>Ga0180216_1000961_pt1 | contig 27327 bp, 41 predicted proteins | sample eDN3rd37CBELigMG_FD_128879 | JGI IMG/M metagenome (GOLD analysis project Ga0180216, IMG submission 128879) | Enriched Miracle-Growth compost microbial communities from Emeryville, California, USA - eDNA 3rd pass 37_C BE-Lig MG (version 2)... ... | reverse complement strand
GTGTAAACGGGAGCGCCCTTCATAAAATCAATGACTTAACGTTGATTTTGATGGAGGAAAACCGTGAACGTTTTAGCAACTGACGGCTCAATCTGTGCCGAAACTGTGCCACCATCCCACCTCCCCCGTTCACGTTCATGGGGGTGGGTGTAATGGCCGAGAACAGCAAGATCGAATGGACCGATCACACCTTCAATCCGTGGATCGGATGCCAGAAGGTTTCGCCGGGCTGCGACCACTGTTACGCCGAAGCGCTGATGGATACTCGTTACGGCAAAGTGCAGTGGGGACCGCACGGCACCCGCGTGCGAACGGCGCCGTCGAACTGGCGGAAGCCGCTGCAATGGAACAAGGCCGCGCGGCAGTCCGGGACCCGTCCGCGCGTGTTCTGCGCCTCGCTGGCAGACGTATTTGACAACAAGGCACCGGATGGCGCGCGCGACGACCTGTTTGCGCTGATCCGTCAGACGCAGGAACTTGACTGGTTGCTGCTGACCAAGCGCCCTGAGAACATCGCCAAGATGCTGCCGGCCGACTGGAGTGACGGCTACGCCAATGTCTGGCTCGGCACGACCTGCGAAGATCAGACGAACTATGACCGGCGCTGGCCTACCCTGAATGCCGTACCAGCTGCGGTGCGATTCATCAGCTATGAGCCGGCCATCGGGCCTCTGCGACTGCACAACGGACCTGACCAGCCCGATTGGTTGATCTGTGGCGGCGAGAGTGGACCGGGAGCGCGCTTCATGTTGCCTGCTTGGGCGGTCGATATTCGCAACGATTGCGAGCGCACCGGCGTCTACTTTTTCATGAAGCAAATGACCGGGAAAAAGCCGATTCCGGAATATCTGATGCGCCGTGAATTCCCTCGCTCAGCCGAAGGACGCGCCCCATGACCACCTGGCAGGATATCGGGACGGAGGGGCGGCCATGAGCCACACCGGAGACGCGATGCGTCGGCTCAAGACGGCGTGGAACACGCTAGAGGCCGACGACAAGATTCTCGTTGGCGTGCAGTGGAGCGGCTTGGCCGCCATGCTGTTCGCCGTCGCCGCCTACTACGGTTGGGCAGGCGTCCTGTTCCTCGTCGGGGCGCTCCTGTGGAAATGCGCGGGGCATATCCCCTCCCCGCCCTCCAAGGAGGAGGAGTGATGCGGGTGCTGGCAACGCTTACTCCAGACAGCCGCGGCATCAGCGATAGCACTCGATACACAACCTACGGCGGCGACATCATCCCGCGCGCGGATGACGGTGGGCTTGATATTGTGGCTGTATGGGCTGACGGTGACCCGCCGGCACCAACTGTCTGGGCATACGATGCATCAATCATCAAAATTACAGGCGGATTTTGTGACATTCCGCTGTAATATTTCGTGATGTCTTTCCTGTCGATTTCCCTTGTATTTTCCACTCGATTTCCCTATATTCGGATTATCGAAAGGAACACAACATGTCGCACGCAACCGGAAAACAAGCCGCTTTCATCACCCGCCTTGCCAAGCAGGCAGGCTTTGAGTCGAATGTTGCCGCTGTGAATGCCTACGGCTTTGGCCTCAAATCCCCGAGCGACCTTACGGCGTCTGAAGCGTCCGAAGTGATCGAGTGGCTTTTGAGCGGCGCGAACCCGGTTGACAGCGCGCCCGCCCTTGAACTCGGCACGAATTTCAATTCGGCGGAAGGTACTGGCCGGATCACCACTCGGCTTTCTGACGGCCGCTATCTGGTAAAATTCACCGATGGCCGCTCGGGCTTCTTGACCGCAGACCAGCTTACCGTCGCATAATGGAGACGATAATAATGGCCTTCGAAGAAGCTGACCGCCTGCTCGACGCTCTTGACCGTCGCATGGAGTACGACGCCGAAATGGCAGCGGCAAAAACCGAATCCGAAAAGTACTGGGCTGGATCGGCCTCCGCATCGATAATGCGCGACTACCGCGCCGGTCGCGTTATCTCAAAGAGAGCTGGCAAATGACTTTTGAAATTCCCTCGGACGCTCCGTGGTATTGCGGTTCCGGGCAATCGGTCGCCGCCATCATCGACGGCAAGGTGATCGATGCAATCTATTCCGGCATCAACGTCGAGCGGCAGGATAGGGCCGAAATGGCGGCAAGGCACCCGACCGCGAAGATTGTCGCCGGAATGCTGTCCGGGTATCAGTTCACCCTTTTCGACCCGAGCGAATTGAATGGTTGAAAAACGTCGCTTTGTTACGGACGAGGAAATCAAGGCGGTCCGACGACTACGACGCGGAAAAATGTCGATTGTCGAGATCGCGGCCGAACTCGGGTTGAGCAAGTCAACAGTCGGCCGCGCCGTCGCTGACATGAAAACAGACCGACGTGCGGCGGCGAACAAGGCCCGCGCCGGTGTTGCGCCATCGTGGCTCGATAAAGCAAAACGCTTGCGAAAATCCGGCAAGAGTTATCCTCAGATAGCGGAAGAATTAGACGTGGCGCAAAGCAGCGTTTTCCGCGCGTTGAAAAAATTCTGGCGGCGGGCCCCCACCGATCCGGGCTAGGATGGAGAGAATGGCAATGACGCGAGACGATTTTATTGACGGCTATCTCAAGCGATCTGGCTTTGAGCAATATCGAACGCCGGAAGGATTCGCCATTGGCGATCGCGCATACATTGCGCTGCCGTGCAAATGTGGTGACGAAGTCTGCGAGGGCTGGCAAATGGTGAATAAGACGGATCACGATGACTTCCCGATGCTTCACGGGACCTAAGGATGACAATGCGTGACCCCTTCGGGAGGGGCTGATGGCTGAGATTATTGACCTTCGAAAGCGCACCGCCGAGAGGGCAGTAGAGCGCCTGCGTCGCCTGACCGGTCTGTCGCAAGATGAAGTCGCGCTAATCACAGATCGCACCCTCTCCAGCCACGTGAGCGACCGTGCCGTGGCCGACTTCACTCGCGTCTGCGAGCAAACCGGCCTGATTAAGGAATTGAGGAAGGAATGAGCCATGAGCGAGATGGTTGAGCGGGTGGCGCGGGCGCTGCTCGATGCGCCGCTAGACAACGACAAAGTCGAACCTGAAACGGTTCGATGTATGTTGGAGAGTTGCTACGCAAGCCAGATAGACTACGGAGTATCTGAATCCGCCAAGGAACACGTCGTCGAGATCGGTCGCATTGCGGCCCGCGCCGCTATCGAGGCCATGCGGGAGCCTACCGAGGCGATGCTCGAGGCTGGGGACACTGCGATGACCCGCAATCACGACACCTCGGAAGATGCATGGCCGGCCATGATCGATGCCGCTCTCGCCGGAACCATGATCGCTCCGGGCGATTGAATCCACCTTGTTGCGTTGCGTGGAGTTCCAGCGTCATGCCGTGGTCAACGGCCCTTAAGGAGCCGGTTCCGCTGCCTGAAGGCGGCGTATTGAAGACGCTCCACGACGTGCGCGCTCACGTTCTAGCCCTACCCGATTCCGAGCGCGATGAGGATGCTTGGCTCACCGTAGCCGAGACGCTGTTGAGTGCGGCAGATCACGGCGGCCCATGGCTGGACTTCGCTCGGATCGCCACCATGCAGGCGCTGTACCGACATGTCGAGCCGAAGTATGGGCCGGGAAAGGCGGTCGGGCCCGAGATGAAGTTCCGGAAGCGCAAATTGGCGAGAGATCGATGATCGCCAAGGGGAAGCCGGCCGGGTGGATACCGCAGTCCGAACTGGACCACTTCATGCGCTGTCCGGTGTGCCATAAGTGGTTCGACATGCGCGACCTGAGAGACGCATTCGAGCATTGGCACGACGGACCGGAAGGCAATGACCGACCTCTATCTCCGCAAAGTCACCGGCCACCATCAGGCCACCAATAACTACCGCGTCATCCTGAAAGATCACGGCGAGGAAATCGAACTCGGCTCCATCGGCATTCAGAACCTGATCGAAGGTCGCCACGGCTGGCGCTGGGGCATTGATACCGTGGTTCCGATGCGAGATTTCGAATCGCAAGGCAGCGGGCAGGATCGGGCCGACTGCATGAAGCAGTTCAAAGCCGCGTGGGAGAGGTTCGCATCCGACCCGGCGCGGCTAGTCGAGTTCATTGCGGAAAAGCGTCGAATACGGCGGGGTTGAACAACAGCCCGATCCCTACTGGGTCAAGAATACTCCCCATCCAGTCCGCCCCGATTGTTAGGCTTCACCCAGCCGTCGCCATGGCGTAGTTCCCGGATATCCTGCTCATTTGCCAGAATGCGCGTATCGAGCACCCGGATATCTCCGCGCATGTCGGCAATCTTTCCCATAGTATCAACGAGGCGCCGGATTTCGTCCTGCATGGAGATCATGCCTGTTTCGATCTTGGTCAATCGGCCCGACAATCTGGCTCCGCCTCCAAATAGCTTGTCGGTGAAGTTCATCATGAGTGCTCCCGCAGCGATGATGACAGCCCACGTCCCCGCGTCCATTCCGATGTCCTACTTCTTCAGTTTTGAGATAATCTGCTCACCAGCTTTGCCAATGAACAACGAGCCGACGATGGCACCCATCCAATCGTTCAGCGGAGGCGGCAGAGCGGCGATGGACCACGTCTGTGGGAAGACGCACGCCTTGCACCACAGCACGCTGTAGACGCATACGGCAGCGAACCAAAGCCCGGCAGGAATCAGGAACAGCAGCGGAAACCACCAGCCCCGGCCCGTGAGCACCGACACCTGAGCCGAGAGGTAGGACTTGGCGAGATCGGCTTTGACTTCCTCGCGCTTCGTCTCGTTGTCGATACTGGTATCGATCGTCTTGAAGATGCGATCCAGCGGGCCGGACGTGAGCCAGCCGAGGATGGTGGCAAGGATGGTCACAGCGGTGCGGCTCCCTGCCCATCAGCCGCCGTCTTGCTGCGAATGAACGCGATGACAGCCTTGCAAACCGCGACAATGACGACAATGCGCCCGCCCCATTCGGGTCCGACCAGCGGCGAAAAATCTACGCCGGACAGATAGGTCAACAGGTCCGGCACCATCGCCAGCGCACCCACGACAAGGCCGGTTATGACAGTGATCCAATTATAAACCCATTTAAAAAACGACTTGATGCGATCGATCATTTCGAACCTCGTTTGAACAGGCCGAGCACGGCCATGAAAAAAGCCGTCCAAGCGGACGGCGGTTGAACGGTCTGCGCTGGCATAGGGCTAGGCGGGCCAGCCGTGGCCGCTGGTGAGTCTTTGGGCTTGGCCGGTGCAGACACCACCGCGCCCCACTCCGCGCCCTGTAGCACTCTCTGGATTCGCGCCAACTGCGCCTGACGTTCGCTCAGGCCATTGGTCCCGCCGTTCCATGCCTTGACGCAGCCGATGAAGTTGCCGGCGTCAGCAAATTTGTTCATGTCTTTCCACGACCAGAACGCCGCCGCGATGTCCGGCTGTAGCGCATGATTGCAAGCAAGATCAGGAGCAGAAACAAGGTCCACGCCAATTCGCTTGCCAACCTCCGCATAGCCGTCCCTGCCGGTGATCTGAGGCCCGCCACGGCCGATGAAGCGCGAGCCGTCCGACGTGCCGGGACGGTTGCCCATGCGATTGCCGTAAATGTCGTCGAACGCCTTCGCCTGCCATCCCGGCGCGGTGCCGTATCTGGCCTGCACGGCGGCGGCGCTGGCAAATCGATTGTCCCAAACTTGAGCCATCCGCGCCGCCGAGTAGCGGATATCTTCCGTCAGGTTCTTGATCGTGAACCCACCCGTCTCGGCGTGCAGATTGGCGAAGCAATAGGCGAGCCGCTGGCGGGTCTGGTTGAGACCGACCGCCGACAACGCGCCCTGCTTTTCCACAAACGCTGCAATGATCGTATCCGGCGCACCGGGGAAAACAGCGCGCATTGTTGCCTGCGATAGGCGGACGCCTTCGGCCATAGGTTCTCTCTCCCGAAAGATGGGTTGGATGTATTTCGCAGTGCAGAATTGATCGTGCGCGCCTCTGCGCCGCCGCTAGACCGCTTCCATCGCACTCAGCCGCGCTTCAAAGCCAGCCGCGATGAAGGCTAACAACTCGTCATAGCGCACACCGTAGCGGTCTCCAGCTTTGCTGGCCGGGGCAACCTCATTGCCTTCATCATCAATGACGGCGTCGATCGATCCCCACTGATCATAGCAAAGCATCCCGTACCGGAAGCCGTCGAGACCTTCCGCCTCAAAGGCGGCTTTTACGTCTTGCGCTGTGACGCCGACATGCAACCGCGCTGCGCCGCCCTTTTGATCGAGTGCATCGCGCCACTGGTAGACGCCGGTCAACTTCGACAGACGTTTCGCAACGCGAAGCTCGGCGTCATTCAGACCGCCTCGCCATTCTTTTTCACGCGCATCGGAGGTGTTGATTGTGCCGGACTGCGCGTAGACCACAGTCCAGCGGTTGCCTGCCGCGCCAAGTTGATAGGCGTTGTCGCTGCCTGGCGCGAATGTAGCTGTGATGCCGATGGCGCTGCCGTAGTTGATGATCGACTTAGTCGGAGCGGCAGAGCCGTCTCCGAGTAAAAGAGACCCAGCGTCAAAATCCAATTTGATACGTGCGTATGCATCGCCAGTCTTTTTGCCATCCAGTCCCTTTGCGTAGAGATTATAGGTCCATGCAGAGCTTGTGGGTGAGATAGGCAATAGGCGGTCGGCGGCCAAAAATCCCACAATGTGCGGCGATGTATTCCCATCGCCGTTCTCGCTCTTTAACATGTGGGCAGCGGGATTTCCCGAAACCTTATGAAGGCGAGCGCATGTGAGCGAATTGCCCACTGAAAGGGCATCTTCAGTGAAAACGATGCTCTCTGCGTTATAGCCACCATCGATATGATTGTAGAGCGTCTCCCCAGCAACGACCGCCTCGAAGTACACTTTCGGCGTCGTAGATTCATAACGGCCTTGCAAGATGCGATTGTATGAGCCGCGAATGCGGACATGAACTTGCGGAGCATCACCTTCAATGTTCGGTTTGATGAATAGATTATTATTAACTGCATTCGCGGTGTTAGAGAAACGACTAATCAGTATTTGATTAACGTCGGTAACATTCGTGCCTTCTGTCGATTGATGGTAGAGATGACCACCATAGAAAATATTTTCATTCACCCAGCCCGTCTCATCGCTCGGCTTGAGCATTAGATTACGAGTACCATTGCCGAGATGACCAAGATGAATTTCATTACCAACATTGCCCTGACCATAGGCGGTCATGAAGAGGTTGGTGCCAAACCCTGCAACATGAGTGTTGTGGATTTCGGCTTCGTTGACGTTGGCAATCTCTATGCCAACGGTGTTAGCGAAACCGGCCCAACCGGTGCCTAGAATACCCATCGTATCCGGATCGATCTTGTCGGTGTTAATGACAACCGGGAGGCGGATATATACCTTTTGATAGAGAAGGTCAGAGAGTGTCCCGCTATTGCCACCAACGCGGATTGCCCTGCCAAGAGACGATGCGGCGACGAGTATTGTCATCGCCGACAGGTCGCATCCGCACATAATCGAAAGAGTGGACGAAATTTTGTGGTTGCCTTTTGCCGCCACGATCTGTGGACCTGGCATTGTCAACGCCGAAAAATACCGACCATAATCCAGCATGTCTTGCAGAGCGGTTGTGTCGTCAGTTACGCCATCACCAACCGCTCCGAACATATATTGATTAAGAACGGGCTCCTTGATTTCCCACCACCCGCCGTTGGTCTCATCGGTGGTCCCGTCAGGCAGATAGCGGTCAACCGACCTGAATTTTCCTGTATGTGCCGGCTGTGTCGCTACCCGAACATAGTCCGCGCTACCACGACCAATTGTTGAAAAGCCAAAGGTGCGCGCGCTCTTTTTGGTTGCCGAGATCGTCGCAACCGACGCTTCTGATACAGTGTTGAACGCAATCTGCGTATTAATCACAACGGTAACAGCTTCCGCTGCCGCGCTTGTTGCCGTACTCGCCGCCGCTTCGGCTGCATCACTGGATTCCGCAGCGGCGTTAGCATTAGTGTTGGTTATTTCCACCGCTTGCGCGAGTTCTGCACCGAACTCGCTGTTCTCGTAGTCAAAGCCAAGATCGACGATACCGTTTGCCTCGTTGATAGTGAGGCCATTTGAGACGCGGATACGCTTTGGATATTTTGGCAAAAAGCGCGCATGAATAGTCATCGGTCACGTCCATCAATAATAGGAAGTTGGGCTGCAATGGCCTGTTCCGTCTCACCATCCACCGTAATGAGACAGTTGAAGTCATATGTTTTGGGAGCGAGAGAGCGCATCTGATCGGCGCTGAACGCGAAAGAGAAAACGCCGGTCGTATCGCTCCGCGTGACCTCACCCGACGAAAGCCTTGCACTGAGGGCAACGCATCCGCAGTCGGCTATTTCAACGAGGATTTCCGTCGCCGTGCTGATATCAAGCGGAGTACCTTGCTCATCTTCCAGGCACTCGACACTTTCGTTCCACGTCGCGCGATTTGAGCGAGGGGGGAGGGTTTCCGTATACATGCGCCGAACCTCAGAGCTTTACGTACCAAGTGCCGATGAACCCCGGACTTGCGGTTGGAAATGCCTGACTGCTTCCAAGAGCAGAGATAGTCCCGGCTGGCGTGTAAGAGGCAGTCGATGAAACTTGACCGCGAGAAGCGCCGCCAAGAGCATCGGCATCGCCGCCCGGACCGGCGCTAATTCCACCGACGCTTCCAGCGCTCACGATTGACGACGATGTTGATGTGCTATTGATGGTCGCGAGAGTGCCGGTAAAGGTCGGGGAAATCGCCGGAAGCTCGGCTTTGATCAGGGTGTGTTTTTCGTCACCGCCATAAGTGCCGATAGTGTCCGCGCTTCCGAATGACACTGACGTGAGGCGGTTGGCTCGACTGGCCCCCATCCCGTCCGCGCCGAAGAACGTTCGCCCGCGACCGTCGATGAGCGTGAGCTGTTTCCCGGCGTTATAGTCGGCGGTCGCTGACGCTCCCCGTCCTCCAAGGACGGGGCAAACTGTATTGTCGAACTCGCCCCACAAATATTCGAACAGCGCCTGCGTGTCAGCATTTGCGCGCTCCGTCGCCCCTGATGTGGCATTGCCGATAGTGCGGCCATTGAGGCGCGCGAAACCGGAAAGGACCCCGCTGCCAAGCATCGGCAGTAAATAGCCAGTTCTGAACAGAACTTCCGGTGCTACGCCGCCTCCACCGCCGCCTCCACCGCCGGAAGGCGTAACGGCTTCAATCGACGGAACGTCGTATGCGACGTAACCGCCGTCATTGCTGGATAGCCGGGCGCGGTACGTCCCATCGTCGAGATAGAACATTGGCAACCGCCCGGCGCTGTCAGCCGGGATCGGCCACGGATGCTCCTGCCCAGCCGTTAAAGCCGAGTCCTTGAAGGCCGTTACAGGCGTGTTTGTGCCTGCCTGATAGATGCGGAGAAGCGCCCCGCGCATCAGTTCGCCGTTCGGATCGAAGTTGTTTACGAGGGCGAGCCCCGGTAGAATGCCGCTCATGGATGCCCCAAAGAAAAAGCCGCCCGGGAGGGCGGCTGAGGGAAGAATGCAAAAACTCGGCTGGTACGCTTTTCAGAGGTTCTTCCGCAACTTTGGACGGCGGAAGGTAAGTGTTGATCCGCAGGCTGGGTTGACTTCCGCTCAACTAAAGAAGTCGGCCGCGACCTTGGACGAGATCATTCAAAAAACGATCAGTGACCAACCCGAACCATCACGCTCATTGATCCGCGATGAACTCAGGCGGCGCGATACGATATGAACCGATCCGCCATAAAATGGATGCTAATTCAGGCTCTCGTGGTCTGCTGCGGTGTGTGGCTTGAATTCGCGATGGCGGAATCAGACCAGCGCCCTCCCAACATCACAACTGGCCTTATCGTTGGCGTCATCGCAGCTTTCGCAGTAACCGCGCTCTGGATTGATGCTCGTCCCCGCCTGATAGCCTTCACCCGACGATACCTACCGTCGCGCCGCAACGCCGGGCCGGCTTTCGACCCGAGCGCCGCTATTACCCATGACCGCGAGGCGAGCGGCGAGAGCGAGCGCCTTGTTGCTCCCACGGGGAGCGGCAGCGATGGCCCGAAACTGATTAGCGGCCGCCGGATCAGTTAGCAGCCGTGCCAACTCATCAAGGTTGCGCCCCACGTTCCAATTCTGGATAGCCTGCATCGCTTTCTGTGGCCACTTGAAGCCCCCCGTTGCAACGATCTGCCCGGCGTTGTTCAGCAACCCGCCGCCCTTCAAATCTTCCACACCCGGGACCTTGAACGCCGTCCGCGATCCAGTCGCCTGCCGATACTGTTGAGCCTCCAAAATCTCAAGGAAGCGGTTGAAGCCCGGCCAAATCTGATTGCCGTTCGGAAGCGCGCGTACCGCTGCCTCAAGATTTGCGGCCTGCTGCGGATTGCCGCGAAGGATCGCCGCGAACTTCGCACCGCCAGATTGGTTCGGGCCGCCAGCGAGGCGTTGTGTCGCCTCGTTGAATGTCATCTCGGCATGGGCGCGAACAATCTGGCGCGCGACATTTGGGCTGCGGGACGATAAAGCCCTCACGGCGTTGCCAATCTCATCTGCGCTGCCGGCCAGAGGATTGGCTGGGAACAGCGCGTTGATCGCATCGCGCGTTTTCGTGTCCCGGCCCGCAATCTTGCCAATCGGGCCATTCAGTAACGGCTCTAGATACTGCTGGCGATATCGCGCCTGGTTTGCCAACGCCGCCTCATAGGCGCTCGGGCCATTCACTGCCGCACGATCTGCCGCAATGGCGATATCCTTCACATCGCCGCCAAGACTGCCCGTAACCGCCGACACCGTTTGATTGGCCTGCGGGTTAAGCGGCTGGCCCGCATTGCGCGAACGCTGTTCAAGCTGCTTTGCAACCTCGTCATACATCCTGACGGATCGGTCACTGGCAGCCCGCACCACCGCATTCAACGCTGGGTCACGGCGGATTGCATCGACCGTCTGAGCGAACAACGGATCGGCCATCATCGCAGCATGAATTTGCTGTGGGACAAGGTGCTGTCCAGCGGCGTCATACATCGGCCGCGTGGCGCGGTTGATCGCTTGGCGCACGTCCGTCACGATACGCTCGGCGTGACCGCCAATGGCGGGGCCAAGTTGCGACGGGTCAACAGACTGCGGGGCGATGCCGTCGAACGCCTGACGCGCTGCCGTCTCGTTCTGCGCCGGTCGCTGGGCATAAAACTGCTTCATCCCGCCCATGCCTTCGACGGTATGCTGCAAATCTCCGATGCCGGTGCTGCCGTTGGTGACAGCCTGCAATGCTTCCGCGCGGCTGATCGGTTGCCCTGCCTGTGCCGCACGCTGGAACAGTTGTTCCGCCGCCTCGATTTGCTGAGGCGTAGCCCCATCCACAGCGTTGCGAATCATGTTGCCCGCAACACCACTCCGCATAGCCGCCGCGCTACCGAGCCCCCCAACGAGTCCACCAGCGACACGCGCGGGGCCTTCCAGTGCAGAACCTTCCGTAAGCTGCCCCGCGCCTTCCGAGACAAGGCCGGGGACGATGCCGTAGGCCACCGCGTTGCGCGCCATGTTCGGCACCCCACCGATCAAGGAGGCCGGGACGAACTCGCCTGCCGTGCTCGCAAATTTTCCGGCGCGGGTTTGCGGCACATAGGCCGGACCGGTCACTTGCTCGATACCGCTCTGGATGCCCTTCGTACTTATCGCATCGGCAATACCGGGAAACATCACGTTTTTTCGGCGTTCTGCAACACGCGCTCTTTTTTCTTCCGAAGTTTCTCCAGTCAGCTTCTCTGTCGCGAAATCCGACAAGTCATTAAGCCAACCGGGAATCGTATCCGTCACCAACCCAATAGTGCCAGCCGCGCCACGGATCAGACCGCCGCCGAAACCCTTGGCGATGTCTGCGGCCTGATCGTAAATGCTAGACGGTGCGCTGCCCGCAAACGGGTCATGATCAACAGGCACCAACTTAGGCCCCGGCGCGTTGACCGTTACGCGCGTCACACCTTCTGGCACTTCGGCGCGCTGTACCGGCACCCCCCCGCTCGGCGGCGCGGCAAACGGATCAAAATCGACCGGCGTAAATGTCGGCATCATTGGACCTGTAGATATTTGCCGGGGCGGTTCGGATCGGGGACGTAGAACTTGCCGTCAGGGGCTTGTCGAGCCCCCTGCACCGGCGGTGCGGATGGCGCGGGCTGTTGATTGGCCTCCGGGAAAAGCGGATTCTTGTCGGCATAGTCGGCCAGCTTTCGGTAGAAGCCTTCGTTCAGCCGGCCATTCTCCTTGACGTAATCCTGACGGAGCCGTTCCACATCTATCGAGCGCTGCGCTACGCGCTTCATATAATCGATGATCTTGGCGTTGCCCTCGCGCGATTGTTCAAGCCCGGGGACACTCGCCTGCAAGAACTCGCGGTCCTTGTCCGATAGTGCACCCGGCATACCGGCCCCGCCGGACGGGTTTCGAAGCTCAAGCGCGAACTGGTTACCGATGGCACGCATCGCCTCGCCGCTCGAAGTATCGCCGACATCGACACCGATAGCTTTCGCAAGGCGCTTTGCAGTCAGGACTTTCTCACCACCCGCCCCGGTGTAAAGGTTTGGATCATTGAGAAGGTCACCCATGCGAGTTAGGACACTCACTTTCATGCGTGCAGATTGAGCACCTTCGATCAACTTGCGGTTCATCTCCGCAAATTCTTTAGCGCTCTGTTTCTCGTATTCCTTTTCGCCGGTTTGGTTGATGTTTACTTCCGTCTTGCCGGCGGCGGCCAATTCCTTACGGAAATCCATATAAGAGCCGTTGTAGCCCTGCGCTTTGGCGTAGACGTACTGCTTCACCTGATCCGGCAATTTGCTCTGATCGAGTTCAGCCGCCAGCAACTTCCCGCCAATCTCTTTCTGTGTGGCCGAAATTCCGGGAATCGACAGCGCGCGGATAAGCTGCACGGCGCGCTGGCTAATGCCATTCGGCTCTGCTCCTTGCCCAGCGTTTACAGGCAGCGCGGCGGGATCGTTGCTCGCAAGTCGCGTGTCCGCCAACTCGACATGCGGCGGATCGTTAGCGACCGGTTGCGCCAATCCGTACTGTGGCAGCATCGCGCGCTGATCTGGCGTCATGCCGCCGATATCGACTGCAAGGCCGCGCTCATGGCGGGAGGTACCCGGGACGGCAACAGGGTTCGGATTGTTCGCGCGGTCGGCATAGAGCCGCGCCTGATCGGCCGTCGAACGAACGCCGCTCGAAAGATATGTGCCGGGATTGTCCTGAATGAAATCCTGCGACCGGTCTGCAAGACGCGCGTCCATCCCGGCCTGCCCTGGGAATGCGTTGGCGTCGTTCGGAATGGTCGGCCCGGCTGCGACCGGAGAAGCCGTCGAAGAAGATGCGCCACCCGGTTGTCCTGTAATGAGAGAAGCGAACTGTTGCGCCGCTATCTCTCCACGCGCCAGTTTGTCCTTGGCCTCTGCCAATTGCAGCAGAGACACCACACCGCCAAGGCTTCCAGTAGAAGCAATTCGGCCGGCGGCCTGGCGATAATCCAGTGTCCCGTCCGCCAATCCCTTCCCAAGATCGGCCAACGTGCGCCGGTTCTGAGCTTCGCGATAGACGTTACCGAGATCGCCCAACGTTGAAAAGTTGAGCATCGGTACGGTGAGTTCAGCCATGGCGCGACCTCAGAGCCCCGCGCCCAACTTGGCGAGGTTCATGCCGAAGTTAAAGATATTGCCGGATGCCGCCGTTTCAGCGTTCGCTTTCTGCGTCGTTTGGCTGTTGAGCCCTTCGGTCGTGTACTTGTTCAGCCCGACGAGATTGTTGGCATTCAACTGATCAAGATTGGCGAGATTGCCATAGACGCCAGCTTTGCCCGCCGCGACGGCTCCAGTTGCGTTGATCGCATTCGTATTCAGTCCAGACAAATTGTTCAGCCAGTTGTTATATTCACCGCTCGCAAGTCCGCTGCCGAACTTGATAGCATCCGCATCCGCGTTGCCAGAGTTCAGCATGCCGCCAGCCGCACGACGACGATTCAACGCAGCCAGCCCCTGATCGAGATTGAACTGATAGCCGGGGCTTGTCGTGAATGCAGATTGGGCCCGCGCTGTACCATCTGCACCGTTCACCCCGAGCGCGTCGAGATAAAGTTGCGAGCCCCGCCCCTGCTGCCAAGCAAGATCGGCAAGCGGCTGGTACTCGCCAAGCGCCGACGTGAGGTTTCCCTTCGCGCCGCGATAGGCCGTCCCGTAAAGATCGGTGCCCAGCGAGTTGAGGCTGGTGAGACGGCCGGAGTTTTCCTCTGCCGCCTTCTTCGCAGCATCGCCTGTGAAAATATCGAAAAGTCCCATCGGAAAACCTCGCTAACCGGCTAATCCGCCTCGTAAACGCCGTTCAGAAAAATCCCGCGCCCATTAGCGCCGGGATAAGAGAGATCAACAGCATCTCGAATGCGAACAATGTTCCCGACGATTCCGCCCTGCATTGATTTTGCGGTCGAATAAGTTTCAGAACCAAACAGGACCTGATTCACACCAGATTTTCCGGCAACCGGAAGTGTCGCATTGATATATGATGCAGCAGTCCCGTTGGTGGTGATGATTACGCCAAGACGAACGAAAACGGTCTTGCCGATCTGGCGGTAAGCACCATTGGACGAGACAGACGTAAACGACCCGGACCCTGCCGATACTGTCGGCGTGTATGCGGTCCACGCGCCGAATGACGCCGCAGTTACATCAGCACCTGATGATACGCCGTCCAACTTTGCCTTATCGGCACCGGTCATAAAGCCCGCAGCACCAGAAGCCACGGCGTTTGCGTGCGCCGCTCCTCCAGCCCCTACGTGCGATTGAGGCGCAACGTCCGTACCAATTATAAGCCCAGCAACGCCGCGCAACGATAAAGCGTCAGCTTGAGTTAACAGCCCCCGGCCATACGGCGTCGTTGTCAGACCTGAAATATCAGTCAGATTACTATTGAGCGGCTGCTTACCGGCCAAAGAGGGCGCGAGACCGACAATATCGGATTGTTCGTGTCCGTGCGCGCTCGGCGGGAAAGAAGACGGCTTGTCCTCTATATCGGACCAGACAACGACGACAGGATCATAGCTTTTGCGGGCCGCCCTATCGAGGTCAAACAAATAATCATAGACGCGCGGCTTGCCGTCAGGTCCGAACCACGGCTGATCGGCAGTCGGGATTGGACGTGGCTTGCTCACGGCCGAAGCTCCCTCACCTCTGCGGCAGCGCCCATGATCGACACGTCAACTGGATCAGCAACAGACAGACGAACCCGGAAACCCTGCCCCGTCGCATGGCCGAAATTGTTCGCAGCGATCGATTGTCGCCCTATGGCCTGCCGTCCGATCTTGCACTGGCGCGGAATGCACCACGTCAGGCCGCCGTCGCCCGAAACCTCAATTTCAATGGTCGGATCAGTCTCGATAGGATCGGCACCAGTCGCGATGCCGGCTCCAACGGTCGCGTAAACAAACACCCGGTTAATCCGCATGCGAGACGGAAACTTGCGCTGTGGGGCCGTTTCTAGGCTGTAGCGAAGCGGCTGGTCATACTCTGTCCGCGCATCGGAATCGATATATCCAAGATGACCGGTTGTCCGGTCCCCAACGATCCATTTCCCGAATGCTTGAACAGCCTGCGTACCGCGCCAACGCTTATTCAGATGGCTGCGCTTGACGTGCCATTTCTGCGTGTTTAGATCGAAGCTCCATGACCACTCGTCGCACTGTACGACCGCGAGCAGATGGCCGCGCGCGCCGTAGGTCAGAACTTCAATCTTCGTCTTGTCCGCGACGTTCTGAATGAGCCGGTCCAGATCGGGCGGACTGATCTTGTTCGGTGCCCCGCTCGCGAACTGATAGACGCCGAAATCGTCGCCAACGAAGATAATGCCGCCGCCAAATCCGTCTTGATGGCCTGAGAGCGCATTAGGGCCGATCAAGCCGCGATCGATACCTTGCATGAATGAGAACGGGAAGCCCGGCGGATCGTTAACAGAGCCGCCCCATACTTCGATGGAAGAAGAGCCGAACGCCAGTAACACGCCGCCAGCCGGTACAACGCGAGATAGCGCGTCCGGCCGATATTCCGCAGTTGCATAATCCAGCGTGTTGATGTCCGTCGAGTTCGGGCTCGTGGATCGCATCGTCCCGTCACCATACGAGAAGATGAAGAACGACTTGAACGTGCAAACAGAGTTAGGTTGCCCAACGTCCGTATCTGGATAAGCCGAAACTGCACCGGCCGCGATGATAAATGCGCCATCACCGGGTGCGACGACGACAATATCAGGCACTATCGCGTTATTGCGCGCCATGAATACCGGGCCAGACCCCGGCAAGTTGCCAGTCAACTGAACGCCAGCACCGCCCGCCTGCGAGTATTGGAAGACCTTGGTGCCCACCACGGCATAGACCGAGCCTGGCACCGCGATTGCTCCGCGAAACTCACCACCGAGATTTGTTCCGAATAGCGTCAAGCCAGCGTCCCGCACTATTCGCAGATCGCCCTCCTCGCCATCGGGCTCCGCATAGCAGTTCACAAGAATGCCACGCGACTCCTGCGGGCGGTTGCCGGGGAACGTGGATTTGGGGAGAGCGATGGGGACCATCAATAGGCCCCATAACGACGGTGCGGCAGCAGCGCGGGATCAATGCGAAGATGTCGGCGCGTCCGCGATGGCGAAGCGATCAGCTTCAATTCTTCTTCGGCCTGACTTGCGAGTGCGACATATTTTGTATCCGCGTCGTCAAATTCCTGAGCAACCGCTGCGGTTACAATGGCCGCCAACTGCTGGAATTCTTCGGGCCGAATATCCCCTCCGGCCGGTCCTACACTTCCTGGGTTGCTAACCGTGTAGACGCGGCGCAATCTGAGAGATACGCATACATCGTTGATGACGCGATCAACCTTGGCCATGTCCTCTGCGGCCGGCGTATCGTTGCCAAGACCAAGATTCGATAAAACCTTTCCGATTAGCTCGGATCGCGTCTTTCCCATGCATCACCTCTAGAATAGAGCGACGGCCCGTAGGCCGCCGCAGTGCTTTCAGGGAGGGTTACGCGGAGCCGTTGACGCGAGTCGCAAGACGCGGATCGATGGCTTTGCCGCCGAACAGGATATCCAGACGCCATTTGGATACATCGTTCGTGCCATCGTAGACCGGGATCACGCGAACGCTGGTGCCCTTGTAGGACTGACGCGACACGTCAACAGCGCCCGGCGGCTTGACCAGAGGCACCATGACCAGAGCAAACGCGTTCTTGTGGAACACGAGGTTCTGGCGATCCTGAGCACCGGCCGCCGACTGCCAGACAACGGCCTTGTCGTTGATATCGGTCACGCCAGCTTTCACCGCCACGTTCTGGAACGCGCCGGACCAGATCAAGGCCGGATAGACCACCACGTCAGCGTCACCCGTCGTCACCGCGTCGGACGAGACGTCGGACACCACGACGAACTGCTTGAGGAACGGCAGCGGGGCCTTGGTCACCGGATTGACGGCGTACACGTCGGCAATGGTGAATACGTCGCCCTTCTTCACTGTCTTGTTCGTGCCGAGGCCATCCATGTGAATGGTCTGCGTCATCGTGTCCTTGACATCGATGTAAGCAGTGGTGGCCGATGTGATCGATTGATCAACCGCCGCGTCGGTACGCGTGCCCGCCGTATGAGTGAGCACGTTCTGAGACATGAACGTATCCACGCCGCCGATCTCACCCAGCGAGCCCTTGCGATAAGCGCCCTTGGCAACGTCCTGCATGTAGAGCGCCGTCTGCGAGCCAAGCAGCGCCCAATGATCAGCAGGCGACAGGATGGCCGAGCGATCGGCAGGAACAGCCAGTTCGTCGAGGCGTTCCGGGGCCTTCGCGAAGTCGGCATAGCTGCCGATTTTCTTGGTCGAAGTGCCAACCCAGTTCGGGACGCTGGAATATAGCCCCGCAAGATAGGAATCGACCGAGTTGGCAAGCTGGATCATTGCCGGCTTGATGACACGTTCACCGAGTTCGCCAATCTTGAGGGTGAGATCCTGCGAGGTGAACTCGAAGTCCACACCACGCCGCTGGTCAACGGTCAGCGCAACCTTACCTTCAGTCACGTCCTGCGTTGCCATGGTGGCATTGGTGCGGACCGTGAAGTCGGTCGGGCGGCGGATCGAAATGGTTTCACCCACTTCGTAACCGTTGACCTTCTTCGAGAACTCATTCTCGTAGCCGCGATAGACCTGTTTCGCGAACACGAGATTGTTGTCGAGATGCATCAGCGCCTCACGCGCGATGATATCGGCGGTCAGAGTCGTATTGGTAGCCATGGATAGGTATCCTTCTGGCGGGGCGCATCACTGCGTGCCGCACGGGGAATGCGCGTCATCACGACGGGCAATTCAGGTGATTGGATCGCTCTAGCCGTTCCAACCCGCTTTTCGCTTGGCGATGTAGTCGTCCATTGACGACTTCGCCGGGTCGAATGCCGGTGCGGCACCGCCCTTGAGCGACGTGATTGGTGCGGGAGCGTTGGTTTTCTGGTTGGATGCAGGCATTCGAACCATGCCTTCCAGCCGGCCGATTTCGCGGGCCAGCTTACTGCCGGACATTTCGTTCAGCGCCTGCAATTTGTCGGGGTTCTTCGCGAGGTAATACGAGAGCAACGCGCTCTTGTCGGAAGACAGAATTTCACGACCAACTTCGTCCGTGACCGGCACCTTTGCGGAGGCCAGCACCTTGTCGTAGTCGTCAATCTTCTCCCGCGCCTCCTCAACGCGGTCAGCATGGGCCACGACCATCTCGCGAATCTGGTCGGCCTGAGCTGCTTGACTGCGCGACTGCTGGTCACGCTGCCGATCTTCGCGGACAATCTTTCGAGTGTTCCAAGCGTTCCATTCGCGCTCGAATTTGAAGATATCGCCGTTGAAGTCGGCCTCTTGCGGCTCCTTATCCTCGCTGTCGCCAGCCTGTGACCGGCGTTCCAGCGCGTCCATTCGGGACCGCAATTCTTCGTTCTCTCGCCGCAACTGCTCATTCCGCAGCCGCTCGCGACGCGACCCGGATAGCTTCTTCGGCTTGTCGTCACCGGATTGGCCCTCGTCACCGGCTTCATCGCCAGCGCCTTCCGGCTTCTCCACTTCTTCCGTCTTGGCCTCAACCTCTGCCCCGGCGTCCGCCGCTGGCGTTTCGGGCTGATCCAAATTCACAATAGGTTCGTCGCCCGGCGCTTCCGCCAGCGTAGTTTCGTCGCTCATTGTGTCGTCCAATAAAAAAAGCCGCCCCGAAGGACGGCCGGTTACCAGCGTCAAGCGCCGGAATTACTGTTCGGCGGGCTCGCTTGCCCGCTCTCGCTGCTGGCGGTGACGTTCGGCGTCATGCACCATCGTTGTCTCGTGCCGCTCGTGCGATTGCATGATGCCGGCCTGCTTGCTCGCAAGCTCAACCATCTTGATCTGCAATTCGACTTCAGCCATGCGCTGCTTTTGCGCCAATTCCTGTTCCTTGGCGCGGTATTCAAGATCGGCCATGCGCGCGTCGTTCTCGGCTTTGACCATTTCGGCCTGAGCCTTGATAGCGGCTGCATGATCCGGCTGTTCGGCCGGCTGCTGAATCTCTTTCGCCTTGGCAGCTATCTCGACCTTCTTCTGCTCGTTCTCAAGGTGCTTGCCCTCAAGTTCGAGCATCACGGCTTGCTGCTTGATTTGTGCTTCCTGTTGCGCCTGTTGTTCTTCCGGCGTCGGCGGCTCAGGCGGCGCATCGGGATCGGTACGCTCCTGCTTCAACTTCGCCTGCACTTGCGGCGGTAGCAGCAACTCAAGCCGCTCGCTCACCTTATCTGCGTCCGGCCAATCCTGCATCTTGGCGTAAACATCACCAAGGACCGGCGCGGCTTGCGGAAATGCCTGAATGAACGCGGTCAGCGCTTCGCTGGCTTCCTCGCGGCGCGTCGCGTAGCTTGGTCCCGCAACCGTCATCACGTCATACGATCCAACCGTGATATCGTTCTCGACAACCTCGATGCCGTCTTTCAACGTCTTGCGGTTGATTGTCTTGAGGTCCGGCTTGCCGTCGTCACCAAGAATGCGAATGGTCCGTTCGGCGTCGTAGATGTGCGGCGCAAGATCGACGATGATCTGCCCCGTGCGCTGGATCGCCAACGAGAAGTTGGCGTGATAGACGAATGTTCCGGTATCTGCCTGAGCATCACGGCGCCGAATGGCAATGCCGCTCGTCTCATTGGAGCGCGCGCCAAGCGAAGCATCGTAGATGCCGATGACAGCCCTCAACTTCTCCGACGCCTGTTGGCGGCCGAGCTGGATGGCCTGCGAGGCGACAGGAGGCGCAACACGCTGCGGCGGGCCAGGCGCTTGAGGGTCCGCTGAATATTCGAGAAACGGATGATTCTCCGTGTTCGCCGTTTCCCAAAGGTCGTAATTCTTCTCGAATTGCTTTGTAGTGCCAATCCAAGGCGCTTTCGGTTGCAACGCAATGATTTCGGTTTCCGCAGACGCGTAGTAGTTGAGCATTCGTTGCGGCTCTTTGGCGTAACGCACGATGCCGTGACGATAGACCGTCCTCCCAATGGGAATTTCAATGCCAATCACCGGGATGATTGGGATATGCAGCCCCGGCCATTCGTTTTCTTCCAGCACCTCAGCGCAGGTGATCTTGTACTGGACGACCTTAAAACTATCGCGCCATTCGGCGCGGAACCCCTCAGCCTGCAACTGAGCGACGGCGGCCTGCTTGCCGGCGTCATCGCGGCCGTCCATCATAGAAGTCAAGTCGTCGATTGATCCATCCGGCCCCATGACCAACAGCCGCTTGATCGGCTTTTTTACCCAATACTCCGCAACGCGGATGAAATCGCTGCCTCGCCAGTCATAGAGCGGCGTTCCCTCCTTTATCTCAAAGCCTTCCGACTTCGCATTCGGCCAATTCGCCTTGAACTTCGCCAGCGACATATCAACCGGAACGAAGCAATGCATCGCATCTTCACGCGTGGGCAGAACAGCATCCGCGTCCCAAATAACCGCGATGCCATCCGGGATCGACCCGATCCGCAGTTCCTGGTTGAACGTCGTTGAACTCGCATACTCGGTCAGGACGCGCCAATGGCCGATACCCGCCGCAACCTGACTATCCGCTGCTTGAGTGTAGATGCTTTGCGCGTATGACCGATTTTCGACATAGCGGACAATGCCCGCCAGAACCTCAGCCGTCTTGGGATCGGCGTTGCTATCTACCGGGACAACCTTGATGCCCGGCTTCGCCTGTCGCATGTCGCCAGTCACCTGGCGGACAAATTGCGGAATCTCGTTGATCACATGCGTTGGGCGGCCCTTGCGCGCATCCAGCGCGGCCTTGTCCCATTGATCCTCAATCTCGCCACGCATGAACGCCAGATCGGCATAAGCCTCTTCGATATTGGCGCGCTCGTGCTCGTAGTCACGCGCGTATTCCTCCATCGCCTGTGCGTGGACGGCCTCCCAATCTGATTTAGGCGCGGCTTTGCCTTCGCCAGTATCGCTACCAGCGTTGGTCAGGTCGTCATCTGCCATCGATTATGCGCCCTGCCAGCTTCCGACGTGCCGATAACGGCGCGGCCTCTCTACAGCCTCATGCACCGGCTCTGCGAACGTCAGCGCGATCGCATCCCATTCGTCAGGGGATCGCACGCCGCGCGCTCGCATATGTTCCTTGCTTTCCAGTTGAAGCCGCTGATTCACGTCGTAGGAATATCCCGGCCCGCAAGCGTCGGCCTGCAAGCTATCCTTGTCCGGGATATCCGCCCCGCCCGGCTCATCCAGCCAATCCTTTGACCGCGACCACATTTCTGCGCGTCGGTTACGCGGCCCCGCCGATTTCGTTCCGTCAGGCAGCAAGACATGCGGCTCTTGCGGCTCCGATCCGAAGTTGATCGGCGTCACCAGTTCCAGATACTTGCCGCCCCAGCTATGCAGGATATCGACAACGCCAGCGCCAACACCACCAACGTCGATGAACACACGCGCTGGGCTGTCAGCGTCGATCACTTGCTTGACCCAATTCGCGCCTGCAACCGTGTCTATCTTCGCCCGACTTTCCAGCTTCGAAACCTTACGGCCTTTACGCCACGCTATCGAAAACCTGTCGTCGCCAAACCGCGCTGGGTCCACACCCAGCACCAGCGGTCCGATGCCCTCGCATTCCGCCTTGCGAGCCGCCAGCACCTTGTCCGCCTTGATGAAGCTGTCATGCCCCGTCATCTGGAACGCTTCATCCGCCGTTGCAGGATATTCCTGCTTGAACAACAACGGGTCTTTCAGTTCTGCAATCTTGGCCCGACGCCAAGCCATCTGCCCGAGGTCCAACTTGTGAGCATCGGCGTATGCCTGCTCCTCTTCGTCGAGACTAAAGCCGTCCGGCACATCGCGGCGATACTCATCCTGCCAGAACCACGGAATGAAAATCGCCTCGTAGTCGCCTATCCCCGCTTCCGCCTGCTGCCAACGCTCATGAAATTCGCCGCCGACGCCATTCGCAGTAGATTCCAGAACAATCTCAGTGCCAGCCAGATCAGGAATAGCCTGAACAACGCCCGCAAAATGCGTCTTTGCATTGGGCCAGAAAGCCACCTCAGAGCCGTGGAATAGCTGCACGGTCTGCGACCGTCCCACCGCCTTTGCACCTGCTGTACCGACCGCGTATCCGCTTTCCAGCGCCTCGAAACTCAACTCCTTCGCGTTCGCCGCGCCGGTCGCCGGCTTCACCAGCGCCGGGCAATGACTGTGATAGCGCTCCACCATCCCGAACAGGTTGTTTGTGGCGTCCTGCTCATGGGTGAGGATGAATACCCGGACGCCGCGACTATGCGATGCTCGCCAGTAGTAACGGCCACCTATGTAGGTCGATATCCCTTGCTGGCGCCCCTTGAGCACCAGCGCGCGAACCTTGCCGGTTCTCTCGCGTTGCGCCTCTAGCCGGCCGTGCAGATAGAGTTGAGCCTGGTTGAGCGACAATGGCTCAATATGCCCGGCTTTCGTTCTGATCCTGAGACACTTCGCGGCGTAATGCCGGAAGTCGTCACGAAGCCGACGCCGGATCGTCCGTTCCCGGCTCGTCAAGCTCATCTAATGCTTCCTCATGCGACAGCGCCAAGTTGCCGGACATCTCGACAGCCTGTGCAGGCTTGCCATCCAATCGGTCTGCAATTTCGCGAATCGCCTGCAATCCATCCGCACCAGAGGCGAGCGTCAGAAGGTTGCGCGCTAAGCCTCGCAGTGCCTTCGGATCATCTTCACCGAGCGCCGCGATCTCCATGCGGAGCGCATCGCGGAACGGTTTATCCTTGCCCTTGTTTGTGCCTGATCGGCCCTTAACACCTGCCATTTTGAAAATACTCAAGTTTTTGAGGCATCGCGGCTTTCACCCCCTCACCTCAAAGAAAAACCGGGTCAGAACTTGCCGGCGATATCGTCGAGCAAGGAATGACAAGCGCGGAGGATGGATTCGGCTTCGGAGAGTTGGCCGGCCAACCCATTGGGGGGCGGCTTGATCTCATTGCCACAAGCGCCGTTGCCCTCGATCTTGTCACGGAGGCTGCCGAGCTTGTCGTGAAGAGCTTGTAGACCGTTCGTGACACCGGCCGCGCGTTCGATCATCCCGAGTTCGAGCTTGGCCTTCGGCGGCGCATACGTCACACTGCCAGACTGAATGCCGCCCTGCTTCACTGAGCCTAAATCCATGATCTCTACCCCTCAAAGAAAAACCCCGCACGAGGCGGGGTGTGAATGAACCGCTAGGCACAGCGGTCCGGCTTTAGTCCTGAATCAAAAGCGCTCGAGAAACTGAGCCTCCGGGCGCAATTCGTCATTTGCATTACTGACGACTAGAACTTATTCGCAAGGCCGGGTCAATACCAAAATGCGCGACCAGCTTATCAAGCCCCAACTTTAACAGCCGCCGCGTGTCGAAGTCGTCAATCTTGCGATCATGGATGACGTGATGAGCGATGGCTTTTTGCAATCTGACAGGCCCACAGGATTCAAATGCAGCGTCGTAGGCGCGTTTAATTGATCGGGCGGTATTATCCGCCATCCCAGCGCCGTGACCGAATCCAGCCGCGGCTAAATCAATCCCTGATGGGCTCGGGTTCGGCGCTAGGATCGCCGCCCGGTATCGCGCCGCCAGCCGCGCGTATTCCTTGCCCGCCTCGAACTGCGCTGGCGTGATCCAGCCGTTGAGCATCAACCGACCAAATTCGGACTCGGCTTCAGGCATTTCCCGAAACCTCGCCGGCACCACCATGCGGTGCGGCTGAGCTGCGATTTGCGCTCGTGGGTTTTCGTAGGTGCGCTGCACCCGCCCATTCCGCTCCCGCTTCCCGATCTTTCGCGGTCGTCCAACCATGATCTGAATTGCCCCGTTTCGTTTCGAGATAGTTTGACGCACCCAAACCAGACCGATCATTTTGCCCTGACCGCCGCCTCAAATTGCTTTGACGTTTGCTCGTGACCAGATTTGAGCGCGGCGATTAGCTGCCGGTGTTTCAGCAGTTCCCGGTTGGCCTCGCGGAGCGCGTCCCGCAACGTGTAGTTTTCCAGCCTGACCCGTTCGTGGGTTGAAACCAGCATCAACGGCCATTTCAGCTTCATGCTTTGCCCCTCAAGTTGAAACCACACTCCCGCGACCAGCGGATGCCGGGTGCTGTCATGCGTCCGCCTTCTTCTTTTTCGGCGGATCATCGTCGAGCACGCTAGGGCCAAAGCCCTTCGCCAGATGATCAGACAGCTTCCGCAACCCATCCATCACGTACTTTTCTTCTTCCGGGTTACGCTTAGGTGCTGGCAATAGCTGTTGTTGCCGGCGGCGCTCCCGCTCGTCCATCTCACGCTCACGCGCGGCCATCGGTTCAAGAAATTCCCTCACCTGTTTCATCGTTGGCGGGAAGTCGTAGAGGCTTGGCAAGCCGACCAATGGATCAACGGCCTTGGCTAGATGGTGCGGCTTGTAGATCGAAAAAACCGCTACCAGTCCCGCCGCGTAAACCCTCGGGTCCGCCGCCGTGATCGATGGATAGAACCCGATCAGCCGTTCCGCCGCCTCTTGCGGCAGTAGCTGAATCTCGGAGCATTTGTCGGACATCGTTCGTTTCCTGCTGTTTTCGCTGAAATTCGGTAAGTGGCTTGGCAAAGCCGCTGCGCGGCCCGGCGCGTGCTGCGACGATCTTCGGCCCGTCACGCTGCACCCAGCCCTGCCAAGCCTGATGCCAGTTGCGTTTGACCGCGTTTGGTCCGCTTGCCGACAAAGCCCAGGATTTGAACCGCTCGGCCAAGTCGCCGGTTTCCGCTTCGGTCAATCCTTTCGACAGCGCATAGGCCAAATCTGGCCCGGTTAGCTGCCAATCGTCGGGCAAGCGCGTCCCGCGCGAATTGTTTTTTTGGATGGGTTTGGGGGTAAGGGGGTTATTAGGGGGGTATGGGGGGGAAGAAGGGGGAACGGGGGAAAGGGAAACCGTGTCCCGGTTGTCCCCGGCTGTCCCGCAATGTCCCGAGTTGTCCCCGGTTGTCCCCGGGACATCGTGGGACATCGCAGCTTTGTTTGCGCGTTGTGCGCGCTTCCGATTGCGCTCGTACTCACGCTTCGCCTCAACGCCAGCTTCGTGAGCCGCAATATCAGCCTTCACGGCAGCCGCGATCTGCTCCGGCGTGCAGCCGGAGGCGACCATTGCATCAAGGACGGCCGCCGTAATCACTTACAGCATCCCCAAGGCTTGCATGTAAGTATCGAGGATCGTCTCCTGCTCTGCCCGCTCGTTGGCGTCCTGCTTCCTCATGCGAACGATGGTCCGCAACGCCTTGGCGTTATAGCCGTTACCCTTCGCTTCGGCGTACACGTCACCGATATCGTCGCTAATCCCCTTCTTTTCTTCTTCGAGGCGTTCGATACGCTCGATGATGGCCTTCAACTGATCCTTGGCAAACTTCGTCGCCGCGTGCTCTGTGTCACCCGAGTTATGACCGATTTGAGCTTCCATGGTTGCGTGCCCCTTGCTTGTTGAAAACAATGTCTCCGTTCATTTTTCTCCAGCCACGGAAGCTGGTACGCTTACGAATGCCGAGATGCTTGTTTCGCACCCGGTTACACTTGGCGATGACCGCCTTGTCTTCTTTCGTCTTGACCTTGTGACAATCGACGTGCGCGGGCCGTAGGTTCGTCCAATCGTCCCGACCGCTAATCTCCCGCGCTTCGACGTGCTCCACTTCCCACGCCTCGCCACGGCCCGCATTGATGATGCAGCCGCAGAGATAGCAGCGCCCGCCGTGCTCAAGGAAAAGCTCGGCGCGCTGATTGCGTGTCAGTGATTTGCGCGGGCGCTGCTGGCTCATGCGGCCTTCCCCCTCGCCATCTGGCGCAAGGTCCTTGCTGCGGCTTCAAGCGCCGGTAAACGATCCTCTGCGATATGCAGATCCATTTCGCTGCGGCGCTTGGCTGCGACCAGATTCCGCAAGTTCTCGACATGCCCCCGCAGATTGGCTGCGGCTGTCTCTACTGCGGTTGCTTGCTGATCAAGGCTGATCGTCATGCCGCAGTCCTCCCGTCGCACAATGCCGGATCAGTCCACACAACGCCGTGTCGGTCCCCGTACTCCTGGATGACCTCGATCAGATCAATCATCTGCTTGACAGTCAGGCGCGACGAACGAAATCCGAGCGGGAATGGCCCCGAGCCATCCAGCCCTTCACAGAATTTTACCTGATGCCCGAGCGAATGCATGAACGCACATTTCCACGTCTCAGGCGTCCAATGCCGTCCTTCCGGCTTTGCGCGCGACACGTCAGACAGCATCGCCCACATCTTGGCATTCTGGTCAGTGCTCCGGGTCGCCTCGCGGATGGTCACAACAGCGCCCGCAGGCGCACGATCGATCATCTGCTTTGCAAATGACCGTTGCGATGCGCCGTGAAGGATCACCGTCTGAGCCATCAACGAAACTCCGGGGCGAACGGGATATCGTCGTTCATGTCATTGCCGCGCGGCGCGCTGCCTTGTGACTGGCTGTCTTTTTCCTCTGCCGGGAAAAGCGTGATGTACGCTTGCCCATCGCTTCCCGTCAGCGGTAGCGCGCTCAGCACCACGTTGAACCGGCCATTCTCGCCAGGAAAGGCAACGCCGATCCGGGTGCTACGCCACTTTCCACCCTTGTCCTTGCGGCTCACTACCGCGTCGTAACGATCCGTCATGCTGCTTCCTTGCTGTTGAGTTGGTCGCGCCGCGCGACGATGAATTTTTTCAAGTCGTCGATCTCTGCTTGCGTCAGTTCGAAGTCGCGCCGGGCTTGTTTCTGATCGTTCCACCACGCCGCCAATGCCGCCGGGTCGGTTGCTTTGCGGATGATTTCTCG
>Ga0180216_1000960_pt1 | contig 27328 bp, 24 predicted proteins | sample eDN3rd37CBELigMG_FD_128879 | JGI IMG/M metagenome (GOLD analysis project Ga0180216, IMG submission 128879) | Enriched Miracle-Growth compost microbial communities from Emeryville, California, USA - eDNA 3rd pass 37_C BE-Lig MG (version 2)... ... | reverse complement strand
GCTTCGCCGCTGCCGGTGATGGTGAGCGTCGGCAAAACGACCGACGTCGCCTCGGGGGCGGGCGTCTGGGCCTGCGCAATACCGGCTGCAAGACACGCCGCAGCACTCAGTAGGAGAAGCCGGGACACGGCAACAACTCACCAAATCGGTTAGATTGTTGGATGACGCCGCCGCAAAAGGCGGGAAATCCCCCAGCCGCTACAGCTTGGGGCCGCAGTATGATGTTGTCAACAAAACATCATACCGTCGTCCCCTGGAATGAGGATCATGCAGCGCATCACCATCACGCTCGACGAAGACCTGATCGCGGACCTCGATCGGCTGATCGAAAGACGCGGCTATCAGAACCGCTCGGAGGCCATTCGCGATCTCGCGCGGGCCGGGCTCGCCGAAGCGGAGCATGAGAAAGCAGACGGCGGACAATGCGTGGCCGCGCTCGTCTATGTCTACGACCACGCGGCGCGCGATCTGACACGGCGTCTGACCGAGAACTATCACCATCATCACGATCTCGCGCTCGCGACGCTGCATGTGCATCTCGACGAGAAGCACTGCATGGAGGTGACGGTCCTAAAAGGAGGGGTCGCCGACGTACAGCACTTCGCCGACCACGTCATCGCCGAGCGTGGCGTACGTTACGGCCGTGTTGTGACGATACCGGCCGGCGCGGGCGCGAAGGGCCGTGGCTCGCAGGGGCATTCGCACTGAAAGCTGGCGCGTGATCAGACCAGCGCCACCAGTTGCGGCGCCATGTGCGACAGCAGTTCCACTGGCTCGCCGAGGACCGGATCCATGCGCTCCTCGAGCGTCTCCTTGATCGCGAGCCACACCATGGTCGCCCGCGCGACGATCGACGCCTTCGTGTGGCGCAGCGCGTGGCGCACCTGATCGCTCAAGCTGCCGAGGGCATCGTGCTCGCACAGGACGCGGCCCTGGCCGTCCTCGAGCACATAGACGCGGCCGAGGCGCGACACGCACAGAATGCATTCGTGATCGGGCGCCGGTCCGAGCAGATAGAGCTGCGGATCGCCGCTTTCCGTTTCGCCGATTTCCCAGCCGCTGACTGTGCCCTTGTCGAGCTGTTCGCCGCAGGCGGCGAGCAGCGCGTTCATTTCGCTGCGCTGCCAGTCGTGCGGAAGCTCGCGGCCCGGAAACTGTACGACGTTCATTCCTTCACCTCGAACAGCAGCCGGTGAAGCTCGGGGTCGTAATACGACAAGAGCCTGCGTGCGAAAGACGACGGCTCCTGCCCAAGCGCCCGGCCCCACGCTTCGATCTGCTCGGTGGGAACCCGGCCAAAGCCGTTCTCCACCTGTGAAATGAAAGTGTAGTACTTCAGCGCCAGCTTTTCGGCGAGCTCGACCTGCGACAAACCGGCGCGTGCGCGGAGCTCTTTCAGCCAGGTTCCCGCTTCTTTTCGCGCCTGGGCTGCTTTCGACGCAGTCTTGGTGGCGTGCATGGACCGTCCCCGGCCTGGAACTGGTGTTGCGTTCATGACGTTTCAGAGTTACTAAACTAGTGAACAATTATCGCGCGGCGACGCGTGATAGTACCACAGTCGCAATACACGTAAATGCCGGTTGGCTGTTGGCAGAAATGCCGACGGAGCAAGAGGATGGCTGATCGTAAAAGCGTTCATCGCTCGTGGCCGCAGGGCTTGCCCGCTGGCCTGCAGCCCCACATCCGGCTTGGCGGCCTCGTCATGCTCGCCGCCGCCCCCCTCTTCATCGTCGCTATCCTCGTACCGCGCGCCCTTTTCCTGCCGAGCGTCGCGCTGGTGGCGCTGGCCGCTGCAGCCGCGGCTTCGCTCGTCGCCTGGTGGGCGCGTGCGCGCCGCCATGGGGAAACGATCACGCTCTGGGACATCGCCGGCGCCTGCGCGCTGATCGGCTGCGCCGCCGCGATGCTCAGCGAACCCGACGCCGTCATCACCACGATTGGAAAAACCTCAGAGCCTTAACCCCCAACTCCAGACCGGGCCCCTCTGGCAGCCACTGGCTGCGATGTCGGCTGGAAAACAAGAGCAGCGGCCCGCGATGAAGGACTTGCCGTGCACACGCTTAACCGCGTTGGCGCTTTGCGTCAGCGGTTTGGCACGGCTGGGATCGGTTCGATCCGGCGCTGCTCGCAGCAAGACGAGGAGCTAGCGCAACATGATGGATATGATCACATCCGAGGCCTTGATCGCCTTCCTCCAGGTCGTCATGATCGACTTGGTGCTGGCGGGCGACAACGCCATCGTCATCGGCCTCGCCGCCGCGGGCCTTCCGGCCGAGCAGCGCACCAAGGCCATCATGGTCGGCATCGCCGCCGCCACGGTGCTGCGTATCGCCTTTGCGGGCGTCACCACGCAACTTCTGCAGATCGTCGGCCTGCTGCTCGCCGGCGGCATCCTGCTGCTGTGGGTGTGCTGGAAGATGTGGCGCGAACTGCGCAACTCGGCGCACGAGGAAGTCGAGGCGAACGAGGCCCTCTCCGGCATCGACATCAACGCCGACGGCACCATCGCCGCGAACGCGAAACGCAAGACCTTCGGCCAGGCGGCGATGCAGATCCTGATCGCCGACGTGTCGATGTCGCTCGACAACGTGCTCGCTGTCGCGGGCGCGGCGCGCGAACACCCTTACGTGCTGGTCTTCGGCCTGTTGCTGTCGATCGCGCTGATGGGCATCGCGGCGAGCTTCATCGCCCGCGTGCTGCAGAAGCACCGCTGGATCGCTTATGTGGGTCTCGCCATCATCCTCTACGTCGCGCTCGAAATGATCTGGCGTGGCGCGCTCGAGGTGAAGCCGGCGGTCGCCCAGATTCTGGCAACGCTGTAGCGGCCGTCATTCCGGGGCGCCCGCGGAACGCGGGCGAACCCGGGATCCAGCCATACAATTCCCGTGGCTGCTGGATTCCGGATCGCCGCTAGCGCGGCGTCCGGAATGACAGGTGCGGGAAGTCGTGGAAAAGTACGCCTAGCCGCCGCCGGGTTCCCGACCTTAAGGACCCGTTAAGCAAACGCATCCACATTGCCCCAAATCGGTACACTAGGTAGCCGTGTGGAGTGCGCATGTCGCAAGTTGTGCTTGTCGTCGACGACGATCCGGTCCAGCGGCGCCTGGTCGAAGCCATGGTCCAGCGGTTCGGCTACGACGTACTGACCGCCGACAGCGGCGACGCCGCGCTCGCGCTCCTCACAGGCGGCACCCCGATCGACGCCATGGTGCTCGATCTGGTGATGCCGGACCTCGACGGCCTCGGTGTTCTCGCCCGCCTGCGCGAAGCCGGCATCGCCATCCCCGTCATCGTGCAGACCGCGCATGGCGGCATCGACAATGTCGTGTCGGCAATGCGCGCCGGCGCCGCCGATTTCGTCGTCAAGCCCGTCGGCCCCGAACGCCTGCAGGTGAGCCTGCGCAATGCGCTCGCGACCAGCGCGCTGGCCGGCGAACTGCAGCGCATCAAGCGCAAGCAGGACGGCACCCTCACGATCGACGACATCATCTCTCGCTCGCAGGCCATGCAGCCCGTGCTGCGCGCGGTCGAGAAAGCCGCCGCCTCCTTCATTCCCGTGCTGATCGAAGGCGAGTCGGGGGTCGGCAAGGAATTGATCGCCCGCGCCATACACGGCTCGGGCGCGCGTCGCGCCAAGCCCTTCATCGCCGTCAACTGCGGCGCTCTGCCGGAAACCCTGATCGAGTCGATCCTATTCGGGCACGAGAAAGGCGCCTTCACCGGCGCCACCGAGAAGCACATCGGCAAATTCATCGAGGCGGACGGCGGCACGCTGTTTCTCGACGAGGTCGGCGAACTGCCCCTCCCCGCGCAGGTGAAACTGCTGCGCGCCTTGCAGGAAGGCGAGGTCGAGCCGGTCGGCGGGCGCCGCTCGGTGAAGGTCGACGTACGCATCGTTTCCGCGACCAACCGCGATCTCATCGCCGACGTGAAAGCCGGCCGCTTCCGCGAAGACCTGTTCTATCGCCTGCACGTCTTCCCGGTGAGCGTGCCGCCGCTGCGCAAGCGTGCCGAAGACGTGCCGGAGCTTACGCGCCATTTCCTCACGCGCATCGCGGCCGAAGAAGGCAAGCGCGTGCGCGCCATCACCGGCGAAGCGATGGCGCTGCTGTCGCGCTATCGCTGGCCCGGCAATGTGCGCCAGCTCGAGAACACGATCTTCCGCGCCGTCGTGCTCGCCGATGGCGAGGAGATCGGCGTCAGCGAATTCCCGCAGATCGCCACGCAGATCGGCGACGACGTCGCCCCGACCGTACAGCCCGCGCTCGAGCCGATGACCGCGCTCATCGATCCGTGGACGGCGCGCGAAGCCAGCCTCGCGCCGGTCGAACGCCAGTCGCTTGCCGGCATGGGTCCCACCCTGCGCCTGACCGACACGCGCGGCGAGGTGCGTCCGCTGGAGGACATCGAAAGCGAGGTCATCCGCTTCGCGTTGTCGCATTATCGCGGCCAGATGTCGGAAGTCGCCCGCCGCCTGAAGATCGGCCGCTCCACGCTCTATCGTAAGCTCGAAGAGCTCGAGATGGACGACAAGGACGCGTCCGCCAAAGTGAGCGGCATCTTCGGCGCGGCCTGACAAGGTAAACGCCCGCCACTTAACTATAACGGCGCGCGCGTTAGCCGTGATTGCAAGTATTCGGCGACCGCCTCTGGAAATCGATACGAGAACGCGTCATTCGGCTGCATAATAGTAGTGGCCGAAAACGCGACGCCTGCCCGTTCAGGCGCACCGCGCGGCGGTAACTGCAACCTGCGTTGCACCGGTGTGTGGAGTGCGAGTGATGCGTAACAACCGCTTCGATCATCTGCTGGCCGGCACCATGCTGGGCGCCGCCATGCTGGCGCCGTCGCTGTCGATGGCGCAGCAGGACCGGGTGGAATCGGCAAGGCCGCTGCCGCCGTCGCTCAACGGCCAGATGCTGCGCCACCGCGATCCGGCGCCGCCGCAATTCCAGGTACCGGCGCTGCCGCAGCGAGACGCCGCCCCGGCGCGCGCCGTGGCGACGCCCGTATCGGCCCCCGCCGCGCGGGACGCCGACAGCGCCGATCTCAAAGGTTCGCTCGACAATGTGATGGCCGCGAGCGACACCGCCGTCATCGACAAACTGCGCGCGCTGGTCACCGGCAAGCAGCTCGACAAGCGCATCGACAACGCCACCGACCGCAAGGCGATCGAGGCCGTTTATGCCGCGCGCAATTATGCGCCGCTGTGGGTCCGTGACGGCCTCGTCACGCCGCAGGCCAAGGCGGCCATCGCGCGGCTCAAGAATGCCGCCGCCGACGGCCTCGATGCCGCCGATTATCCGACGCGCGACTTCGCCGGCAGCGCCGACGCGGTCGCCGACGCCGACCTGAAGCTGTCGCAGTCGCTGCTCGTTTATATCCGCCATCTCGCCATCGGCCGCGTCGCGCCGACACGCGTCACCGCCGAGGTCGATTACGGCAATCACACGCCCGATCCCGACGACGCGCTCAAGAAGCTCTCGCACGCGCGCGACATCGATGCGACGATCGAGAGCTACAATCCGCCGCATGCCGGCTTCCGCGCGTTGAAGGCCAAGCTCGCCGACCTGCGCGCGAACGGCGCCCGCGCCTCCGCCGATGAAAGCCGCATCCCGGACGGTCCGGCGGTGGCGCCGGGCGCCCGGGACGAGCGCATCCCGCTCCTGCGTGAGCGCCTGAAGACGCAGGCGCCGGGCGACAGCCGCGTGGTCGTGCACGAGCGCGGGCGGCAGGTCGTCAAGCACGTGAAGGCGGACGAACTCGTTTACGACAAGGCGCTGGCGAACGCGGTCCGCAACGTGCAGGCCCGAGCCGACATCAAGCCGACCGGCATCATCGACAACAAGACGATCGCCGCCATCAACGGGCCCAAGCCCGGACAGATCGTCGACCGCGTGCTCGCCAACATGGAGCGCTGGCGCTGGCTGCCGCGCGATCTCGGCCGCGCCTACGTGATGGTCAACATTCCCGACTACACGCTCCGCGTCATGCGCGACGGCGCGCAGGTCTGGACGACGAAGATCGTCGCCGGCAAGCCGCAAACGCCGACGCCGCTGCTCACGGCGGCGATGGACAACGTCATCGTCAATCCGTCCTGGTACGTGCCGCAGTCGATCATCCAGAACGAACTGCTGCCGCTGTACGCCTCGGACCCGCGGATCTTCGACCGCATGGGCCTCGAAGTGAAGAAGGGCCCGGACGGCCACATCAACGTGGTGCAGCCGCCGGGCGCGGCCAACGCGCTCGGCCGCATCAAGTTCAACTTCCCCAACCGCTATCAGGTCTATCTGCACGATACGCCGGAGAAGCGCCTGTTCGCGGCCGAGAAGCGCGCCTTCAGCCATGGCTGCATGCGCGTCGAAAACCCGACCAAGTTCGGCGAGGTGATGCTGGCGATGGCCATTCCCGGATCGACGCCGACGCAGGCGCAGATCGACCGCCTGTTCGGCCACGAAGAGAAGATCTTCAAGATGGTCAACAAGCCGATGGTGCACCTGACGTACCAGACGGCCTATGTCGATGATAACGGCAAGCTCGTCCTGCGCGACGACATTTACGGGTTCGATGCGCGCATCAAGACGATCCTGCACACCGACGAGCGCCGCATCGCCGACGTCGCGCCGCCGCAGGACCCCAAGCGCGAACTCGCGACGATGAAGAGCAACCAGGAGATCCTGCGTCGCGTCGAACGCCGCGAGGCGCAGAACCCGATGGTGTTCTTCGAGCGCCTGTTCCGCTGATGATCGTCACCGGGCTGTCCCGGTGCCCCGCTCTGGACGCCACCGCCGCCCCTCGAGCGAGATGGCCGGGACAAGCCCGGCCGTGACCGCCTCAGTGCCGTCCTCTTCATGAGGCTGAATTGAGGCTGTCGCCTACGCGCATCAACCCGCGCAGAGCCGACAAAATCGCGCAAACGGTAATTGTCTCCACCTCGAGCCCTATCGAAGCCGCGCGGCTGGCCACATTCCGCCACGGTCCAACATTAAGGCTTTGTCATCTCCGGGGGTATTAAGCGGGCGATAAGCGCTCGTTAACCAGTCCCGACAACACTCCTCCAGTCGTCATCGCGGCGGCCGGAAAGGGCATGTGGCGGCGATAGTGGGTCGATTTTCGCGGAAAGTTCCAGTGTCAGTACGTGCAGCGCGTCAACTCAAGACGACGACGTTTCTTGTCAGCGCGCGCCTGAGCCTGGCGGGTCTGTTTCTGCTTGGCGCCAGCAGTGCGCTGCAGACCGCGATCGCCGAAGGAGACACCCGCACCCTCTCCTTCCATCACGTGCACACCCAGGAAGACATCACCATCACCTTCAAGCGCAACGGCCGCTACGACGAGGCCGCGCTGAAGAAGCTGAACTGGTTCATGCGCGACTGGCGCAAGGACGAAGAGACGCGCATGGATCCGCATCTCTTCGACCTGCTCTGGGAGGCCTATCGCGAGGTGGGCGCGACCCAGCCGATCCAGGTCATCGGCGGCTATCGCTCGCCGGCGACCAACGCGATGCTGCGCGCGCGCTCGAGCGGCGTCGCCGAAGTGAGCCAGCACTCCGCCGGCAACGCGATGGACTTTTTCATTCCCGGCGTGCCGCTCGCGAAGATCCGCGAAGTCGGCCTGCGCCTGCAGCGCGGCGGCGTCGGCTTCTATCCGACCTCCGGCTCGCCCTTCGTCCACATGGACACCGGCACGGTGCGCCACTGGCCGCGCATGACCTATGCGCAGTTGGAGCGGGTATTCCCCGACGGCCGCACGGTGCACGTCTCGGCCGAAGGCCGGCCGCTGCCGGGCTATGCTCTCGCGCTCGTCGATGTCGAGCGGCGCGGCAATACGCCGAACCATGTTTCCCTGGCAGCCGCGCGCGGCGCCGGCGCGATCACCGCGCAGCAACAGGCGGAAGCGGCCAGCGTCGCCGCCGCCAACAAGCAGCAGCCGCAGCGCAACCTGTTCGCCGGCCTCTTCGGCCTCGGCAACAAGGACAAGGAACAGGCGGACGACAACGCCGCCGCCGCGAGCACCGCGGCCAAATCCACGCACGGCCGCACCGTCGTCGCCAGCGCGGCGCCGCCCAAGCCGGTCGCGACCGAACGCATCGTGCCGCTGCCGGCGGCGCGGCCGCAAATGCCCGTCGCGGTCGCATCGGCGGACCCGCAACCGGCCGCCTTCCGCACCGCCTCGGCCTCGTTCGACAGCCGCGCCGTCTGGCCGGCGACGATCGAGCAGAGCGCGAAGAACGCCTCGCCCTTCGCCGCAGCCGACCCGACGCCCACCGGCACGACACCGCCGCTCGCTTACGCCGCCACCGACTCAGAACCCGCGCCCGCCGCCCGCACCCGCCCGATGGGCCGGAACGTGCCGCAGATCGCGAAGGAATCCACCTTGGTGCCGGTGCGGACCGCCGCCGCGGGCGCGGCCATGCCCAATCCGCCGCTGCTCACCGCCGGCAGCCAGAACCCGAACAGCCCGTGGCTGCGCGCCGCGATGCTGACGCCGAGCGTTTCCGGCGTGATGACCGCGACGCAGATCGGCAACTTCGATCCGCGGCCGCTGCAGTACCTGCTGCACAAGCCGAACGAAGCGCTGGCGATGAGCTTCTCGGCCGATCCATCGCTCGGCGTCGCGGCCAACCGCTTCTCGGGTCCGGCGGTGGTGTTCGTCGAGACGACGACCTTCGTCAGCGCCAAGACGGCGGCGCTGCGGTAGCCACGCATTCGGCGTCACGCGCGGGCTAGAACCGCGCATCCATGATGCCTTTCACCTCGAAGAATTTTACGTAAGAGCGAGCCGCATTGCCGCTCATCGTGGATTGCTGGGGCAACCCGGCAATGACCACCTGAGAGCCGAGCGCTCTCAATCGAATCCGTAGGTGGGCTAAGCGGCGTTGCCGCCGACCCCACCAGCAATCTCTCATCCAGTGAATAGTTCATTGGTGGGCACGGCGCTATCGCGCCTTTGCCCACCCTACAGGACGACGTAAGCGCTTACGCCAGCATCCCCAGCGCGTGCATATAGGTCTCGAGCACTTCTTCCTGCTCGCGGCGCTCGTCCGAGTCCATCTTGCGCAGGCGCACGATGGTCCGCAGCGCCTTGGTGTCGAAGCCGTTGCCCTTGGCCTCGGCATAGACGTCCTTGATGTCGTCCTGAGTCGCCTTCTTCTCTTCCTCGAGGCGTTCGATGCGCTCGATGATCGCCTTGAGCTGGTCCTTGGCGAAGCGGTGCGCTCTTTCTTCTTTGTCTTCTATTTCGGCCGCGGCAGTGGCAGGCATCGAACTCTCCTCAACTCTCGCAGGCGGGCCGAGCCCGTCCAATCTCAAAGCAGAGCTTTCGGATTTGACCGCCTCCGGGTCAAGGTAAGGCGGCGTTCATCCACACTGTTCACATGGCGGGGGAAAAGCCGGGAAAAAGCTTGCCTATCACCGTCATCCTGCGGTGGGGCCGCAGCGGCCGGAACAAGGCTTCGCATGCCGGCGCCGGGCGGGTCTCACACCCCGCCCCGGCGGCGCACGGTGGCCTAATGCTGCGGCTTGGCTTTGTCGAAGGCCGCCTTCTGATTGGCGGTTGCTTCCTTCTGATACTTCGCGCGCCATTCCTCGTAGGGCATGCCGTAGACGTGCTGCCGGCTCTCGTCCTTGCTCATGGGCACGCCCTGCGCGTCGGCGGCGTCCTTCATCCAGTTCGACAGGCAATTGCGGCAGAAGCCGGCGAGGTTCATCAGATCGATGTTCTGCACGTCGGTGCGCGTGCGCAGATGCTCGAGCAGGCGCCGGAACGCGGCGGCTTCGAGTTCGGTGCGGGTTTTGTCGTCCATGGCGAGTTCCTTTGTCCCCGACAAAGTAATGGCTGAGCGGGCACATTTGAAGCCTGGCCCCACCTCATCCTGAGTAAGCGCCCGCCCCTCATGGTGAGGAGCGCCGCGTCTCGAACCATGAGGCCGGGGCCACCTCATCCTTCGCGACGCGGTCCTTCGGGCCGCTCCTCAGGATGAGGTGGAAGAAGCCCCCAGATAGGCGCGCTGCACCGCCGGGTCCTCTTTCAGCGCCGCGCCCGTGCCAGAGCCGACGATGCGGCCGGACTCGATGAGATAGCCCCGGTCGGCGATGGCGAGGCTCTGCTTGGCGTTCTGCTCGACCAGCATGATGCCGAGTCCCTCGTCGCGGATGCGCTTGAGGATCTGGAACAGCTCCTTGCACATGATCGGCGACAGGCCGAGCGAGGGCTCGTCGAGCAGCAGAATCTCCGGCGACGTCATCAGCGCGCGGCCGATCGCCACCATCTGCTGCTCGCCGCCGCTCATGGTGCGCACGGTCTGCTTCAGGCGCTCGGCAAGGCGCGGGAACAGCCGCAGCACCATCGCCAGGTTTTCGCTCTCCTTGGCGCGGGCGCGCGCCGGAAAGGCGCCGAGCATCAGGTTCTCGGCGACCGTGAGTTCGCCGAAGATGCCGCGGCCTTCCGGCACCAATGCGACCCCGGCCTCGACGATCTTGTGCGCCGGCGTGCCGGCAAGATCGGCCCCGCTCATGGCGATGCGCGCGCCGGGCGCGGCGGCGACCAGCCCGCCGATGCATTTGAGCAGCGTGGTCTTGCCCGCGCCGTTGGCGCCGAGGATGACCACGATCTCGCCGCGGCCGACATCGAGCGAGACGCCGTCGAGCGCGCGATGCTTGCCGTAGAAGGCGGAGACGTTTCCGATCTCAAGCATCGGCATCTCCGAGATAAGCGCGGATCACCTCGCGGTCGGCCAACACTTCGGCCGGCGGGCCCTCGGCGATCTTGCGGCCGGTATTCATGACCACGCAGCGGTCGCACAGCGAGCGGATGGCGTCCATCACATGCTCGACGATCACGATCGTCAGGCCTTCCTCGCGCAGCATCTTCACCAGCGCGATGCCGACTTGAAGCTCCGACGGATTGAGCCCGGCGAGCCATTCGTCGAGCAACAGCACGTCGGGCGAAAGCGCCAGCGCGCGCGCGAGTTCGAGCCGCTTCTGGTCGATGTAAGTGAGCTGGCCCGCCGGGGCGTCGGCCTTGTCGCCCAAGCCGACGCGCGTCAGCAGCCCGCGCGCGGCCGCCTCGGCCTTGTCGCTCCACAAAGGCGGCGCGCGGAAGGCCAAGCCCGCAATGACGTTTTCCAGGCAGCTCGACCCCGGCAGCACGCGCACCAGTTGGAAGGTCCGCGCCACGCCCTGCTGCGCGATGCGGTGCGCCGGTAAGAGCGCGATCGGCCGGCCCTCAAGCTTGATCGTGCCGGAGTCCGCCGCGATCGCGCCGGAGATCAGGTTGAGCGCTGTCGTCTTGCCCGACCCGTTCGGCCCGAGCAGGCCGAGAATTTCGCCGCGCTTGAGCGTGAAGCCGAGGCCGTCGACCGCCTGCAGGCCGCCGAAGGCCTTGCGCACATCGGCAAGCTCGAGCACCGGCGCCGCGCCCGCGCCCGCGCGGCTCGCCGCGCGCGGCCAGACGATGCGCGTGACCTTGTCGGCGAAGGACGACATGGCGATCTGCAGCGACGCGCGGCGCAGCGCCGGCACTTTCTCCTGCATGAGCCCGATGACGCCATGCGGCAGGCCATAGACGATGAGCACGAAGACGCAACCGAGCACGATGCTGAAATAGTTCGGAAAGCTCGCGATCAGCACCTCGAAGAGCAGCACCAGCGGCACGGCGCCCAGCAGCGGGCCGATGAGCGTGCCGGCGCCGCCGAACAGCGCCATGATCACGACCTCGAACGAGATCATCGGATTGAAGGCGATGGCCGGATCGATATAGGTCCAGCGCGGCGCCATGATCGCGCCGGTCAAGGTCATGAAGGTGGCGCTCACCGCGAACAGCGCCAGCTTGGCGCGCGTCGTGTCGATGCCGACGTGGCGCGCCACCGTCTCATCCTGGCCGATGACGCGCACCGCAAGGCCGAGACGCGAATGGCGGATCAGCCAGCCGGCGGCGAACACCGCGACCATCAGAGCGAGAAGCTGCCAGTAGATGCCTTCCGAGGTCACGTCGGCGAAGATGTAGCGGCCGAGCGAGCCGTGGATGTTGACCTCGTACCAGGTGACCAGCTGCCGGATCAGTTCGGCAAGCCCGAAGCTGAAGATGACGAAGTAGATGCCGGACAGACGCAGCGTCGAGAGACCGACGATCAGCGCTACGATCACACCGATCAGCGCGGCGGCGACGAGCACCAGCGGCCAAGGCAGATGATCCGCCAGCACCGCCGTCGTATAGGCGCCGATGCCGAAGAAGGCGGCGCTGGCGAGCGAGATGTAATTGGTCGGCCCGGAGAACAGCGCCCAGGCCGTCGCCAGGATGGTGAAATAGAGAAGGCTGATGCCGAGCGCGAGGTGATAGCCGCTGACGATCAGCGGCACCGACGCCAAACCTGCGACGAGCGCGAGGATCGCGGCGCCGAGGATAAAGACACGGGAGGTCAACGCGCCGGCCTCCCGAACATGCCCGTCGGCCGCCACAGCAGCACCACGAGGAAGAGCGCATAGGTCACGGCGATGGTGAGGCCGGGATCGACCAGCCGCGCGACGGCGGTCTCGGCGATGCCGATCAGGACGCCGGCGACCAAGGCGCCCAGCATATTGCCGACGCCGCCCATGATGATGACGATCAGCGCCTTCATGGTGAAGACGACGCCCATCGCCGCACTGAAGGTGAGGAACATCGACACCAGCACGCCGCCGGCCCCGACAATGGCGCCGCCCGTGGCGAAAGCGAGCGCCGAGGCCGAACGGATGTCGATGCCGGACAGCCGCGCCGCATCCGGATTGACGGCGATGGCGCGCAACGCCGTGCCGTAGCGCGTGCGCGTCAGGAAGAGATAGAGCACGCCGCCAATGACCAGCGCGAACACCAGCGCCAGGATGCGGTTCGCCGCCAGCGTCGTGCCCAGGATGTGCACCGGCACGGACAGGTACGAATAGCTCTGCAGGCTGCCGCCGAACGCGATCAGCATCACGCCCTGGATCACGAACAGGACGCCGAAGGTGCCGAGGATGGAGTCGACCTCGAGCATGCCCTGGTTCTTGGCGCGCTTGACCAGCGGCATCAGCACGATCTGGTAGAGCAGCCAGTTGGCGATGAAAGCGCCGGGCACGACGACGATCAGGCCGACGATCGGGTTCACCGCCATGCCGGTGTAGAGATAAAGCGCCGCGAAGGCGGCCGCGATCAGCACCTCGCCGTAGGACAGGTTCATAATGCGCGCGATGCCGTATTGGAGCGTGAGCCCCAACGCTATCAGCGCGTACATGCCGCCGAGCACCAGGCCGGAGAGGAGGATATCGAGAGAGAGGGTCATGGCGGTCTTTGTCATTCCGGACGCCGCGCGGCGGCGATCCGGAATCCAGTCATGAGTTCAGAGCCGGGGTCTGGATTCCGGGTTCGCGCGCATGAGCGCGCGCCCCGGAATGACCCGTCAGCTTACTGCCACGCCGGCTTGGCGATGACGGGCTTGGCGCCCTCTTTCGCGGTCGGCGCGACGCCGAAGAAGTCGCTGCCCTGCCACTGGCCCACGGCCCAGACATTGTGGTTGAGGCCGTTCTGAAGCTTCACCTTGCCGATGATGGTGTCGAAGGAGCCGGTGTTGATCTCCTTGATCACCGCGGCGCGGTCGATCTTGCCGACGCGTTCGATCGCCTGCTGCAGCACCTGGAGGCTGGCGTAAGTGATGGGGCTCGCCCAGCGGTCGGGCTCGCGGCCGATCACCTCCTTGTGGTGCTGGATGTACCACTTGATGCCGCGCAGGTTGGCGTCCGAGCCGCCGATGCCGAGCACGCCTTCGGCATTGCCGGCGAACTTGCCCTTGTACATCGGGAAGGCCGTGCCGACGCCGACGAAGAAGGCCTTCGGATTGAAGCCGATCACCTTGGCCGTGTCGGTGATGGCGAAGGTGTCCGGCGGATAGCTGTAGGCGAGGAGCACGTCGGGATTGGCCGCCTGCGCGTCCTTCAGCACCGGTTGCAGATCCTGCGCACCGAACGGATAGGACTTGTCATAGACGAGCTCGAAGCCGGCCTTCTTGAGGCCCTCGCGCGTCGCCGTCGACATCTCGATGCCGAACTGGTCGGCAACGGCGATCATCGCCACCTTCTTGCCGATCTTGCCGTCCTTCTGCATCTTCGCGAAGGTTTCGACGACGCCATCCGTGATCTCGGAAGGCAGCCCCAGCCAGAACGTCAGGTTCGGCCAGCGCTTGGTGAGCTGCGGCGCCTGGTTGGTGTTCGCGGTCACCGCGAGGTGCGGATAGCCGTATTTGTGGAACACCGGCGCGGCGGCGAGGTTCATGCCGGTCGACCAGGGCGGCAGGATGAAGTCGACCTTGTCCTGCGTGGCGAGGCGCTCGACCGCCTTGATCATCTCTTCGGAATTGCTGCGGTCATCGTATTCGATGACTTCGACCTTCATCTTCTTGCCGCCGACATTGATGCCGCCGGCGTCGTTCACGTCCTTCACCCAGACCTGGTAGTTCGGCAGCGTGGTCACGGCCGCGCCCGCGCCGAACGGCCCGGTCTTGGAGATTGCCCAGCCGATCTTGAGTGTGTCCTGCGCCTGCGCCGTGGAAAGCCCCACGGCGGCGGCGAGCGTCAGCGCGCCCAACGCGGCCAGAGTGTTTCGTGTGTTCATGTCGCCCTCCCTGTTGGAATTCTTGAGCCGGCCTTTTGCGGCCAGCCGTTTTTTTGGTCGTTTCCTCTGCAGCTTTCGGCCGCGTCGTCTCGCGCGCCCGGGCGCACTTCCGAATTAGTTGGATATCCATCTATCGGCAAGCGCGATCCCGCGGCTGCCGGGTGCGACATCATAGACAGGTTTTGCGATGGGTGGGCAGTGCAAGCTGAACTCGGCCAACGCAGGTCGCGCGCGCGCGCCTATCGCACTGCCGCAAACGTTGGCGGCATGTCGTTTGAAGGCAAATGATCGGCCCTGCGCCGCCGGTTACCCGACAGCGCCGATTGAAGGCCCCGTTACCGCACGTGCGGCGCGTGACTCAAAAAGAAAAGCCGCCGCGCTCCCCTCAGAAGCGCGGCGGCTCGTTTCGCGATCGGACGATCAGCCGAGCGCCTGCTTCACGCGGTCGGGCGTCATCGGCAGGTGCCGCAGGCGCCTGCCCGTGAGCTGCGCCACCGCATTGGCGATCGCCGGCGCGATGACCGGCACGCCGGCCTCGCCGACGCCCGTCGGCTCGGAGTCATTAGAGATCACCTTCACGTCCATCGGCGGGATTTCCGACATACGCAGCACCGGATAGCCGTCGAAGTTGCGGGCCTGCACGACGCCGTCCTTGATCTGCACCTCTTCCTTCAAGGCCGCGCCGAGACCGAAGACCATCGCCCCGCGCATTTGCGCCTCGACGTTCTGCGGCTGCACCGCAAGACCGGCATCGACCGCCGCCCAGACGTGATGGACGGTGATGGCGCCGGACTTCTCGTCGACCGAGACCTCGACCACCGCCGCGGTATGGCTGTGCAGCGAGTCGGAATAGGCAAGGCCGAGCGCCCGTCCTTGCCGCTTCTCGTTCCAGCGCGCCATCTCGGCCACCGCCTTCACCACCGCCTGCGCGCGCGGATCGTCCTTGAGCATCGCGAGGCGATAGGCGAGCGGATCGGTGCCTTTGCCGGCGGCGAGTTCGTCGATGATCGTCTCGATCGCGAACTTGGTGTAGCCGGCGGCGATGCCACGCCAGGCGCCGACATCGACGCCACGCGCGGCCCGCACCCAATCGACGCGGTGATTGGCCACGGCGTAGTTCATGTCGCCGCCGCCGCCCGACACTTCATCGCGCATGCCGATCCGCTGGAAGACCGGCGGCGGCAGGACGCGTCCGAGATAGCTCTCGTTGACGATGCGATGCCGCCAGCCGACAACGTCGCCCTTGGCGTCGAGACCGATCTCCAGCCGCTGCACGGTGAGCGGCCGGAACTTGTCGTTCATCATGTCGTCGTTGCGCGTCCAAATCAGCTTCACCGGACGCCCGTCGGCCGCCTTGGCAAGCATGGTGGCGTGCGCGACGGTATCGCCATCCGAGCGCCGGCCGAAGCCGCCGCCGAGCAGCAATGTATTCACGGTGACGTTCGCCGGCGGCACACCGGCCACCGCCGCCGCCGCCAGTTGCTGCGTCCCCGGCGCCTGATTGCCGGCCCACACCACGACCTTATCGCCCTGGATGTGGACGGTCGCGTTGAGCGGCTCCATGCAGACATGCGACAGGTGCTCGCTGAAATACTCGGCGGTCACCACCTTCGCAGCGCCCTTCACCGCAGCGTCGGCATCGCCCTTCTTGACCATGTCGACACCGGGCTTCGACCAGTCCGCGGCGACGGTGCGGTAGTCGGCGAGCACGCCGTCGTTCGAATAGGTCTGCGCCGGGGTGGTCTTGGTCCACGTGACCTTGAGCGCTTCCTGGGCGCGGAAGGCCGCCTCGACCGTCTCGGCCAGCACGCCAACGCCGACCGGCAGCGGCACGATCTTGACCACGCCCTTGATCTGCTTGGCGGCCGTATCGTCGATCTGGACCGGCTTCTCGTGCTGCACGTCGCAATAGAGAATGGACCCGTACAACATGTTCGGGACCTGCACGTCCATCGCGTATTCCGCCGTGCCTGTGACCTTCGCCGGCACGTCGATGCGGTCTATGTTTTTGCCGATGAGCCGGAACTGACTCTCCGGCTTGAGGTCCGCCTTGGTGACTTCAGGCAGCGGGTTCGGCACGGTCGCGGTCTTGGCGAGTTCGCCGTAGCCGATCTTCCGGTTCGACTTGGCATGGACGACCATGCCGGGCTCGGTGGTCAGTTCGCCGACCGGCACCTTCCAGGCTTCGGCTGCGTTCAAGAGCAGCACCTTACGCGCTTGCGCGCCGGCCAGGCGCAGCTTCGCGTAATAGCCGGTCACGGAATAGCTGCCGACGGTCGACTGCTGATTGTTGAACTTCGGATTGCCGTAGAGCTTGGCGTCGGCGGGCGCCTGCGCGACGCGCATCTTGCTCCAATCGGCATCGAGCTCTTCCGCGAAGATGACGGCGAGCGAGGTCCGCGTGCCCTGCCCCATCTCCGAGGCCGGGCAGATGAAGGTGACGATGCCGTCCGCACCGATGCTGACGAAGGCGCCGATGTCAGCCGCGCCCGCGGCGCTCGCCGAGCCAAGGCTGCTGCCGAAAGCGACAGCGATGGCGGCGCTGCCGCTGCCGATCAGGAAGCCGCGGCGTGAGAAAGCGGTAGTCTGGATGTGTTCGGTCATGATCAGCCCCTCGCCACGGATTCGATGGCGGCAATGATCTGGCTGTAGGTGCCGCAACGGCAGATGTTGCCGTCCATGTGGGCGACGATCTCTTCGCGGCTCGGCTTGGGATTCTCTTTCAGCAGCGAGGCGGCCTGCATGATCTGGCCCGACTGGCAATAGCCGCATTGCGGCACCTGCGCCGCGACCCAGGCCTTCTGCAGCGGATGCGTGCCATCCGGCGAAAGCCCTTCAATGGTCGTCACCTGACGGCCCTGCACGTCGGAGAGCTGCGTCTGGCACGAGCGCACGGCCGTGCCGTCGACATGGACGGTGCACGCGCCGCAAAGGCCGGCGCCGCATCCGAATTTCGTGCCGGTGAGCTTGAGATGCTCACGCACGGCCCACAGAAGCGGCGTGTCCGGTTCGGCGTCGACCGTCGCGGCTTTTCCGTTGATGGTGAAAGCTATGCTAGTCACGTGTTCTCTCCTTCGAGAGGGTGTTGTCGCGTCCCGCGCTCCCGCGGCGACGTCGCAACCACTTTCCAACACCTCCCGGTTGTGAGCAAGATTTTAACGAGAACAATTAAAGTCCATTTTTTGAAGACAGTGGCGGTGATGTCGAACCAAAGCGAACATCTGCGCGGCCTTCTCGCCAATTTGTATCGCATTGCGGTAGAGGCCGCGCATCCGGCATCGTTCCTGCCGCCGCTGCTGCCAGAGCCGCCGCAAGGGCGCGTCATCCTGCTCGCCGCGGGCAAAGCCGCGGGGAGCATGGCCGAAGTCGCGGAGCGCATTTACGTCGAGAAGCTTCGCGTTGCGCCGCAGCGGCTCGGTGGATTGGCGGTAGCGCGCCACGGCTACGCCCGTCCGCTGAAGACCATCGATATGATCGAAGCCGGACATCCGATCCCCGATGCCGCCGGCTTGGCCGCGGCCGAACAGGCGCTCGCGCTGGCCGATCGTGCAACGGCCGACGATCTCGTGCTGGTGCTGATATCGGGCGGCGCCTCCGCCAACTGGATCGCGCCGGCTTCCGGGGTCTCTTTTGAGGACAAACAGTCCGTCACGCGCGCGCTGCTGCGCTGCGGCGCCCACATCGGCGAGATCAATACGGTGCGAAAGCATCTCTCGCGCATCAAAGGCGGGCGGCTCGCGCGCCATGCCGATCCCGCGCGCGTCGTCACCGTCGCGATTTCCGATGTGCCGGGAGATGATCCCGCCGTGATCGGCTCCGGCCCGACGGTGCCGGATCCGACGACGCTCGCCGATGCGCGCACCGTCATCGACAAATTCAAGCTCGACGTTCCGGCGGCTGTCATACGCGCGCTGAATGATGCTGCTAATGAGTCGCCCAAACCTGGCGATGCGGCATTCGCCCATAGCGAATTTCATCTCGCGGCGCGGCCCGCCGACTCTCTTGCCGCGGCCGAGAAGGCCGTGCGCGCGGCGGGATACGAATGCGTCTCGCTCGGCGCCGATGTCGAAGGAGAAGCACGCGAGGTGGCGAATGACCATGCGCGGCTTGCACAATCGCTGCGCGCGCAAGGCCGCCGCGCCGTCATCCTGTCGGGCGGCGAGCTCACGGTGACGATGCGCGGCCACGGCCGGGGCGGCCCCAACCAGGAATACGCGCTGGCGCTCGCGGTCGCGCTCGCCGGCATGCCTGGCGTCGCGGCGGTCGCCGGCGATACCGACGGCACCGACGGCGGCGGCGGATCGGCCACCGATCCGGCCGGGGCCTTCGTCGATGGCGATACGGCGGCGCGGGCCCGGGCGCTTGGTCTCGATCCGGCCGCGTTTCTGGCCGACAACAACTCCACGGCCTTCTTCGCCGCACTGGGGGACCTGCTCGAACCCGGACCCACCTATACCAACGTGAACGACCTGCGCGCCATCGTCGTTGACAGCCCGTAACGGGTCACGTCAAAACCCGAAGTAATGAAACCGACGACTGTGACCGCATTGCCACCTTCTCCCGCCTGGCACTCAGCTTTTCGTCGTGTCGCGTGCCTGCTGGCGCCGGCCGCGCTGATTTTGCTGGCCTCGGCACAGGACGCGCGGGCCGATTTCCGCTTGTGCAACAACACCGGCAGCCGTGTCGGCGTCGCCCTCGGCTACAAGGACGCGGACGGCTGGATCACCGAGGGCTGGTGGAACATCTCGGCCCGTTCTTGCGAAACCCTGCTCCGCGGGGCGCTGGTCGCGCGTTACTACTATATCTACGCGGTCGACTATGACCGTGGCGGCGAGTGGTCGGGCAAAGCCTATATGTGCTCTCGGGAGAAGGAGTTCACGATCCGCGGCACGGAGAACTGCCTCGCGCGCGGTTACGACCGCACCGGCTTCTTCGAAGTCGACACGGGCGAGCAGCGTTCCTGGACCGTGCAGTTGACCGAAACCGCGGAACAGACACCGAGCCCTCTCGGCCCGCGGCCGCCAGGACCGGGCCGGCCGCCTTTGATGATGCCCACGCCGCCGACTGAGGGCGGCAAGCCATAAATAAACGGAAGAGACGCCATTCATGAGACGACTGCGCCGCGCCAAAATCGTCGCCACACTCGGACCGGCGTCGTCCAATCCGGACATGATCGCCCGCCTCTTCAACGCGGGCGCCGACGTCTTCCGCATCAATATGAGTCATACGAGCCCCGACCGCATGCGCGAGATCGTGGCCATGATCCGCGGCGTCGAACAGGATACCGGGCGGCCGATCGGCATCCTGGTCGACCTGCAGGGGCCCAAGCTCCGGCTCGGCACCTTCGCCGACAAGTCGGCGATGGTGAAGCAGGGCGACACCTTCGTGCTCGACTCCGACAACACGCCGGGCGACGCGACGCGCGTGTTTCTGCCGCATCCGGAGATCTTCGCTGCGGTCCAGCCCGGCCATGTGCTGCTGATCGACGATGGCAAGGTGAAGCTGCGTGTCGTCGAAGCCGAGCCCAAGCGCATGGTCACGCGCGTCGAGGTCCCCGGCAAGCTGTCCGACCGCAAAGGCGTGAGCCTGCCGGATTCGACGATCCCCTTCTCGGCGCTGGCGGAGAAAGACCGCACGGACCTCGAAGCCGCGCTCGATGCCGGCATCGACTGGGTCGCGCTCTCCTTCATCCAGCGGCCCGAGGATATCGCCGAGGCCAAGAAGATCACGCGCGGCCGCGCCGCGATCATGGCCAAGATCGAAAAGCCGCAGGCCGTCGTGCGCCTCTCGGAGATCATCGATCTCGCGGATGCGCTGATGGTGGCGCGCGGCGATCTCGGCGTGGAAATGCCGCTCGAGAAAGTGCCCGGCGTGCAAAAGCAGATGACGCGCATGGGCCGCCAGACCGGCAAGCCGGTCGTGGTCGCGACGCAGATGCTGGAATCGATGATCTCCTCGCCGGTGCCGACGCGCGCCGAAGTGTCGGACGTCGCCACAGCTATCTTCGAAGGCGCCGACGCGGTGATGCTGTCGGCTGAATCGGCGGCGGGCCAATATCCGGTGGAAGCGGTGTCGACCATGAACCGCATCGCGGAAGAGGTCGAGAACGACACCTTCTATCGCAACATCATCGCGGCCCAGCGCGCCGAGCCGGAAGCGACCGGCGCGGACGCCATCGCCGACGCCGCGCGCCACATCGCCGATACGCTCGATCTCGCCGCGGTGATCTGCTGGACGTCGTCCGGCGCAACGGGCCTGCGCGTCGCGCGCGAGCGGCCGCTCCCGCCGATCGTGGCGCTGTCACCGAACATGTCGACGGGCCGCCGTCTCGCCGTGGTGTGGGGCGTGCATTGCGTCGTCACCGAGGACGCGCACGACCAGGACGACATGGTCGACCGCGCCTGCCGCATCGCGTTCAAGGAGGGCTTCGCCAAGCCCGGCCAGCGCGTGATCGTGGTTGCCGGCGTACCGCTCGGCACGCCGGGGGCGACCAACATGCTCCGCATCGCTTATGTCGGGGCCGACGTCGCGAACGACTAGCGGCCCCCTTAGCCAAGTTCTGCTGGACACGCGGCGCGGCGCTCCCGCGGGGCGCCGCCACTTTGTCGTGCCTCGAACTCTAGTGGACTACCGCATTTATTGCGTTGCAGCATATGCGTGCAGTGCAACAGAAAGATTATTGCCGGTTTTAACTTTAGCAGGGGTTTTCATCGGACGTGATGAGCCCATAAGTAACGTGAATAGCAGGCCAGCCTGGCCCCCTGCCCTCGCACCTCCGTTGCAACTTCTGATGCTACCGAGGCGTTACGCCCGGCCCCTGCTCATACAGGGACCGGAGTGCCTTCATGACTGCGACAAGCTCGCCACAAGACGAACATATCGATCTCGCCGACATGCGCCGCCGCATCAAGGCGATCTTCATCGGTTCGATCGGCAATCTCGTTGAGTGGTACGACTTCTACGCCTATGCCGCCTTCGCGCTCTATTTCGCGGGCGCCTTCTTCCCCCATTCAGATCCCGTCGTGCAGCAGCTCAACGCGGCGCTGCTGTTCGCGGCCGGCTTCATCGTGCGGCCGCTCGGCGGCTGGCTGTTCGGCTACCTCGCCGACAACCACGGCCGGCGCGGCGCGCTCATGCTCTCCGTCTCGATGATGTGCTTCGGCTCGCTGATGATTGCGGTGACGCCGACCTATGAAAGCATCGGATTGATGGCGCCGATCCTGCTCGGATTCGCCCGCATCATTCAGGGCCTGAGCCTCGGCGGCGAATACGGCACGAGCGCCACCTACCTCACCGAGATGGCCGACGCGCGGCACCGCGGCTTCTACTCCAGCTTCCAATACGTGACGCTGATCGGCGGCCAGATCTGCGCGCTGCTCGTCCTCCTGCTGTTGCAGGAAGTCTTCCTGACCAACGATCAGATCCGGGCGTGGGGCTGGCGCATTCCCTTCTTCATCGGCGCGCTGCTCGCCATCACCGCCTTGATCATGCGGCGCAACCTGCATGAGACCGAGGCGTTCGAGGCGGCGAAGAAGACCGTCAAACGCACATCCTCGATCCGGACGCTGCTGATGTATCCGCGCGAGGTTCTGCTCGTGGTCGGCCTGACGGCCGGCGGCACCGCCGCCTTCTACACCTACACGACCTACATGCAGAAGTTCCTCAAGCTGTCGGTCGGCCTCACCGACAACCAGACGACGATGGTGACGTTGTCGGCGCTGGTGTTCGGCATCATCCTGCAGCCGATCTATGGCGCGATCTCCGATCGCATCGGCCGCAAGTGGCTGCTGATCGCTTTCGGCGTGTCGGGCGTTCTGTTCACCGTGCCGCTCCTCACCACCCTGCAATCGGTGAAGGGGCCGTTCGCCGCGTTCCTGCTGATCGCCGCCGCCTGGATGATCGTGTCCGGCTATACGTCGATCAACGCGGTGGTGAAGGCCGAGCTGTTCCCGACCAACGTGCGCGCCATCGGCGTCGGCCTGCCTTACGCGCTGACGGTGTCGATCTTCGGCGGCACCGCCGATTCGGTCGCGCTCTGGTTCAAGTCGATCGGCCACGAAACGTGGTTCTACTACTACCTGACCGCGATGATCGGCATTTCGCTCATCGTTTATCTGTTCATGCGCGACACCAAGGCCCAGTCGGCGATGCATCGCCACGAGTGAGCGCGGGCGAGCGTCCGCACGATTTCGACCTCGACGAAGTGCCGCCGCATTTACCGTGCGGCGGCACTTTGTACATCGGGTTTACGGAATTGAAATGACAACCTACGATACCTAGCCTGTAAGTAACTATTAACATCCCTCGTGTCTGTGTACCGCCGGACGGGGAATGAAAAATGCGAAGTAATACCAGGGTTTACAGCTTGCCGCGCTGGCGCCTGACGCGCTGGTTGGTGGACGCTGGCCCCGGCGTACCCACCGACATCCGCCAAGCCCTGGTCGGCCAGCTCTACGGCACCTTACCCGTTTACGCCGGCGGCGTGGCCAACACGATCATCGTCTCGGCGGCCATCGCCGCGCGCATGCCGACTTGGCCGTTCATCGCCTGGGTCGCCTTCGAGGTGGTTATCTGCGTCGCGCGCTTGATTGTGCTGATCATCGCTCGGCGGAACGGCCTCGAGAGACGCAGGACGCCGACCGACATCTACATCGTCTTGAGCGTCGCCTGGAGCGCCACCGTCGGCTACGGCGTGGTCGTCAGCCTGGCGAGCGGCGACTGGATCGCCTCCACGCTCGCCTGCCTTTCGGCCGCGGCCATGGTCGGGGGCATCTGCTTTCGCAATTTCAGCGCTCCGAGACTCGCCGGCCTCATGACCGTTTTCAGCCTCGGTCCGGCACTGCCCGGGGCGATGCTCGCGGGCGAACCGCTGATGTACATCGTGTTCGCCCAGATCCCGATGTACGTCTTCGCGATGACGGTGGCCGCCTTCCGGCTCAACAAGCTGCTGCTTGCGACCATGCAGGCCGAGCGCGAGAACGATCACCGCGCGCGCCATGACTCGCTCACCGGTCTGTCCAATCGCACCGGTCTCATGGCCGCGGTCGAAACGCGCCTCGCCGCCGCGCGGCGTGCCGACGATACGGTCGCCCTGCTGTTTCTCGATCTCGACGGCTTCAAGAGCGTCAACGACACTTACGGGCACGCCGCCGGCGACCGGCTGCTCACGATGGTGGCCGAGCGCCTGAGCCGCGTCCTGCTCGCGGCCGACACCGCCGCCCGCCTTGGCGGCGACGAATTCGTGGTGCTGGCCGACGGGCTCACCAATGAGCGTGCGGTGGCGCTCGGCGAACATCTGATCGCCACCATCGCCACCTCCTACGATCTCGGCGACGGAATCTCCATCAGCATCGGCGTCAGCGTCGGCATCGCCATGGCGCCGGAGCACGGCACCAACTTCACCGACCTTCTCGCGGTCGCGGACGCTGCCCTGTACGAAGCCAAGCTTGGTGGCAAATCGCGCTGTTGCATGGCGTCGTCCGAAACCAATCTGGCCGCGCTGCAACGCGTGCGCGGAGATTCCGGCAACGTGGGCGCGGCGGCCTAGCGCGGTGCTTGCTGGACCCTCGGCCGCGCCCTAAGCTGACGGCCGTCATGCAGTCCGCGCGGAAGCCGCCCATGCGCAAACCGTTTCTCCCGATCATCGCCGCCGGGCTCCTGGCTGCGCTGAACGTCTCTCTGGCGCATGGGCAATCGGCGGATCTCGTGCTGTGCGACCGCGTCGCGGCCGAGCCGTCCGACCCCGACAAGCCCGCCGACGTCAGGGGCGTCGCCGACATCGCGCGCAGCGACGTGGCCATCGCCATCAAGTTCTGCAAGACCGCCTCGGCCTCCTCGCGACGGGCGATGTACCAGCTCGGCCGCGCTTACGCCGCCAACAGGCAGATGCCGGAAGCGATCGCCGCCTATCGCAAGGCGGCCGACAAGGGCAGCACGTCGGCCATGGTCGAGCTTGGCGTCATGTACGGCACCGGCACCGGCTTGCCCAAGGACGAGGCGCAGGCGCGCGCGCTGTTCACCCGTGCTGCCGAGGCCGGCAATGCCCGAGGCGTCAGCAATCTCGCCGCCGTGTCGAACGGCGCACGGGCCGACCCGGTCAAGGCACGGACGCTTCTGGCGAAGGCCGCGGAGGCCAACGCCCCGGCTGCGCAATATCAGCTCGGCATGATGATGGCCGATGGCGTCGGCGGGCCGCAGGACGATGTCGCGGCGCGCGCGCTGTTCGAAAAGGCCGCGGCGCAGGATCACCCCGGCGCACTCGAGCGGCTGGGCGCCTTCGCCGAGACCGGCCGCGGCGGGCCGAAGGATAGCACCGCGGCGAAAACCTACTATGAAAAGGCCGCCGCGCTCGGCAATGCCGAGGCGAAGGCCGCGCTCAAGCGCGCCGAATGCCCGTTAGTCCTCAAGGACAAGAACGGGAAACTCGTGACCAATCTCTGCTTCTGACCTTGCTTCTGACGTTCGTCCCGCGTTACCGCTCAACCCGCGCGAACTCCCGGCCGCGATGTGCTAGCGCGGAGTGTGGCGATCGTCGAGGAACATACAAATACGAAGAAGTTCCACACGCCGCATTAAATGTTGTCCATCTAACCCAAACACCCCGACGGAACGTTATCTAAGACACAACAATAACCGTCGCGTGCGGGCCAAGCATCTATGCGACTACTGGACGCCAACGAACACGAAGCGCTGAAGCTGTTTGCGAACGGCAAAAGCGCCGAGGAAATCGCGGCCGAAATGAACGTCAGCCGGAGCATGGCGCAGCACTATGTGCGGGTCGCCGCGCGCAAGCTGCGCGCGCGCAACCGCGTCCATGCAGTGGCGATCGCCGTGCGGATGGGGCTTTTCGAGGTCACGGGCGGCGGCAACTGACGGCTTGCACCGTCAGTCGCCGGACTTCCCCTTAGGCCGCGTCGCTTTCGAGGAAAGACACGTCGGGCCGATAAACGGCCGGGCCGAGCAGCGCCGCGACCAGGCCTTGCACCTCGAGCTGGGCCGTCACGTGCGACATGGTCGGCCGCGTGCCCAAGGTGAGTTCGTCGAGATCGTCGACGGCGGTGAGGCCGCGCGGATAGAACTCGCGGAAGATCACGCGCTCGGCCAGGCCCTCGACGCTGCGGAAGCCGAGCCGCTGCGCGAGATCGGCGATCGCGTCGCCCACCGCCCGCTTGTTGCGCGAGTTCAGCGTCGACAGCCTGTTGCGCAGCACGATCCATTCCAGCTCGGGCTTGCCGAGAGAGCGCCGCGCGGCGCGGGCCTGCTCGACCAAAGTGGCATAGTGGCTGACCCCGGTGACGGCGAAGGCCTCGCCATCGACATGCCCCAACACATCGAGATCGACGAAGCTGTCGTTGAGCGGCGTGATCAGCGTGTCGGCATAGCTGTGCGCAAGGCGCATCAGGAAATGATTGTGGCCGGGCGTATCGATGATGACGTACCGATGGTTCTCGCAGAGCGTGGCCAACGTCTTCTCGAAGGACTCGCGCGCCGCGGCCTCGTCCTCGGCGGACGTGAACTCGGCATCTTCGTCGAAGCAGACATGCGTCGGCGCCGGCAGCTGCTTACCGCGCTGACGCGACCAGCTCAGCCGATTGTCGATGTAATGCGTGAAGCTGCGTTGCCGCGGATCGAGATCGATGGTGGCGACGCTTTCACCCGCGCGCATGAGCGCGATGGCGAGATGGATGGCGACCGTGGACTTGCCCGATCCGCCCTTTTCGTTGGCAACGACAATAACGTTTACGCTCGGCGCACTATACATTGATTGATTCATGGGCATTTTCCCTAATGTGGGCCGTTTTGAATCGCGGTTTGCGGCGCGGCGCCAAAGTGAATGATTCGCGACGTTTTGCGACCAAGTTTTTCGGATGAAGAATGCGCCGTGATTTCAATGAGATGATTCAAGACGCATTGCGACGGCCTTAGTCGCGATGAGCAACACGACTTCGACGACACATGATGGTCGCAAGTATAATCATCTCAGCACATACTGATTTACCGCTTTGACGCGAACAAACAGCGATGTGCATTCAACGCAAGAAGAACGGATGATGCATTGCGCGTGTCGTCATGCGACCGCGTGTGAACGTCAAGCAGACATTCACACGTTCAGAACATGCCGCACGGCGGCATCGATGCGCGAGTCGATTTCTTGCGGCGTCAGCGCCTTGCTGATCTTCAACAGCACGCGCAAGTGGCCGTAGCCACGCAGGAGCTCGAGGAACTCCTCGGCCGTGCGCGTGGGATTGCCGATGCGGAAGCGCGGATCGTTGCGGTTCTGTTTGAGATAGCGCGCCAGCACCTCGATACAGACCTGAGGACCGGACGCGTAGAACATCTCGCCGAGCTTGGGGAAGCGGCTGCTCTCCGCGATGACGATGCGGTGCAGCTCGATCGTCTCGGGCGCGAACACCGTATCGATCATCCGCTGCGCATAGCCGCGCAACGCCTGCTCCGGCTCCTGATCGAACAAGCGCTCCAATTCCTTGGCGACGATCGGATTGCACAGCTCGGTGATGACGCCGGCGAACAGATCCTCCTTGCTGCCGAAGTGACGATAGACGGTCATCTTCGATACGCCGGCGCGCGCCGCCACTTCGTCCATGCTGGTGCGCTCGAAACCGGACTTCAAGAACACGGCCATGCCGCCGCGCAGGATCGCTTCGCGCTTGGCGTCGGATTTCACGCGGCCGCGGCGGCCGCGCGGCGC
>Ga0180216_1000959_pt1 | contig 27331 bp, 19 predicted proteins | sample eDN3rd37CBELigMG_FD_128879 | JGI IMG/M metagenome (GOLD analysis project Ga0180216, IMG submission 128879) | Enriched Miracle-Growth compost microbial communities from Emeryville, California, USA - eDNA 3rd pass 37_C BE-Lig MG (version 2)... ... | reverse complement strand
GTTCCAAGCCGAGGTTCGGCGTTCGCCCCAGAAGGCTGCCGTGCTGGCGGTGCTGGTCGCGGTGGCCCTGTGGTACTGGGCGCCGCTGCTGACCAAGCTGACCTCAGGCAAGTCGGGCAGCGATAAGCAGCCGACAGCAACGGAGTTAACGGCCACCGTGGTCCCACCCGCGATCCAACCACTGACCGTTGACTCACCCGCCCCGACGGCAGCGACCGCGGCGCCGGCTCGCCCGAGCTGGGAAGGGGTGCTGGAACAGATCGACGGCGATGCGCGCATGCGTTCGGCTCCGGCGCTGCCGGTGGTCCGCGATCCGTTCCGGCCTGTGGCGGTTGCCGCGGCCCCTGCGGAGATGGAAAGCAGCAAGCAAGCGGCCGGCGACAACCAGCCGCCCGCCGAGGAAGAACCGGCTCCGGCACTCGAACGAAAACCCGTCACCTTGCCGCTAACGGCCATCATCCTTGGCCGGGCGCGGCGGACGGCGCTGATTGGCGGCCGCGTCTATCAGCAGGGCGACATTTGCCCAGCCTTCGACATGGAGTTCCGCATTGTGTCCATTGATCGCGACCGGATCGTGCTGGAACGCCTGTCGGACGGATTCCGGTTTGAACAGTCCGTACCACGTCAAGAACGTTCGCCACACTTGGAAATTCGCCGGGGCCAATAGTGGAGGGTCCTCAGCCGGCCGCCGGTTCAAGACTCCGCATCGATTTCGCAGCACGTGAAGGTCGAACCACCCGGTCAATAGCCGCCCGGCACCTATCAACGATCAACACCTGTCAGCGTTTTGCCATTTCCCGTTGAAGTCACGGTCGACTTCCAGCGTTTTCACGGATGAACATGGGTATTGCCGCCAAGTTACTGACGCTCCTGGTGTGCTGCGGCAGTGGCGCGGCTCTGGCCGTGTATGTTGCTCACACGCTGGATTCCGCGGACGGCCCTGCCGTAGGCGACGGCGTCACTGCGGCCGTGTCTGCTGCTGACCAGGCCGATACTCAACCGGCTGCCCCCAGCGCCGCTCAGCCCGTGGCTACGAGCGCGGAAGCGAATCCTATCGCCGGCGATCCCTGCCACGCCCAGACCACGCTGGCCAGCGCCCAAGCCTGCTGCGAACGAAGCTGCGACAGCAATACCACGTACGGCCTCGCCGCAGGCGTGGCGATGACCTCGGCATGCATGCCAGAGAGCCAGACGTATCACGTCGCGTCGTCGCTACCCGTGGCGGCTTCGCAACCCTCGCCGATGCCTACGCAGCCGGCGCTGCTGGAAGCCCCGCGTCTGTTGCCGGACGTGGTGGCCGATGCCGCGTCCATTGAACAGGCATCCCATCGCGCATCGCGGCCCGCTGCCGCAACGGCTCCCGCTGAAGATGCCGAGTGGGGCAGCGCGAACCAGCCGCGACGTATCATGCCGCGTCGCCCGGTGCGCGACGCCAGCGTGCGCCCCGCCGCTTCGGAAGAAACCACGAAACTCCTGCCGCCGTCGACCGCCGTGGAGGCCTCGCTCCACACCGCGCAGACCGTCGCCGCGGCTCCGCTAAATCCCAATGGTTCGCCTAACCAATTGGGCAACCTGCTGCAAGCCGCGCAAGAGCTTTCGAACCAGCAGCCAGGCGGGCAGGGGAACGTTGCTCCGGCCTTGCCTGCCCCCGCCGGCAATCCCAACAACGTGCGGCAACCGGCCAATGCGGCCAACCAGCCGCGCGGCTCGCAAGCAGCCCAGGGTCATAACGGCCAGAACGGCCTGAGCATTCGCCGCAGCGAAGACTTGCCGCAGCCTGGCAATGCCAACGGGCCACATACCACGGAGGGCCCCCTTGCCCCGCCGCCGTATCCGCCGGCCGCCGGTCCTCAGCCCCCAGGCAGTCCCATGGTGCGCGAGCACGATGACCACTTGGAGATCTACGCCCGCAATCAGGACATCCGCGACGTGCTGGCCCTGTTGAGCGAACAGTCGGGGCTGAACATCGTGGCCACGCGGAGCGTTACCGGCCAGGTATCGGTGTCGCTAAGCAATGTTTCGGTGGAGAAGGCGCTGGAAGCGGTGCTGCGTTCCACCGGCTACATTGCCCGGCAGGAAGGCCGCTTCATCTACGTTGGCACGCCGGCCGACTTTTTGGAGATGGAGCAGGCATACGACCGCATCGGCACGCGGATCTTCCGGCCCTATTATGTGTCGGCGGCCGAGCTGCAAACGCTCATCACGCCGCTGCTGACGCCTTCGCTGGGCAAAATCAGTGTCAGCACGCCGCCAGCCCAAGGCATCGGCACCAACGATAACGAAGTGGGCGGCGACAGCTTCTCAGGCGGCGACACGCTGCTGGTCCAAGACCGCGAAACAGTGCTGCGTGAGATAGAGCAGGTGGTCCGCACCGTCGATTGCCCACCGATGCAGGTGGCCATCGAGGCCATGATCCTCAGCGTGACCCTCGGCGACAAATATGAGTGCGGCGTCGATTTCCAGTTTCTCCGCAACCAGGGCACCATCCGCTTTGGCATCGGCTCGCCGCCGACCTCGATCGACGGCGTAAACTTCGAGAACGGCGGCCTGAAGTTCGCCTATCTCGACTCCAGCCTGGGAGCCTTCATCAAGGCGCTGGAAACCATCGGCGATACCAGCGTGATCGCCACGCCGCGCGTGATGGTGCTGAACAAACAGCGGGCCGAGGTGCTGATCGGCGGCCAGTTGGGCTACGTGAATACCACCGTGACCGAAACCACGGCCACGCAAAGCGTGGAGTTCCTGGAAGTAGGCACGCAGTTGCGGATTCGGCCGTTCATCTCGCCCGATGGCATGATCCGCATGGAAGTCCATCCGGAACTTTCGACTGGCAACGTGCGGATCGAACAAGGCCTCACACTGCCGGATAAGCAAGTGACGAAAGTCACCAGCAACGTGATGGTGCGCGACGGCTCCACCGTCATCATCGGCGGCCTGATGCGTGACAACCTCAAGAGCGACGTCAAGCAGATGCCGCTGATGGGCAACCTGCCGCTGCTGGGCAAGCTGTTCCGCACGTCGGTCGAAGAAACCACGCGGACCGAAATCGTGGTGTTGCTCACGCCCCGTATCGTGCAGCAGGACGAACTGGCTGCCGAGGGCAATCGGGCCGCCTGCGAGTTCCATCTCCGCCACGCCATGCAAGCCGATTACATGTCGGATTGGTCGCGTGACCACCTGTGCGAGAAGTATTGCCACCTGGCCAAGCAAGCCTACCGGCAAGGCGATCGCGAAAAGGCCTGGCGGTACATCCAACTGGCCGTGGAGATCAACCCGGGCAGCCGCAAGGCGATCAACCTGCGGGCGCGGATGGCCGCGGGCGTGGAGCCACACCTGCTCGATGGCCCGCTACCCGGCGAAGTGGACGGCATGCCGCTGGACGCCGCGGCCGAACCGCTGGTCGTGCCGGAGAACGTGCCAGCGAACGAGCCTGGTCCGCACCTTCACGAACCACATCTGCCGGCACCGCGGCCTAATGAACTGCCGCCGCCTGCAACGCATCGGCCAGCAGCCGCGCAGCGCATGCAGGCACCGCGACCGGCAAGGCAGGCCCAGCAACCGCCGGCCCCCACGCGCCGTGCAGCCGCTAGACCGCAAAACAACCCCATGCCGGCCAGAACCAAGTCCGATGCGATGTCGAACTGGGTACTTGACGAGCTGACGGAGTAACCGTCGCGGGGCAGCAAGTTCAGGTGCCGCAGCCAGACAACGCAACACCAGCATCCACGTGGCGCGGAGCAGACGCCGCAGCAAGCAGGGCTGAGCAATCGTCCATGCGATGCCGCACTGGCGGCCCGTCGTACGACCAGGAGAGAGCCATGAGAATGCGATTCGGATGGAACCTTCCGAGCCTGAGCGGCTGGGCGGTGCTGCTGACGTATTGCACCGCCGCGACCTCCATCGGCTGCGCGGCCGCGCCGTGGGAGCGGACCGTTCCCAACCAGCAGTCTGCGGCTGTCCGTCCGAGCCAAACGCGTCCCGTCGGCTATCCCGCCGCGGCTGCCACGCCCGCCCCCACGGTACAGCGGGCGTCCACCCAAGTCCGCGCGCAAGGCTCGTCGCGCGGTGAGCACATCGCCGCTGGGCAGATAACCGCGCCGTCCACCGCAACCGGGCGTGACCACCATCGCGCCCAGCGCTGCTACGAGATGGCGCTGAGCTGCTGGCAGCAGGGCGATGGCGACGGCACGAAGCGGCATCTTGACGAAGCCCTCGCCGCGCATCCCCGCCACCGCGAAGCCAACCTGCTACTGGCCGAATGGTGCCTGCTGGCCAATTGCCCCGACGAAGCTATCAGCCGCGTGGCGCAGCTTTGCCGCGAACGGCCGCAGGACGCCCGGGCTTTCCACACACTGGGCACGCTGCTGGCCGCTGCCGGTCGCGACCGCGATGCCTTGGCACTGTACGAGCGGGCGGCACAACTCGCGCCCGAAGACACGATGTACCAGTACACGGTTGATGCAGCCTCGGGCCATCCCAAGCGAGGCAGCGACGACCTGCTCACCAACAACGCTCCGGCCGAGCAAGCTGCGTCGACCGATTCCGCAGCCCTGGCTAGCACGTCGTACGAGCCGGCTCTTCTGCGTCTGGACGGCAAGGCCGCGGCCATGGTCGAGCCTGTCGAACAAGAGCCGCGTCACTTGGACAGCGCCGACCTCGCCGCGGTGGAACCGATCAGCTCCACGGACCCGATGGACGAGCACGTCGAAGTGTTCCGCGTGATGACGTCGCCCACCGCCCGCGCGGCAATGCTCACCGGAGCTTCAAACGCGAAGCGTTCCAGCAGCAGCGACCGCGTGTGCAGCGTCTGCTCCAGCGAGCCGCCCAGCCGGTTTGAACCGCAAAGCGCCCAGCCGTTGGCGACGGCAAACGCAGCCCAGGAAATCCTGCCGGCTTCCTCGGATCGCGTGCGGCTGCGGATCAATCGCGGCGCCGTGAGCGAAGCCGAGCAGGCATCGAGCGAAACTGCCGTGGATTCGCAGGTGCAGAAGGCCTCGGCGGACATGGCTGCCCCGGCAGCCAGCGGCTCCAGCCTGCGGCTGAAGACCATCGGCGAGGACGCCCCGGACGCGTCTCGCGCGACTCCGCGCCGCACCGGGTTTTACGGTTCGTCGACGGCCGCCCCGCCTGAACGTGCCACCAGCGAAGCCGCTGTGCGTTCCAAGCCTGAGCGTGCGCGCGAAATGGCCGTGAGCCGCCGCAGCCGCGTGATCACCCCGGCCCAGACAACCACGACGGCCGATTACAACGCCCTGCTCACGCAAGCCCAACAAGCGTTTCAAGCCGACCAGGTCGACCAGGCGCTCAGGCTGCTTGAGCAGGCGGCCGAGGCCACCGCCATGGCCGAGGATCGCGAAGCCGCCGAAGTGGCCGTGGCCGTCGAGGCCATGCGGCACGCCGAGAACGGTCTGGCCATCGAACTGCTGGAACCGGCCGCGGCCCGGCCCGATGCTACAGCCCGCATCTTCCGCACACTTGGCACGGCCTACTACCGCGCAGGGGCGTTTCCTCAAGCGGCAGAGGCGTTGGAGCGTGCGGTTTCTTTGGACAGCTCTTCGGCCCTGTCCTACTTTTTACTGGGCACGACTTTGAACAAGCTCGGGAAGCAGCGCGAAGCGGCTGAACATCTGCAGCGCGCGGCCCAACTCGACCCGCGATACGGTGATCGGCGCTGAACTGTCGCCGCACGGATGCTAACCGACATCCGCCTTGATCGCGTGGCCAGCGCGGTCGAGGCAAGCCGCAACACGCCGCAGGCGTGCTCGTCGTGAGCGGCTGCTTTCCGGTCAACGGGAGGAACTACCTGGCCGGTTCGCAGGCAAGGGATCGAAGGATCTCTGCCTGCGAGCCGGACCGGGTAGGCTCGTTTAGGACCCGGAAAGGATCCCATGAATCGTTGCGGTGTACCATTCTGGCTCGCTGTCTGTTCGTTGGCGTTGTCGCTGGCGGCAGCCGTTAGCTGGCTTGCGCAACCGTGGACGGGCTCCCTGTCACCGCAGCTTTCCGCCCTGCTCTACGGTGGCACTACCGCCCTGGCCCTAATCGCGGTGACCAGGATCTGCGTGCGCTGGCGGCGGCAACTGGCCCAGGGTAAACACGCGATCCAGGGGCTGCTAGCCCGTCCCGAACACGACTTCCAGGACGAGAAACCGCCCACCATTTCGCTGCCGGCCGACCATCCCTGGCGCGACGTCCTGATGCATGTGGCCGAGCGTTACCACTCGCTGGCTCATCGGCTGCAAGAGTCGGAAGACGCCCGAGCCGCCTTGCAGGCGCAACTGCGCAAGCAGGCCGCCGAGCATGAACGGGCATCACTGGTGCTGTCCAGCCTGAACGTGCCGGTGCTGGTGGTCGACGAGTACGGCGAACTGGTTCAGGCGAACCCCAGCGCCGAGCGGCTATTCAACTTCAATGCCGACGAGGCATACCGCCGCGCCATCAAGAACATCACCCGCTGCGAGCAACTTCTTGACCTGCTCAACGATACGCAGCGGCGGAAGTCGCACACCACACGTCAGGAAGAAATCCAACTGCCTGGTCCCGACGGTATGCCGCGCTGGCACGAAGTCACGGCGTGCAGCTTTACCTCAGAGGCCGCCAAGGAAGCCGAGGCGTTGGCCGCTTCCGACTCCGGCGTGCTGGCCCACTCGCAGCCGTCGCAGGGCGCCGTGGTGGTGCTGCGTGACATCACCAGCCAGAAGGCAGCCCAGCAACGTTATGCCGAGTTTGTTTCAGCCGTCAGCCACGAAATGAAAACGCCGCTGGCCAGCATCAAGGCGTATGTCGAACTGCTGGTCGATGGCGACGCCGAGGACGACGAAACCCGCGAGGAGTTTCTCAACGTCATCAACAGCCAGACGGACCGTCTGCACCGGCTGATCGACAACGTGCTGAACCTGGCCCGGATCGAGTCGGGCGTGGTGGAGATCCACAAGGTTTCGCAGCCGCTCAACAGCATTCTGACCGAAGCGTACGAAACGGTGAAACCGGCGGCCGAGGCCAAGAACATCACGCTGGTTTCAGCACTCAGCCCGCTGTATCTGCCCGTGCTGGCCGACCACGATCAGATGCTTCAAGCGGCGATCAATCTGCTTTCCAACGCGGTGAAGTACACGCCCGAGGGCGGAACCATCACCCTGCGGAGCCGCGACCTGGACGGCCAGGTGCAGTTCGAGGTGGAAGATACCGGCGTGGGGCTCTCGCCCGAAAACTGCGAACGCATCTTCGACCGCTTCTACCGCGTGAAGAAGGATACGCACATGGCGTCGGGCACCGGGTTGGGCCTGCCGCTTGCCAAGACGATTGTCGAGGACATGCATGGCGGGCGCATCAGCGTCCGCAGCACGCTGGGCGAAGGCAGCACCTTCATCGTCACCCTGCCCAGCGCTGCCGAACTTGGATAGCCCGTTCCCCGCCCCCCACGCCAGGAGTGATCCGTGAGTTACGACATCCTGATCTGCGACGACGAGCTACACATCCTCCGGGCAGTGGAGTTCAAGCTGAAGCGCGCCGGTTACTCGGTCCGCTGCGCCGAGGACGGCGGCAAAGCTTGGGAAGCATTCCAGGCCCAGCGGCCCGACATGCTGATTACCGATTTGCAGATGCCCGTGATGAATGGCTTTGAACTGATCGAACGCGTGCGGCAAGCCGACGAGGGCAAGCCTTCGATCCCGATCGTGATGCTCACCGCCAAGGGCTATGAAATGGCCTGCCGCGAACTGGCCGAGCAGTGGGGCATCCAGGCCATCCTGGCCAAACCGTTCAGCCCCCGCGAAGTGGTCGAACAGGTTCAAGCGGCGCTGGCGGCACAGGTGTCGTAAGGCAGACGGCTACCGACGAAGGAGGCCACCCGACATGAAACTGCCCGTTGAAGTCTTCGGCGATACCGTGGTGGTGCACACGCCCGAGGAACTGGCGGCCGACCAGGCCGACGGCTTCCTCACGTTCATGTCGTCGCTGCCACAAAACCTGGTCGTGCTCGACCTGGATAACACCGAGAACTTCGACAGCGCCGGGTTGACCGCCATGTGCGACCTGGCCGACCGGCTGCGGGAACTGGGCGGCGACGTGAAGTTCGCCACCAATAATCTGCTCAATCGCAAGATTCTGGAGATCACCCGGCTCGACCAGCAGTTTGAGATCTTCGAGAGCGTTGTCGACGCCGTGAAAAGCTTTCGTTGAGCTACCCCTCGATACTAAGACGCAGCCACACACGCATCGCACGGTTTTCCCGCCCCGCCTTGAAGCCAACATCTCTTAGTTACCCGCCGCCAGGTGCATTGCCATGATCGGTAGTACGCAGCCCAATCGCCTGGGTACTCGCCTGATGGAGCGGGGCTACATCACGCGCGAAGACCTGGAACAGGCGCTGGAAGCGCAGCGCAGTGCCCTGGGCCACAACCGCCTGCTGGGCGAGATCCTGGTCGACCTGCAACTGTGCACGGAAGAGCAAGTGGTGGAGTGCCTGGCCGCCGATTACGGCGTGCCTTACGCCAAGCTCGACCAACGGATCGGCGATCCCCGCGTGGTCGATGTCCTGCCCCGCGAATACATCGAAAACAACCTGGTACTGCCGCTGTACGTGATCCGCGACGCGCTCACGATCGCGGTTGCCGAACCGTCCAACCTGTTTCTGATCGACGAGATCGCCAGCCTGACCGGGCTCAAGGTGCAGATCGTCGCCGCCACCGCCAAAGACATTCGGCGGATGCTGACGAACCTGCCCGACTCCAAGGTGTTCGTCATCGACGACATCATCGAGGACTCCGATGGCGCCGACATCACGCTGATCGAAGACGCCATCGAAGATATCGGCGATGTCGAAGAAGTGGCCGGGCAATCGCCCGTCATTCGGCTGGTGAACTACATCATCTATACGGCCGTCAAAGAAGGCGCCAGCGATATTCACATCGAGCCGGCCGACCGCAGCCTGCGGGTACGTAACCGCATCGACGGCCGACTGCACAAGGCCTTGGACGTGCCCAAGCATTTGACCGGGGCCGTCACCAGCCGCATCAAAATCATGGCTTCGCTCGACATCAGCGAACGCCGGCTGCCGCAGGACGGCCGCATCCACGTGATGCTCGATGGCCGCAAGATCGACCTCCGCGTGAGCACGTTCCCCACCAGCAAGGGCGAGAAAACCGTGCTCCGCGTGCTCGATACGCGCAGCGTCTCGCTGAACCTGGAAGACCTGGGGTTCTCCGAAGAAATCCTGGGCCGCTTGCGCGAAAAGATCACCGCCCCCAACGGGATCATCCTTGTCACGGGTCCGACCGGTAGCGGTAAATCGACGACGCTGTACGCAGCGCTCAATGCCGTCAGCACGATGGAGAACAACGTCTGCACGGTAGAAGACCCGATCGAGTACCACCTGCCTCTGATCAATCAATTCCAGGTCCAAGAAAAGGTCGGCCTGACGTTCTCCAAGGCTCTGCGGACGCTGCTGCGGCAAGACCCCGACATCATCATGGTGGGCGAAATCCGCGACGAGGAAACCGCCCGCACCGCCATCCAGGCAGCCCTGACCGGGCACCTGGTGCTCAGCACGCTGCACACCAACGACGCCTGCTCGGCCGTGACGCGGCTCATCAACATGGGCATTGAGTCGTACCTGATCGCGGCCGCGCTCAACATGGTGCTGGCCCAGCGACTGGTCCGCCGCATCTGCCCCAAGTGTCGGCAGAAGTACGATCCGCCGCGCACCCTCCGCAAGGCCATCGAACGGATGGGCTTCGAAATCGACGAGTTCTACAAGGGGGCCGGCTGCCGGCATTGCCGCAACACCGGCTATCGCGGCCGTATCGGCATCCACGAACTGGTCACGTTCGACGAAGACGAGATGCGCGACGCCATTACCTCTGGCGCCAACGTGATCCAGATTCGCAATTTGGCCCGGGCCGCCGGCATGCGGCCGTTGAGCCACGACGGCTTCTGCAAGGTGCGCGAAGGTATCACCACCGTTGAAGAAGTGCTGCACGCGTGCGGCGAGATGTAAGCCCACAGATCACCTCGCATCGCCTCCCTGCCCCCCCACCTGCCTAAAGGTTCCACCACGAGCCAACCACCATGCGAGCGACCTTCGACAAATCGGCCGACTCGGGAGCAGGCTCCAATCTGGGTGGACTGCTCGACGAGGCGAACAACTGGAACGCCAGCGCGGCAGGGCATGGTGACCACGGCGACGTGGAACCGCTGGAATTAACCCTGTTCCGGCGGCCCGTGCGCCGCACCGATGTAATCTTCTTCACCACGCAATTGGCGGTGATGATCGAAACGGGCGTTTCGCTGTCGACTGCCTTGGGTGGCCTGATCCACCAGGAAGAGAACCCGACGTTCCGCGGCGTGCTCCAGCAGCTTCGCCACGCGGTGGAGTCCGGCCAGGACTTTTCGGCGGCACTCGCGAAGCATCCCAAGCTGTTCGACCGCACCTACGTCTCTTTGGTCAAAGCGAGCGAAGCGACCGGCAGCCTGGGCGAAATGCTCGCCCGGATCGCCGAATACCTGCGCCGCCAGCACGAAACCATCAGCAAGGTGCGGGCTTCGCTCACCTATCCCACCGTGATGTTGGTGATGGCCATTGGCGTTACCGTGTTTCTGCTCACCTGGGTGTTGCCACAGTTCACGCCGATCTTCGCCAGCCGCGGTGTCGATCTGCCCAAGATCACTCGCGTGCTGATGGTTGTCTCCGATGCCCTGCTGAAGCACTGGTACTGGTGGCTGGCCGGGCTTGCGGCGCTGATCACCGGCCTGATCTACGCCAAGCGGACGGATAAGGGGCAGGAGGTGTGGGATAGCATCAAGATCAACCTGCCGATCATCGGCCCGGCGGTAAAGAAGGTGATCATCAGCCGCAGCATCCGCACGCTAGGCGTGATGGTGGAAGGCGGCGTTTCGATGCTCGACGCCCTGCAACTGGCAGCCGACGTTTCCGGCAACGTGCATTACGAACGCCTGTGGCTGCACGTGCTCGACCAGGTGACCGCCGGCAACGAGATCAACGAAGCCCTGTCCAATGATCGGCTGTTCCCGCCCACGCTGCGGCAGATGATCGCCTCGGGCGAGGAAACCGGCAAGCTCGACATGGTGCTCAGCCAGGTCAGCGAGTTCTACGACCGGCAAGTGGAAATCGCCCTCAAAACGGCGACCAGCATTCTGGAACCGCTGATGATCGCCGTGATGGGCGTGATCGTGGGCGGGATCGGCATGGCGCTGCTGCTGCCGATCTTTTCGCTCAGCCGGCCGATGGGCTGATGTGGCACTCGCGGCCCACCGTTCGCGGCCGCTTTCCGCACGTTCCCGATCAGTGTACCGGTATAGCGATCGGTTCTTATGCCCTCTAAGCGGCCGGCTGCTTGAAGTACAGCCTCGCGGATGTTGTAATTCGCGGGGGTTGTAAGGAACCTGTTTGCGGGCGGTTCGTTCTTTCGCGATTCGAGCGTGCTGTGCCAGAACTTATGCAACTGAACGCCGTGGCCGTGGCCCTGCTGGGTATCGTGGTCGTGGTGGTTTTCATCGTGTTGATGGGCGTGCTACGGCGGCGTAAAGCCGCCGCGCCCGCGATTGCTCCGCCGCCGGGCATCGACGTTGCCCAACTTGACAGCCACGGCCCTCCCTCCGGCGGCCTGCAGTTGGAATGCTATGGGGCTCCGGTGCGGGTCGCGGGCATGGTGCTCGCGCCGATGGGCACCGGTGGCGGCTTCCCCAGTAGCGATAAGCTGCCCGACGTAATCGACCGCGTGGTGCCGGGCTTGAGCGAGATCGTCCAGCGTGACCAGCCGGTGGTTCGCATCTGGCCGCCACAACTTAGCCCTCATGGCTTCGCCAACAGCTTCTTCGCGGCCTGCCGATTGCCTGGCGATCGCGGCAAGCAAACACCCTGGTGCTCCGTCGCTGGGCGTTATCTGGACGGCGAAGTGCGTTTGTTGATCGGCGTCATTCTGTGTGCCGCCTCGCCCAATAGCCTGGGCGAGTTCACCCTGGAACAGCCGACGCAATGGATGGACATTCTGCGCATCCGGAGGGCCGGCGCATGACCAGCGAAGCCCTGCAACTTGCCGAGCAGCTTCGCCGCGATGCACTACGCATCTGGCAAGCGGGCGTGGATGCCGTCCGCTCCGACCGCCTCGTCGCCGAGCATATCACCGTCGAAGGTTCGGTCCTGCAAATCGCCGGCGAGCTGTTTGACCTGAATCAGTTGCGGCGGATCATCGTCGTGGGGGCAGGCAAAGCGGGGGCCGGTATGGCCGTCGGCCTGGAACGCGCCCTAGGGCCAGACCTGCTCCACAAGAAGCAAGTCACCGGCTGGGTCAACGTGCCGGAAGGCTGCGAGCAGTCCGATGAACTAACGGCCATCCGATTGCATGCCGCGCGGCCTGCCGGCGTGAACGAACCAACCGAGGCCGGCATTGCCGGCAGCCGCGAAATCCTGCGGCGGGTCAGCGAGGCCGGAGCCAACGACCTGGTGATCTGCCTGCTGTCTGGCGGCGGCAGCGCGCTGCTACCTGCCCCGGCCGAAGGCATCACGCTGGCCGATAAACAGCAGCTCACGCGTCACCTGAGTGGGGCCGGTGCAAACATCGCCGAGTTAAACACAGTGCGGAAGCATCTCAGCCGCATCAAGGGCGGCGGGCTGCTGCGTGCCTGCCGGGCTGGTTATCTGCTCACGCTCGTCATCTCCGACGTGATTGGCGACCCGCTGGATGTGATTGCCTCGGGGCCAACCGTGCCTGATACCACCACCGCGGCCGACGCGCTGGCAGTCCTTCAGCGATACAACGCGGCCGGCGGCGGCGTTTCGCCCGCGGTGTTTGAAGTGCTCAAGCACGAACCGCCGCGGCCTGAGCCACGCTGCCGGCATTCGATCCATGTGATTGGCAACAATGCCGCGGCCGTCGATGCGGCAGGGCAGGAAGCCGAGCGGCTGGGTTATTCGGCCGCCCTCGATGCGGCTACTAAGCTGGAGCCGGCGGCCGAAATGGTGGGCGAGCATTTAGCTACCATGGCCCTGAAGATGAAAACCATGGGCATGCCCGACTGCCTGATCACCGGCGGCGAGCCCGTGGTGAAGCTGGCCGATCCATCGATCCGCGGGCTGGGCGGACGCAATCAACAGTTGGTCTTGGCCGCCTTGCAGCATCTGCTGGAGCAAGGCGGGCCGGCCGCGCTGGAAGGCGTGGCGCTGCTCTCCGGCGGAACCGATGGCGAGGATGGCCCCACCGATGCCGCCGGCGCATTCATCGATGCGCAAGTTGCCGCAGCCGCCGCCCAGCAAGGCCTGGACGTGGCCGACTTCCTCCGCCGCAACGACGCGTATCACTTCTTTGAGCCGCTGGACGCGCTGATCAAAACCGGGCCCACACATACCAACGTGTGCGACCTGCGGGTGGCTGTCGTACGCAAGGCGGCGCAGCCATAAAACCAGCGGGGGGATACCTGGCTGAAACACGGGCGCATGCCACGCATCAGCGCTAAAGCATGCGCAAAATGCGGCCGCTGCAGGGCGATCTGTCCAAGTGTTTGTGGTATAGTAGCTTAAGCGGCGCGGTCGCGACCCGATTGTTGCATCGCGCTGGGATGTGTGGCATATTTCGCCTTTCAACTCACGTGAATGCGGAGTTCCCTTCCGCGTCGCCGAAACCTTCCTTTCACTGATTGTCACTCATGCAGATTTGGCCGGCGATCGATCTTCGTGGTGGGCACTGCGTACGGCTTACGCAGGGCGACTATGACCGCGAAACCGTTTTCGGCGACGATCCGGCCGCGATGGCGCGGCACTGGGTAGGACAAGGAGCCCGGCGGCTCCACGTCGTCGATCTGGAAGGCGCCCGCGATGGCGCGCTGGCCAACCTGGCCAGTATTCGGGCCATCGTCGGCGCCGTCGATGTGCCTTGCCAGGTGGGTGGCGGCGTCCGCGACGAAAGTGTCATCGAACAACTGCTCGCCTGCGGTGTCGACCGCATGGTGGTTGGCACCAAGGCGCTCAAAGAGCCCGAGTGGTTCCGGGCCACGTGCCGCAAGTATCCCGGCAAGTTGTGCCTGGGCATCGACGCGCGCGATGGCTTCGTAGCCACCGACGGCTGGCGTGAGGCGAGCCAGACTCCGGCAACTTCTTTGGCCCGCGAGTTTGCGGGGGAGCCCCTGGCCGCCGTAATCTATACCGACATCGCCACCGATGGCATGTTGAACGGCCCCAACTTCGCCGGCGTAGAAGAAATGCTCGAGGCGGTCACGGTACCGCTGATTGCCTCGGGAGGGGTAACAACGCAGCGCGACGTGGAACGGCTGGCCGCCATCGGGGCCACCGGCTGCATCATCGGCCGGGCCCTGTACGAAGGTAAGATCACCCTGGCCGACGTACTGCGGTACGAGGAGGTATCGGGCACGTAATTCGCATCAGGCAATCGGGGGGCCCGCCGCCGGCGGGCAATTGCCAACAACCAGGTACTACCGCCCAGCGGGGGAACCATTGGGCGGGGGGCACCACATCACTTCTGCTTATTGGGGGGAGAACGCAAAAAGCCGAAGCAGCAGCGTACACTTCGCAACCCGTCGAGGTTTCGCACCGTCAAGCCGTAGCAACGAGCCAGTCAACACGCGGGGCATCGGCACGCACCGCGATTGCTGATGCCAATTGCGTTCGCGTGGGCAGCGGGAAGATTAGAACGACCTCAAGTGGATACGGGCATCTCTCGCCCGGCTGAAAGGAAAGGCTTTATGTCGCATCTCAACGTCGCTGACATTCGCAACATTGTTCTTTGCGGCCATGGGTCAGCGGGCAAGACGACCCTGGCCGATACCCTGCTCAACAAGACCGGTGCCATCAGTCACCAAGGCAGCGTTGATACGGGAAACAGCTTTTGCGACTTCGACGACGAAGAGAAGCACCATAAGTACTCCATCGAGTCAACCATCGTCCACTTTGAAGCGCAGGGCAAGTTCTTCAACCTGATCGATGCTCCCGGTTACCCGGACTTCATCGGGCAAACCATCGGTGCCCTGCGGGCCGCGGATACCGCCGCCATTGTGATCAACGCCCAGAGCGGCATCGAGGTCAACACTCGCCGCTGCTTCGAGGAAGCCGGCAAGGCGGGCGTGGGCCGGATGATCGTCATCAACAAGATGGATGGCGAGAACATCGACTTCCCGGCGTTGCTCGAATCCATCAAAGAAGTGTTCGGCAACGCCTGCGTGCCGTTCAATGTGCCGCTGGGTTCAGGGCACGATTTCCGCGGCGTGGTCAGTTGCCTGGATCCGAGCGGCGATACCGCCGGCGCTCTGCTCGACCCGGCCGAAATCCACGATCAATTGATCGAGTCGATCGTCGAAGTCGACGAAACGGCGATGGAGAAATACTTCGAAGGGATCATGCCCGAGGCCGAAGAACGCGACCGCCTGATCGAACAGGCAGTAAGCGCCGGCACGCTGATCCCGGTGGTGTGCTGCTCGGCCAAGACGGGCGTCGGGCTGGATGAACTGCTGCACGCCTTTGCCCACTGCGCGCTGCCGCCGACCGCTGTGGTCCGCACGGCCAAGAAGAATGGCGACGATGTACAACTCAAGGCCGATCCGGCTGCCCCGCTGGCGGCGCAGGTCTTCAAGACGCGCGTCGACCCGTTCGTGCAGAAGATCAGCTATATCCGCATCTTCTCCGGCACGCTGAAAACCGGCGACACGGTGCCCGCCACCGGCACCCGCAAAGGCATCAAGATCAACCAGCTTTTCCGCGTGCAGGGCAGCGAAACCAAGCCGATCGATAGCGCCGGCCCAGGCGAGATCGTGGCCGTGACCAAGACCGAGGAACTGCATACCGGCAGCAGCCTGGGCGATGTGGAACTGCCCAAGATCGTGTTCCCGCGGCCGATGGTTGGTTTGGCCGTCAGCCCCAAGAGCCGCGGCGACGAAGCCAAGCTCTCTGGCGCACTGCACAAGATCGTGGAAGAGGACCCCACCTTCCATCTCGATCGCGATCCGCAGACCAAAGAACTGGTGATGACCGGCATGAGCGAACTGCACCTGCAAATCGTGCAGGAGCGGCTCAAGCGGCGCGACAAGGTCGAAGTCACCACCAAAGAACCCAAGATCCCCTACCGCGAAACCATCCAGGCCAACGCCGAGGACAGCTACCGCCACAAAAAGCAATCGGGCGGACGCGGTCAGTTCGGCGAAGTCCACATCCGCATGTTCCCCTTCCCGGCGGGCACCGATCCGGCCAAGTTCTGCACGCCTGATCGCTTCCCGCAAATGAAGGAGTACCACCACGATCCCGAGATCAACTTCCTGTGGGTGAACTCGATCGTGGGCGGCACCATTCCCAGCAACTTCTTGCCGGCGGTGGAGAAGGGCTTTTACGAACGGATGAGCCGCGGCGTGATCGCCGGCTACCAGGTGGTGAACGTGGGTGTGGAAGTCTACTTCGGCAAGTACCACGACGTCGACAGCTCCGAAGCCGCCTTCAAGACCGCCGGCAGCATGGTCTTCCGTAACTGCTTCCAGAAGGCTCGCCCCAGCCTGCTGGAACCGATCGTGAAGATCGACATCACGGTGCCGGGCGACAAGCTGGGCGATATTAACAGCGACCTCTCCGGACGCCGTGGCCGCGTGCTGGGCACCGACGCGGCCGGTGGCGGTATGATGACCGTCAGCGCCGAGGTCCCGCTCAGCGAAGTCACGACGTACGCCCGGAGCCTGTCCAGCATCACCGGCGGCCAGGGCAGCTTCACGCTGGAGTTCAGCCACTACGATATCGTGCCGCCCAACGTGCAGAAGGAAATCCAGGAAAAGGCCGTCCTGCAAGAAGAGGACGAAGACTAGCCGCCTGGCCGCCAGCCGGCGGTTTGCTCCGATCCTGGAAACCTGAACATTTCGCCACGGCTGCCTGTCCTGGTCCTGCCCGGACACGCAGCCGTGTTTTGTGCGCCTACAGGCAGTTCACCGGCGGCACGTTCCTAGCCACTACAGGGGCCTGTGTGCTACAAAAGAGTGGTGCCCACCCACACAGGTGGGGCGGCGCCGAGGGAGCAATCCCGCTGGCCGCGTCCAAGGCTGCAAACCATGTCGGATAAAGGAGATCCGTCCTTGTCCGCGAAGGACGACGCACAATCGCTGTCGGCCCGTATTGCCGGCGAAACGCTCCGCACCGACTGGGATGCCATCCTCTCAGATCGGGTGGATGCGTTCGTGCGCGGCTGGGAAACCGAGGACGAGCCGCCCGATTTGCTCGCCTACCTGCCCGACGGGCCCGACGACGTCCGGGCGTTGGCCATCGGCCTGCTGATCATGGCCGACCAGGAGCAGCGCAGCCTGCGCCAGTGCATGCGTTCGCTGGAATGGTATGTGGAGAACTACGGTCATCTGCTGCCCGACGGTCACTTGCCGTGCGATGTGATCCTGGAGGATTTGCATCTGCGGCGGAACCTCGGCGAGACGATTGATACCTCGGCTTACTTGCGGCGGTTCCCACAGCATGCGGCCCAGTTGCGCGAACTGATGCAACTGGCCGGCGGGCCTGCCCCCACCGTGTCGTCGCTCGCTCCCCAGCGCACCGGCGAGTTTACCGTTGGCCAGGAGATCGACGACTTCGATCTGGTAAACACGCTCGGCAAAGGTTCGTTCGCTACCGTGTTCTTGGCGCGGCAGCGTTCGATGCAGCGATTGGTAGCGCTCAAAATCTCGCGCAGCCGCAGTAATGAACCGCAGACGCTGGCGCAACTCGACCACCCGCACATCGTGCGCGTGTACGATCAACGGACGCTGCCCGAGGCGGAAGTCCATCTGCTGTACATGCAGTTTGTGCCCGGTGGTACCCTGCAAGAAGTGATCCAGCAGGTGCGCGGCGTGCCGGCCGGCGCACGCTCAGGCCGCATTGTGCTGAACCTGGTCGACCGGGCACTTGAGGAGCGCGGTCTGGCCCGGCCATCGTATTCGCTCAGCCGGCAGGTGCTGGAGGAAAGCAACTGGCCCGAGGCCGTGTGCTGGCTGGGAGCCCGCCTTGCCGAAGCACTGGAGTACGCACACAGCCGAGGCGTGCTGCATCGCGACATCAAGCCGGCCAATGTGCTGCTCAGCGAGGAAGGCAGCCCCAAGCTGGCCGACTTCAACATCAGCTTCAGCAACGAAGTGGCCGCCAGCGCCCGGGAGTTTTTTGGCGGTAGCTTGTCCTACATGTCGCCGGAACAGTTGGAAGCCTACCATCCGGAGATGGATGTCCAGCCGGAGGATCTCGACGCGCGGAGCGATATCTACTCGCTGGGGGTGCTGCTGTGGGAACTGGCCACGGGTGACCGGCCGTTTCACGATCCGATGTTGTCCGAAGGCATCCTGGCGACCGTGGCCGATATGGCCGAGCGGCGCCGCAACGGCGTGACGCAAGCTACCATCGACAACTTGCCACACGATTTTCCGCGTGGCCTGCGCGATGTGCTGCTCCGCTGCCTGGCGCCCAAACCCCAGGATCGTTTTGCCGATGCCGGCCAACTGGCTCGGGCGCTCCAACTGTGTTTGGAACCGCAAGTACAGGCGCTTTTGCGCCCAGATGATGACGATTGGCGGCTGCGGGCGGCCCGGCACCCGGTGATCGCCATGATCATCGTGGCCCTATTCCCCAACGTGATCCTTAGCTTGTTGAATATCGCGTTCAACTTGCGGGCCATCATCGCCAGCATCACCGCCGGCATGCCTGAGGACATGGCCGAATACGTACAGCAGGTATTTCTGGGCGTGCAATTGGCCGTTGTGAATGCGGTGGCGTACTCATTGGGGATTGGCATTTGCGTGGCCATGGCGCAGCCACTAGCTCGAGCCGCCAAGACCAACGGCCGCTACCTCAACAGCGAAAGCTGGCTGGCCGTGTCACGTAGCGGGATGCTGTTCCCCAGCCGAGTCGGCGTGGTGGTGTTGATCCTCTGGATCGCGTCGGGCCTGGTGTTTCCGATGTGGATCGACCTGGCCTCCGGGCGTGGGCAGATTTCGCTAGGGATCTACCTGCAGTTTGTCACGTCGCAGGTGCTGTGCGGCCTGATCGCCGCCGGCATGAGTTTCTTTCTGGTGGCGTACGTCTGCGTGCAGTCGCTTTATCCCCGCATCATTCCCGACCAGGTTTCCTCTGGCGACGCGAGACCTGAATTGGAACTGCTCAGCCAGCAGGTCAATCGCAAGTTCTTCATCCTGGTGTTGGTGCCGTTCGCGGCGGTGATGGCGGCGTCGTGGTTCTTGTGGAAGCGGCTCACCACGCCCGGCCAGGCAGAAACCATCATTCGCGACGCGCTGCTGGAAGCCCTGGTGTTTGGCGTACTGGCCTTCCTGGGAGCCGCGGCCATTCTGGCCGCACTCTGGCTGGGGCGGCAGATTCAGATCGCGCTCGAGGCCTTGCGGCTCGCGGTCTGCCCGCCCGAGAAACTCAACGATCCGCAGCCGGCTCCGCCCCCCAGCCTGCTCAGCAGCAGTATTCTCACGGTGCCTGGCAGTTCGTTATCGGGCAGCCGCCGTAGCCGCAGCGGGCTGCGTTGAGAAGCGGTGTGAAGTGACGCGCGCCGCCGTTACCGGCCCAGCAGCGTATCCACGGCCTGGCCGATATCCGCCTGCCGCATCAGGCTTTCGCCCACCAGCATGGCGTTGATGCCGGCTTGTTCGAGCCGCAGCACGTCCTCGCGGCTGCCGATGCCGCTTTCGGCCACCAGCACGCAATCGTCGGGCACTTGCGACCGCAGCCGCAGCACGTGGTCGAAATCGACCTCAAACGTCTTCAGGTTGCGGTTATTCACGCCGATCAGCGTGGCCCCGGCATCTAGCACTCGCTGCAGGTTCGCTGGCTCGTAAATCTCCACCAGCGGGCAAAGTCCCAGTTCCACTGCCCGGTTGTGCAGACTGCGCAGGGCGCAATCATCGAGGCATTCGGCAATCAGCAGCACGCCATCGGCGCCGGCCACACGGGCCTCGACCAGTTGATACGGGTCGAGAATAAAATCCTTGCGCAACAGCGGAATGTCCACCGCCGCCCGAATCTGCGTCAGGTATTCCAAGCGGCCCTGAAAGTACGGTTCATCGGTCAACACACTGATGCAAGATGCGCCATGTGCCTGATAAGTCTGGGCGATAGCTACCGGATCGAAGTCCGCGCGAATCAGCCCTTTGGAGGGGCTGGCCTTCTTCACTTCGGCAATCAGACGGATGGGCCCACCGCCAGCCAACGCGCCAAAGAAATCGCGCAGCGGCGGGGCCGATTCCAGCCGCCGTTCTAGCTCCGCCAGCGGGGTTGCAGCGCGGGCGGCTTCGATCTCGCGCCGCTTGTCGGCCACGATCCGGTCGAGGATGGTTCCGGTGTTCATCGGGGCAAAGAGCAAGAATCGTCGATATATCCGGCACGTGCCGCACGGCCCGCACCTGCCAGCGGGTCAGAATACCCCGGCACGCCCGCGAAATGAAGGTGCAACCCGCACGATCGCCACAAGTGGCTACGCGGTATGACGCGGTTTGCCGCGCCGACCGCACCGCGGAAACTCTTCCGTGCGACCCCTGCGCCGGTCACAACCGATGCAAGTTGTCAACTTGTGGGGTGATTGCAGGCACGCGGGTCCCCGGGACGATCAACCCTCTGTCACGTGTGTTGCAATGCGTAGCGGCGCGAGCGGGCCCGTTGTACCGCGGCCGCATTTCCCTCTGGTTCCGGCGCAATGATGAAAACTCGACGCAAGTCCGCCTCCTCGGTCCAATCGCCCCTGGAGACGTACCTCCGCGAGATCAACGAAACCGCGTTGCTTTCGGCGGAAGAAGAGCAGCAACTGGCCGAAGCCATCGCCGAGGGCGATGTCCAAGCGCGCGATCGCATGGTCCGGGCCAATCTGCGGCTGGTGGTGAACATCGCCCGCGGCTACACCGGCAAAGGTCTCGGCCTGCAAGACCTGATCGAAGAGGGCAACCTGGGCCTGCTCCGCGCGGTCGAAGGTTTCGACCCCTCGGTCGGCACGCGGTTCAGCACCTACGCCAGCTACTGGATCAAGCAGTCGATCAAGCGGGCGCTGATCAACTCGGCCAAGACCATCCGCATTCCCGCGTACATGGTCGAACTGCTCTCCAAGTGGCGCCGGGCCAGTGCCCGGTTGGCCGAGGAACTCGGCCGCACCCCCACCCACGAGGAAGTGGCGCGCGTGCTGGGCCTGCAGCGCAAGAAGCTGCCCATCATCAAGAAGGCCATCCGCATCTACAACTCCACCCCGCAAACCGATCAGACCGAGGCCGGCTGGTCGCTGGGCGAGATGGTGATGGACGACCGGGCTCGCAACCCCGAGGAAGAGCTGGTCGAGGTCGATGATCTCTCGCACGTGATGCAACTGCTCAAGTCCATGGACCAGCGCGAAGCCACCGTGCTGCGCATGCGGTTTGGCCTGGACGATAACGAGCCGCGCACGTTGAAAGAGATCGGCGAATCGCTCGGCCTGACCCGCGAACGGGTCCGCCAGATCGAAACCGAGGCCCTGCGCAAGCTCCATGCGGCGCTGGAAGGCGAAGAACGGCCCGTCCCGCCCAAGGGCCGCGAACGCAACCGCAACACCGGCTAAGGGGCGCGCTGAGGACGCATGGAAGTGACCGCCCCCCGCGGCGGGCAGATGCAAGGACGCAGCCAGTACGGGATGCAACCGGCTGCGCTTGGGGGGCGGTTCGCGACCGCGATGGCGCGTTAACCGCGATGCGGCTCTTACCACGTCGCCGGATTAACCGTGTCACCCGGTTAACTTCGGGTGCGCCAACACATCTTGAAGCATCTGCACCGATGGCGGTTTCACCAGGTGCAGATCGAAGCCGGTATCCATCGAGCGCTGCCGGTACTCGGGCATGCTGTGGCCAGTCAGGGCCACCAGCAGCATGTTGTCGTACTCCGGATTCTGGCGTATCTCACGGCCGACTTCGTAGCCGTCCATGCCGGGTAGCCCAATATCCAGTAACACCGCATCAGGCTGGAAGCTGGAGATCTTTTCCAGTACGGTCGGGCCGTCGTGGGCGACGTCGACCTCGTATGGGCCCATATAGCCGAGCAGCGTCGCCAACAGCTTGGCGGAACCGACATTATCGTCGACGACCAGGATGCGGATGTTCTCGTTCAACCTGCGTCCCTGTGGGCGATTGTCTGGCTGGGCGGTCGGGTTCATGCTTGGATTGCGCGGTATGGGTAGCGGTTCGCAGCAGGATCGCGGTCGCAACCAGGCTTGGGCCTGCAAACTTGGCAGCCGGTCACTTGGCATCAGCAGACGGATTGCCACAACGCCCGGCAAAACCGCCGCGGGCCAAGATGCCGCATGCGGGGGCCTGGATGCCGCCCGCGAGAACACAGACCGCCGCGAGATACCCCTCTAAAAGGCAGTTTGTCTGCGGCGGCCGCCAAAGGCGATATTGGCCCAGCGTTTGGAAAGCAAATTGCGCGCCCGCGGCAAGATTACGTGCAGTTTATGACGGATTTGACGAACTTTCCGCGCAATTGCCTGGCATCACATTTCCAGTGTGGCCGCTAACCGCGGACGTTTACCGGTCAAGGTGGCGACTGGCTGACCGCTCTGAAACCACCGCCCTCGCCGACGTGCCGGCTGGTCTGACGTGGCAGACTCGCCGCACGATCAGCGACGCTTGCCGGCCGCTTTCAGAATCTGTTCGTACTGCGAGTACGGCAACACGTCTCGTACCATCCAGCCGCCTTCCTCGCCCGGCTGGCGCCGCAAGTCGATCACAAACCGCTGCACCGCCTTGGCCGCACCGGGGTCCGCCAGTTCGTACACCATGAGCACATGCTCGTTGTCGGCGTTACGGTACTGCTCCTCGGTGGCGATGTAACGAACCTCGGAATTGGAATCAAAACGCAGCACGGCTGACGGGCCCGGGTCCTTCAAAAACGTCTCCAAGCGTTCTTCCAAATCCGGCGTGTTCGCATAGATCGTATGCAGCTCGTCCAGCCGCAGGTCGCGGCGGTTGGGATACAGCGTTAACTGATGCGCGTGCGGTGTGTGGCCCTGGAGCATGTACTGGAACCACTGCTGGGCAACGGCCTGGGCCTGTGTCCGCACAATCCATTGCTGGGTGTAGTGCGTGGTGATGCCGGCCACGCCCCAGAACACGGCCAGGAACCATCCCCACAGCGCCGCCTTGCGTCCGATCAAGGGCGGGTCAGCCGTGGCAATTCGCCGCAGTGCCACCACGGCCACGATGAAGGCAGCTAGCGGCAGGATCCACAGCGCCGGCGTCAAGATGGCAATCGCCGACACCACTCCAAGGATCACCGCGATCACGGCCAGCGCGCTCACCGCCCGATAGCTAGGCAGTTGCTCGGTGTCCTGCTCTGGATCGAGTTGAACCTGGTCGGTAGTGGTCATCGGTAGCGGTTTACTTGAGCACTTCGTCGAGCGACTCGCCCAAAATGTTGACCATCTGGTCCAGTTGCTGCTCGTTGGCCACGTAACACGGCGCGAAATTATAAACGTCGCCGCGGAGCCGCGTGAACATGCCGCGACGGATCGTCGCCTGGTGAACACGTGGGCCCGCCTGGAACTCCGGCGGGTATTCGGCCTTGGTGGCCTTGTCGGCCACGATCTCTACGGCGGCCATGTAGCCCAGCCCTCGCACCTCGCCCACGTGCGGGTGCGACTGGAGCGTTTGCAGCTTGGTTTGCAATGCCTGGCCCAACTCGCGGGCACGCTCCAGCAGGTTCTCGTTCTGCAAGATGTCGAGGTTCGCCAGCGCCACCGCGCAGCCAACCGGATGTGCGGAATACGTGAAAGCGTGCATCCAGACGAGGCCTTTCTGCGGGCCGGCGTCGATGGCTTCGGCAATGCGGTCGCTCACGCCGATTCCGCCCAGCGGGAAGTAACCGCTGGTGATGCCCTTGGCAAAGCTGATGATGTCGGGCTCGATGCCGTAGCGGCTCAGCGCGAACCAGTCGCCGGTGCGGCCAAAGCCGGTAATCACTTCGTCGGCCAGGAGCAGCACGTCGTAGCGATCGCAGATTTCGCGAATCCGCGGCCAGTAATCATCCTGCGGCACAATCACGCCGCCGGCGCCTTGGACCGGCTCGCCAATGAAGGCGGCCACGGTTTCCGGCCCCTGCCGCAAGATTTCTTCTTCCAGCAGATCGGCCGCCGCCTGGCCCGGCGTGCGGGTGTCGCCCGGCTCGGGATGGAACTCAAACCGATACGGATAAGGACTGGCAATGTGCGAGAAACCCGGCACGCGCGGCTCAAACATCGGCCAGTACGAGGCAATACCGGTGGCCGACATGGCAGCCATGGTCGTGCCGTGGTAGCCCCAGGTGCGGCCGATGACTTTGTACTTCTCGGGCTTGCCTTGGGTCTTCCAGAAGTACCGGGCGGTTTTGAACGCCGATTCGTTGGCTTCCGCGCCGCCGCTGGTGAAGAAGAACCGATTGATGCTGGGATACGTGATTTCCGCGAGACGTTCACCCAACTCGATGGCAGCCGGATTGCTGCTGCCCGCATAACACGAGGCGTACGCCAGCTTCTCCATTTGCCGAGCGGCCGCGGCCGCCAGCTCGCGCCGGCCATGCCCCACCAGCACGTTCCACAGCCCGGAAAGGGCGTCGAGCACGGGGCGGTCGTTCTGATCGTACAGCAGAGCGCCTTCACCGCGCGTCCACACCAGGGCCTGCTGCTGCGCGGCTGCGTTATGCAGCGAATGAATCAGGTGCTGGGCATCGGAGGTGAGATATGCTGACGGATCAACGGTCATGGATGCTCAATGTGGCAGGCGGCGAAGGGTGACCCGGCCGGCCCCGGCAGTGGGGACAACAGCCAAGTTCTGTTCTACCCCGATACCGCCACAATTTCCATCGGGCACCCCCACCAGGCAAATAGGCACATGGCATCGGTGAACGGGAAGCAATCGAATGCCTAGACAACGGCGATCCGTCGCATGCCTCACCATATCGGCCGAATGGTGATGTTGCGGAACCTGTGACCGACAGCATCGACGTGTTGCAACAAGATTGGCCCCGGTTCCGAGACATTCTGATCCAGGGCATTCCTGGTTGGTCGCTCGATCACTTTGTTGTCAATCACGGTAACACCGTTGATAACCACGGTAACCGTGGTGCCCATCAACCGTACGTCCATGCTGTTCCACCGGTTGGGGCCCGCATATACAGGCTTCGACGGCGCGATTAACCAGTTGATTGCCCCCAGCCTGGTGACATCTGGCACGAACTTTCCGTTGGAAAGCCTGTTGCGTGCAGTATCCAAAAGTTGGACCTCATACCGTCCACGCAGAAAAACGCCCGAATTACCTTTGCTCGGCAACAAGAACTCCAAGTGCAGTTCAAAATCCATGAACTTGTCTTTGGTCATAAGCGACGGTCCGGGAGTCGTATTGGTCAATATGCCATTCGCGATCGTCCAATTCGGCACGCTCACCGGTTCGGTCGTTGTCCATCCTTCCAGGCTGTCCCGCTTGAGTAATTCCACGGGCTCACCAACGATCCGATCGATCGCAGCCTCGTGGAGCACCACACCATCTCGAGAACGGATGACAGTGCGTTGATCGAGATCAACCGTGAAGGTTGCTCCGCCCTCGGTCCAGAGGAGCTTTTGCCCCTGATGGGTCACCGGCAACTTGCCTGGGCTCTTGACCGCGAAATAGCGGCTTTCGTCGTCTACCAATCGGAAGGTCCAATCGGCTCCCTGCGGCCCGCGAGCCACCACGGTGAAACTGCCCAGTCGCTTGTCGCCTGGTTCAGGCGTGTTCATCGGCATGGCGTCTCCGACCGACTCCAGACGGCTTTCCACGAGCTTCTTGGTCAGCCCTTCCAGCCCAGGCAGGGCCTGGCTGTACCAACGCGCCGCCCGTTGTTGGGCACTTCTCCGGACTCGGCCCTCGGCCTTTTCCGAGAAGTCCCACCACGCATTGCCCAAACTTAGTTTGTCTGAGTCCTTGGCAAGCTCCGCTTCCGCAAGCTTCTTCAAGGTATCGTTGTTTCCCTGCGCCAACATTCGAATGCCCTGATCCCAATTGCCTTTGAAGAAGCACTGGTAATGGCCCACAAGGAAGTTGGCCTGGGGATCGGTAGCGTTCGTCCTGAGGGTGTCGATCGCCGCTTGCACCTTCTGATATTCGGCCTCGATTTCGGCCAGCGTTTCACCTTGCGCCATGACCTGCTTAACCAGATCGGGAGAACGCGCCTGCCGGGCAGAGTCCAAGACCGCAGCATTGAGCGTCTTGGCCAGGTCAAAACGATCGTGCAGGATCGTTTCGTCGAACACCGCTTGAAGCGTGGGGGCGAGGTCCTGGTGGCCTTTCTGGCTCTTGAGCGATTTGACCACCGCGGCCAGGGCATCGGTCTTGATGGCGATGGCGTTGACCTCGTACAGCTTTGCCGCAGCCTCGATCGCCGCCAGTGCCGTTTCGGCATCGCCGGCTCCCGCGGCAATATCCCTGGCCACGCTAAACAGCATGTAACGGCCGGCCGGATCGTCCTTCGAATCCTTGGCGATTTGGAGGATCGACTGCGCCAAGGCGCGTTTCTGTTCCGTGGTCTTGGCCGCTTCGAAGTCGGCCTTGAACAACTCGTTGATCAGCGCGGCCGCTTGCTCCTGAGCAGCGGTCTCCGGAATGGGCAACTTGTCTTGGGCCATGGCCAAGCCGCCACCAAGAACGAGGATCGCCACCACGGGGTATCGGAGCAGTTGGCTCATTTGTTCCTCCGCTACACGTTGTTTTCGAGCTGCACAACCGCTGCGGTAACACTGCACCTTGGCCGGCTGCCTATTGACGATGGCTGAGCTTCATGGCGATCCGTTCATTGCTCCGCGGTTCATTGCGGCACGGGCCAGACGCGGATCGTGTGATCATCGAAACCGCAGGTGAAGATGTACTGTTCGTCGGGCGAGAACGTGGCATACATCACCAGCTTGGTATGGCCGATGTACCGCGCAATCTCTTGTTCACTTTCCAGGTTCCAGAGCTTCACAAGACCGTCGTACTGGCCCGAGGTGATGATCCGCGAGCCATCCTTGGATACGGTGAGCGAACGCACAAAGCGATCGTGCGGTTTGAACTCCCGTTCTCGCTCGCCTGTGGCGACGTTCCATTGCCGCACGATGCAGTCGCCGCCACACGTGAGGAAGCTCTTGCCGCCTGGCAGCCAGGCGATCAGCGGGTCGCAACCAGCGCCTTGGCCAATCTTGGCCTTATCCAGATGCCACAGTTCCTTGGCGGTATCTAGATCCCACAGGCGGACGATGTTCTCCTTGCTGCTGCTGAGCAGGTGGCGGCCATCGGACGAAAACGCCAGTTGGAAGATCGGCTGCTCGTGGCCTGTAAGCGTGCAGCGCACGGTGCCGGT
>Ga0180216_1000958_pt1 | contig 27362 bp, 33 predicted proteins | sample eDN3rd37CBELigMG_FD_128879 | JGI IMG/M metagenome (GOLD analysis project Ga0180216, IMG submission 128879) | Enriched Miracle-Growth compost microbial communities from Emeryville, California, USA - eDNA 3rd pass 37_C BE-Lig MG (version 2)... ... | reverse complement strand
GTGCTCTACCCGGTCCTCGGTCTCCTGCTCAGCCCGATCGTCGCGGCCCTGGCCATGGCGCTGAGCTCGGTCTCGGTCATCGGCAACGCACTCCGGTTGCGAGCTTTGCGCCTGCATTGACGGCTTGGTGGAGCGGGGGGCGGAGATGCAGCGGATTTATCCTCGTGAGGATCCTTCTTCCCCGGACAGGAAGGAAACCATGCAAATGGTGAGGCCTTACTGAGGTGGAGTTGCGGAGCGGATGAACCGATGCGCCGGATGGCGAGCGCGATCCAAGGTAAGGTTATCTTGGCACTCGTCGTGTGCCTGTCCGTTTTCGCTGTGCCTGCGGTGGCACACAACGCCATCCCCGCAGCGGCTGCCATTTCCAGCACAGTCCACGTTTCTGCACATATAGGCCACACGACGCCTGCTTCGCATCATGCCCGGACAACCGGCATGGCCGTGGAAGCCAGAACGGCTGGGAAGAAGTGCTGCCCGAATTGTGGCGACGACGCCCTCCGGCCAGGCTGCTGCGTTCTCGGGCATTGTGGCAGCAGCGCTGCGCTACTGCCGCCGATGAGGCCTCAGGTCACGCTCCTGGTCAGCAGCGGCCGCTTCTTTGTCGCACCTCCGGCTCAAACCGCAGGCATCACACCTGATCTTCCTTCTCCACCACCCCGATAAAGCACCCTGAGCCGCTTCGCAGAGCCTTGAGGCCTGCGGGAGGCAGAGCGTGTTCAAACCGCCACCCTGACGGCGCGGTGCTGGACCAACGCTCGTTGCCTGGATTGGGCAGTCAACCTGCTGTGCAAGCTGGCGGGCCCTGCCTCACAGACATCTTTTTTGGAGAAGAGACATGCATCAGACGACCCCTGCCATGCAGGCCTGCATCGAGGAATGCCTGCGCTGTCACTCCACCTGCCTTGGCATGGCCATGAACCATTGTCTGGAAGAAGGCGGCAAGCATGTGGAGCCACAGCATTTCAGGCTGATGATGGCCTGCGCCACCATCTGCCAAACGGCCGCCAATATGATGCTGATCGGCACGCACCACCATAAGCACACCTGTGCCGAATGTGCCGAGATCTGCGAGGAGTGCGCCAGAAGCTGCGAGGCCGTCGGCGGCATGGAGGATTGTGTCCAGCAGTGCCGCAAGTGCGCCGCCTCCTGCCGCGCGATGAGCGCCTGATGTCGAGGTGCAGGCCGGACCGGCGGTCCAGCCTGCCACCACCCTCCACGGGAAGCAGACGCTTCCTGAGCAGACACAAGACGTTCTGACGGAGCTTTGGCATGAGCCAGGATCAGCATTTCAGCAGCCATTCCGCCAACCTAGCGGACCGGCTGGCCGACACCATTCACAGCGCCTTGGGCGGGCTGCGCCTCGATTTCGAGGCCGGTGGCCACATCCACAACATCACCTTCGGCGGCGAGAACGGGGACACCCTTGGCGGCACCGAAGGTGCCGAGTTCACCTGGGGCCTCGGGGGCGACGACCGGATTGGCGGGGGCGCCATGGACGACGTCCTCCACGGCGGCCCTGGCGCTGACCTCGTCTCTGGCAATATGGGGGACGACGAGGTCGAGGGCAGCGATGGCGATGATACCCTCTACGGCGGTGCGGGCGCCGATACGGTGCGGGGCGGCGCCGGTGATGACTACCTCGACGAGGGCGAGGGGCACAGCACCGTGGATGGCGGCGTGGGTGACGACACCCTGGTCGGCGGGGGTGGCCCGGACGCCTTCATGATCGGCCGGATTAGCGGCCATGACGTCATCAAGGACTTCACCGCTGGCCCAGGCATGTTCGACCACCTGGCCGTAATGGACGGCCTTCAATGGACGGATCTGTCTTTCGCCGACACTGCGGACGGCGTGCGGGTGAATTGGGATGGCGGGTCAATCCTGCTGGAAGGGGTGTACAAGGCAGATCTGGCCCAGGACGACTTCATGTTCGGCGACGCCGCCGACCTGCCGCCCGGCCTGAGGGACCCTGCGGGTCCTGTTGGCGAGGCATCTACCGCCAGCGAGGCAGGACCCGAGATCGGTGGTGAGGCGCAGGCCGGAGCGATCTTCGATTGGGTGGCCGACCATGTGTTCAACGGCCGCACCCTCAGCTTTGACATCGACGAGAATGCCGTGCTCCGCGGGACCGCCGGGGCCGATACCCTGGTAGGCTCCGAGACTGGGGATACAGTCTTCGGGCTGGCTGGAGATGACGTCATTTCGGGCCTGGGCGGAGACGATCATCTCCAGGGCGGCAATGGCGGCGACACCCTGGCGGGCGGCGACGGCATGGACCGCCTGATGGGCGAGGCAGGCGATGACAGGCTCTCGGGCGGCGCGGAGTCCGATGAGCTCATGGGCGGCGACGGCGACGACTACCTCGATGAGGGCGCCGCCCATGGCATGCTGAATGGCGGCATGGGTGACGACACCCTGGTCGGCGGCACTGGCGCCGACGCCTTCATGGTGTCGATGGACAGCGGCCACGACGTGGTCCGAGACTTCGAGGCGACCGGAGATGCCCAGGGCGCCTTCGACCACATCGCCCTCATGGACATCCAGGCCGCGGACGTCGAGGTCCGGGATACCGCCGAGGGCGCCCTGGTCGGCTGGGGCATGGGCGAGGATGGTGCCTTCGAGGGATCCATCCTCCTCGAGGGGGTCGCCAGGGGTGACCTGCGGCAGACCGACTTCATGTTCGCCGACGAGCCCCAATACGTGGAGGGCATTGGTGACTTCGGCTCCTGGTACATCTTCCCGGCGAGCAGCGGCCCGATCGCCTGACCCTTTGAGGGGGCGGCCAATGGAAGCTCCCTCCACTGCGGCCGGTGCTCGCGGGCACCGGCCGCCCCTTGCATGAATCCCAAGAGGCGTCGCTAAGGCTGAACCCTCCCGGCCTGTGACGAGAGAGGCAATTCGCCATGAGCTATATGCGCTTTGGCCTGATGATCCTGACCTCGACCGTGGTCATGTTCGGGCTGATGTACCTGAACACCTATACCCTGGAGCATGTCTTCTACAGCCAGACCCGGACCTGGATGGCTCTCGTTATGGGGGCGACCATGGCCGCCATCATGCTCCTGTTCATGCTGGGCATGTACCGGAACCAAGCCGCTAACGTGGCCATCCTCGCCGGTAGTGTCCTGGTGTTTGTGGGGGCGCTCTGGCTGGTCAGAAGCCAGCAGACGGTAGGCGACGTGGCCTATATGAAGGCAATGATTCCGCATCACTCCATCGCCATCATGACCAGTGAGAGGGCCCAGATCCGCGACCCGCGCGTCCAGCGTCTGGCCGACAGCATCATCGAGGCGCAGGTGCGGGAGATTGGCGAGATGAGGCAATTGGTTGCCGAACTGGAGGCCAATCCTCCGGCTTCGTCGGCACCGGTGCTCCAGCCAGCGCGCTGAACCGCGCGGTCGGCGTGCTCCACAGCCCGGCCAGGACCGGGGGGCGCTTCGCAGGCAGGTAAGCGCCTCGGATTTCGCCGCCATTCTTTAGAGTCTAGGCTCAGGACTCATTGATCCAGAAGAGGACGGACGCGGCGAGGCAGATGGCAGACATGAAGGTGTGGGCGCATCGGTCATAACGCATGGCGATGCGGCGCCAGTCCTTGAGCCTGCCGAACATGTTCTCGATGCGATGTTTCTTGCGATACAGCATCCTGTCATGCGGGATGCGCTGCTTGCGGCCGCGGCGTGATGGAATGCAGGGCTCAATGCCGCGAGCGGTCAGGGCCTGGCGGAAGCGGATGCTGTCATAGCCCTTGTCGCCGATCAGAACGCAGGCGGGCGGCAGGGCGCCGAGCATCAGGGCTGCGCCCCTGTGGTCGCTCATCTGACCTTCGGAGAGCAGCATGATGAGCGGGCGGCCATACCAATCTGAGACGACGTGCAGCTTGGAGTTCAGGCCACCTTTAGTGCGCCCGATGCGACGGGGAACAGCCCCTTTTTGAGCAGACTGGCCGCCGTGCGGTGCGCCTTGAGGTGAGTGGCGTCGATCATCAGCCGGTCTGGTTGCCCTTTGCATCCGGCCAGGCCCGCGAAGATGCGGCTGAAGACGCCCATGCGGCTCCACCGCACGAAGCGGTTGTAGAGGGTCTTGTGCGGGCCGTACTCGGCAGGCGCGTCGCACCAGCGCAGCCCGTTACGGATGACGTGGATGATGCCGCTGACGACCCGCTGGTCATCCACCCGCGGCACACCATGCGAGAGTGGGAAGTAGCGCGAGATCCGCTCGATCTGCGCCTTCGTCAGCCAGAACAGGTCAGCCATGGCAGCACCTCCGGCTGCCATGGAATCATAACAACATCAGAGCGCAAGAGCCTCGTTAATAGGTCCTGAGCCTAGAGAGTTACCAGCGGGGCGGCTGGTCGTTCCCACACGACGGCATCGTGGCTGGCGCAACTGCGGAAGGCAGGTGCGTTGACGCTCGCCCTGATCATTGAGGAGCAAGAGCGGTGGCTAGGCCACGCTTCACAGAAGGTGGCACCCTGGGGAGCATACTGCTAAGCTTATCCTTATGCCTGCCCAGCACACGCTTCACGTCGCCCTCACCGAGCCCTTGCTGAAGTACGTCGGGGACCAGGTCGCCACAGGCCGTTATGCCACCGCTAGCGAGGTGGTCCGCGCCGCCCTGCGTTTGCTGGTCGAGCGCAGCGAGGTCGAAGCCCGGCTTGATGGAGGCACCGAGCCAGCCTGCTGTGATTGACCCGGAAAAGGACGCCCTCCGCCGGCGCATCGCCGAGTTGGAGACCGCAAACGCCAAGTTGCGATCAACAACCGGCAGTGCTGCCGAACTGGAGGCAAGCCGGGCGGCGGTGCGGGCCAGCGAGGCCCGGTTTCGCTTGGTCGTCGAAAGCGCGACCGAATACGCCATCTTCACCATGGATCTCAATCGCCGGGTAACGAGCTGGAACACCGGCGCTCAACGTGTGCTCGGCTGGCCGGAAGAGGAAATCCTGGGCCAGGCCGCCGACATCATCTTTACGCTCGAGGACCGGGCAGCCGGTGAACCGGACCGGGAGGCCCGGAGCGCGATGGAGAACGGGCGGGCCGAGGATGTGCGCTGGCACCTGCGACGGGACGGCATGCGCCTCTGGGCCACTGGGGTCATGCTGCCGCTGTGCGAGGAGGATGGGACTCGCCGAGGGCTGCTGAAGATCCTGCGCGACAAGACGGCGGAGAAACGCGCCGCGGACGAGCTGCGGGAGAGTTCCGAGTTTCTCCGGCAGATCCTGCAGAGCTTAGCCGACCGCATCACCGTCCTTGACCTTGAGGGCCGGGTGCTCTTCATGGGTCCGGGCAGCCTCAAAGCGCTGGAGATCGGCAGTTTCGAGGCAGTGCAAGGGCACTCCTGGCTCGAGCTTTGGCCGCCCGATGTGCACGAAACAGCGCGGGCCGCCATCAAGGCAGCGAGAGACGGCAAGGCAGCCCGCTTCCAGGCCTTGGCTTTCACAACCAAGGGCAATTCCCGGTGGTGGGATTCGCAGGTCACCGCGATGCTGGGCGAGGACGGACGGCCCGAGCGCCTGCTGGCGATTTCGCGCGACATCAGCGAGCAAAAGCGAGCCGAAGAGCACATGCGTGAACGCGAGGGCGAGCTTCGTCTGATCGCGGATGCCCTGCCGGAACTGGTGTCCTATGTGGACGCCACGCACCGCTATCGGTTCGTCAATCGCGCCTATGAAGAGTGGTTTGGCCGCCCTTCGGCGAGCATCGTCGGCCACCACGTTCGCGACATCATCGGCGAAGCCGCGTTCGAGACGCGGCGCGATCTGCTCGAACGCGCGGCCGCAGGCGAGCCTATCGCCTACGATACCTGGCTGCCCTACGGCAGGGGCGGGAGGAGAGAAGCCGCGATCCAATACCTGCCCCGGCGCCGTGAGGACGGGAACGTCGTCGGCTACTATGTGCTCGCCGTGGATATCTCGGCCCGGAAGCAGCTCGAGAGGCAGCTCCTCGCTGTCAACGAGACGCTGGAACAGCGGGTCGCCGAGCGCACTGCCGATCGCGATCGCATGTGGCGGCTCTCGACCGACATCATGCTCGTCGCGGACTACGCCGGCACCATCCAGGCGGTGAATCCCGCCTGGACCATCCTGCTCGGCTGGAGCGAGGCGGAGTTGCTCGGGCGCTCCTTCCTGGACCTGATCCATCCCGAGGACTTAGCGGCTACCCAGGCGGAAGTGGAGCGCCTCGCACAAGGGGCGCGGACGCTGCGCTTCGAGAACCGGTACCGGCACAAGGATGGCTCCTACGTCTTCCTGTCCTGGACCGCCGTGCCGGAGGACCGCCGCATTCATGCCGTCGGACGCGACATCACGCGCGAAAAAGAGCAGGCTGAAATGCTGCAGCAAGCCGAGGCGGCGCTGCGCCAGAGCCAGAAGATGGACGCCATCGGCCAGCTGACCGGCGGCATAGCCCATGACTTCAACAATCTCCTCACCGGGATCCTGGGCAGCCTCGAGCTTCTCCGCATCCGGATGAATCAGGGGCGGCTGGACGACCTGGGCCGCTACGTCACAGCCGCCGAAGGCGCGGCCAATCGGGCCGCCGCCCTGACCCATCGTCTGCTTGCCTTCTCCCGCCGCCAGACCCTGGATCCGAAGCCTACCGACGCAAATCAGCTCGTAACGGGCATGCTGGAGCTCATTCAGCGCACGGCGGGTCCCACCATCAAGGTCGAGACAATTCTGGCCGGCGATCTCTGGCTTACCCTCTGCGACCCGCACCAGCTTGAGAATGCCTTGCTCAATCTGTGCATCAACGCCCGCGATGCCATGCCCGAGGGTGGGCGCCTGATCTTTCAGTCGGCCAACACCTGGGTGGACGAGCGGGCGGCCCGCGAGCGGGAGATCATGCCCGGGCCCTATGTCGCCATCAGCGTCACCGACACGGGCACCGGCATGACGCCCGAGGTGGCGGCGCGGGCCTTCGACCCGTTCTTCACCACCAAACCCCTCGGCATGGGCACCGGCCTTGGCTTGTCCATGATCTACGGCTTTGCCAAGCAGTCCGGTGGCAAGGTGCGGATCTACTCCAAGCTGGGCCAGGGCACGACGGTGCGCATCTACCTGCCGCGCTATCACGGCGCGTTGGAAGAGGGGAATATGGCTCCCGCGCCGGTGCAGACGCCGCGCGCCGAAGGCCACGGGACGGTGCTGGTGGTGGAAGATGAGCAGACGGTCCGGATGCTGGTCACCGAACTGCTGAAGGATAGGGGCTACACCGTCTGTGAGGCGGCCGACGGCGCTTCCGGGCTGAAGGTGCTGCAATCGGAGGTGCAGATCGATCTGCTCATCACCGATGTTGGGCTCCCCGGCGGCATGAACGGCCGACAGGTGGCCGATGCTGCCCGCCAGCTCCACCCAGATCTGCCGGTGCTCTTCATCACGGGCTATGCCGAGAACCGCATCTTCGGGGAGGCGCCCCTCGAGCCCGGCATGCAGGTGTTGACCAAGCCATTCACAGCGGACGCCCTGGCCAACGCGGTTGAAAGCTTCTTTGATAAGAGAGTGGGCCGATAGCAGGCACGCTGCCATTTGGTTGGTGTGCGTAGGTGGGCGTGCCTCACCCACAGCTTCATGCTCCTACCCAAGCCCCATGAGCCTCTCAACAGAACATGAGACGCTTCAAAGCGGGCTGGCAGCATCATTGTTGGTTCGCGTAGAAGCGCGCGGCCTGATCGATCTCTTCCGGCGTCATCCGCCTCGCCACGTTGCGCATCGCCGCGTTGATGTCGTTGTGGCGCTCGCCGGTGGCGAAGGCCTGGAGCTGGCTCTGGAGATAGGCCAGGGGCTGGCCCTCGAGCCAGGCACCGCCGGGCTTGGTGTCCGGCCCGCCATGGCAGGAGCCGCACGGGGCGATGTTGCGCATCGGCGCGCCGGTCGCGACGATGGCGGGGGCTTGCGCCAGCCGCTCTGAACGCTCGGGCGTCTCGCGGGGCAGGTAGGCGTAGTAGGCGGCGAGGTCACGCAGATCCTCGTCGCTCAGCCCGGCGACGATCGGCGCCATGATCGCGCTGGCCCGCGCGCCTGACTTGTAGTCGGAAAGCTGCTTGTAGACGACGGCGGCATACTGCCCCGCCAGGTTGGGCGAGTTGGCCTCGCTCAGCCCGCGCGCCCCGTGGCACATCGTGCAGCGGAGCGCGAGAGTCGCGCCACGGCCGATCGACTCCGCGCTGGCGGGGCGCATGATCGGCTGCGTCAGCACGACCTGCGTGCCCTGCCGCGTGGCGGGAACCACGGGCTCGGCCCGCTCCCGCCGGACGATGCCGGCCGCGCTGCAGATCGCGTCCCACAGATCCGGCAGTTGCCCCTTTCCCTCCAGGCGCGGCAGCAGCACGAAACCCGTGACAATGGCGACCACAGCCAGCCCAGCGGTGAGCGCAATCGCCCCCGCGCGGATCGCCTTGTCCCGCCGCGCGCTCATCGCTGTGCTCCGACGAACACGGGCGGCACGTTGGTGGCCGGGTTGGCGACGAGTTGCGCGATCGGGAAGCCGTAGTTCAGCACCGTCAGCCCGACCATCAGCCCGAGCCAGAGCCCGAAGCTGTTGAGGGGCGCCGGAACGCGCGCCGGCTGGTGCAGCGCCTCCGCGAAGCGGTATGGGCCGGGATCCACCGCTGGCCCGCGATGACCACGGATCAGCACGACAAGGAAGAGCACGCCCGAGACGACCAGGATGGCCCCGCCGATCGTGGACAGGATCACGGAGGTGGCGAGCGGCGCGAGCGACGGGTCGCTGTAGTCGTAATAGGACATGCGCCGCGGCATCCCGAGCAGGCCCACCCAGTGCCATGGGAAGCTCAGCAGGATCATGCCGATGAACCAGGTCCAGAGCTGGGCGCGCATCAGCCCATGGCTTGCGAGCGCGCGGCCGGTCAGGTGTGGCCAGATGTCGTAGGCGATCGCGAAATACATGATCACGATCGCGCCGCCGAAGATCAGGTGGAAGTGGCCGGTGATCCACTGCGTGTTGTGAACCGTGGAATCGAACTGGTAGTTCATGTTGATCAGCCCGCCGGCGCCGCCGAAGCCGAGCAGCACGAACGAGAAGGTCACGGCGAGCATGATCGGGTTGCGCCAGGGCAGCGCCTTCAGCCAGCCGAAGGCGCCGCGCCCGCCGCGCAGCCGGGCCGCGATCTCCACCGAGGCGCAGATGGTGAAGACGGTGAGCAGCGTCGGGAGCGCCACCAGGGCAGTGAAGAACGCATGGAGGAACTTGAACCCGGCGCCGACCTGCGGGTCCGCGAACAGGTGGTGTATGCCGATCGGCATCGCCACGACCAGGAAGAGGATGAAGGCGAGCCGCCCCATGGCGTCGCTGAACAGCCGCCCGCCGATCGCCCGGGGCACGATCGTGTAGTAGGAGATATAGGTCGGGATGAGCCAGAAATAGACGATGGCATGCAGCGTCCAGGAGAACAGGACGCGCGCGAGGCCGGCGTCGATGGTCGATTTCAGCCCCAGCGCGACGGGCAGGATCTGGAACAGCAGTTCCAGCGCGGCGCCGACGGCTGTCCAGGCCCAGAGATAGGAGCCGGCGACATTGGCGAACATGGCGAGCGGCACCGGCACGTCCGGATTGTCCCGCTTCCAGAGGCGCAGGTTCACGGACATCAGCGCGACCCAGATCCAGGAGCCGACCACCACCAGGACGATGCCGATGTAGTAGAAGGCATTGCCGATCAGCGGCGGATAGAAGGTGTAGAGGACGGAGGCCTCGCCGGCCGCGACCGGGATCACCGCCGTGACCGTGCCGACCGCGGCCAGAATGAAGCCGGCCCATGCCCAGTTCTGCCCGATCAGCGGCCGCTTCAGCGCCGCTTCGGTGATGAAGTAGCCGAAGCCCATCGCCAGCAGCGTGGGCAGCACATAGGCCATCGCCGTGCCATGCGCGGTGACCGAGCGGTAGTACCACTCGGGATGGCTGATCCAGGCGCTGAGCGGGCTGCGCATGAACATCTGCCACTCACCCAGGAGCAGCGCCCCCGCGAAGCCGATGAAGGCCAGCCAGAAATGGGCGAGGATGAGGCGGCTGCTACTCAACACAATCGACTCTCCGCTGGGCCGTCGCGAGTTGTTGGAACTCCGCCTTGTCGATGATCCTGACCCGCGCCCACATCCCCTCGTGGCCATTGCCGCAGAATTCATGGCAGGGCATGTGGCGCTCGCCCGCTTCCGGAAAGCGCGCATCAATGGTCGAGATATAGCCGGGGACCAGCATCATGTTGATCGTCGTCCTGTCGATCAGGAAACCGTGCACGACGTCCGAGCTGGTCATCCGCAGGCGGACCGGCGTGTCGGCCGGGACCAGGATGCATTGTGGCGTGAAGGAGTATTGCTGGCCGATGGCGCGGACCAGCACGGTGCCGTCCGGGCGGAGCTCGCTGCCGAGGTTGCTTTCGATGAATTCGCCGGAGAGATGGAGGCGCGTGGGATCAGCGGTTTCGACGACCGTCTGCGGCATGGTGGCCTGGTGGATGCCGGCATAGGCCGTGACGATGATCAGCACGGCGACGATGGCGATGCAGGCCGTCGCCCAGTTGCGTTCGAGGCGTGCAGCGCGGGCCGCGCCCTCGTCGTGAGGGGCCGATCCGCTCATGGCGCGGGCGCGCGTGGCACGAAGACGAAGAAGTAGAAGGCCAGCCAGATCGCGATCACGACGGCGGTGGCGATGCCGGCCACCGTGAGCGCGCCCCCCGCGAATCCGTCATGGGCCGGATGCGCCTGCTCCCCCTGCGGCGGGGCGGGCGGGGCAGGGAGTGGTTCCGGTTCGATCATGCTTCCCTCACTCCAACGGGGCGCTGCGGAGCTCGTTGGCCTGGCGCGCGCTGACCGGGCCGCCACGGTTGCCCCAGGCCACCCGGATGTAGCTGACCACGGCGGCCACCTCGTCGTCGTACAGGCTCTGCGCGAAGGGCGGCATGCCATATGGCTCCGGGTTGCCCGCGGTCGCCGGCGGATAGCCGCCGTTCAGCACCATGCGGATCGCGTTCACGGCGGAGGTCATCTGGATCGACTGGTTGCCGGCGAGCGGCGGATAGTGCGGCGGCATGCCGCGTCCATCCGTGCCGTGGCAGCTCGCGCATTGCTGGTCGTAGACGGTCCGCCCGAGGCGCGCGAGCAGGCTGCTTTCGGACGGCGAGAGGGTGGGCGCGGGGCGCTCCGAACTGTCATGCGGTGCGAGGCTCTTCAGATAGATCGCCATCGCGCGCGTGTCTGCATCCGACAAGTATTGCAGGCTGTTGTAGGTCACTTCCGCCATCGGCCCGTAAACGGCACCGCGGTTGGAAATGCCCGTCTTCAGGAGATCGGTGATCTCCTTGATACTCCAATCGCCCAGCCCCGCCTCGCGGTTGGAGGTGAGGGACGGGGCATACCAGTTCTGCATCGGAATCAGTCCGCCCTCGAAGGCCTGCGATTCGGAGCTGCCGCCCAGGGCGTTGATCCGCGTATGACACATGCCGCAATGGCCGAGCCCCTGCACGAGGTAGGCACCCCGGTTCCATTCGTCGGACTTGGTAGGGTCAGGCTGATACTCGCCTTCCTGGAAGAAGAGCGTGCGCCAGCCGAGGATCAGTGAGCGATTATTGTAGGGGAAGCTGAGGTCGTGCTCCCGGTTCTGGAGCTTCACCGCCGGGATCGAGCGTAGATAGGCGAAGATCGCGTCCGAATCCGCGCGCGTCACCTTGGTGTAGGAGGCGAAGGGCATGGCCGGATAGAGCAGGCCGCCGTCGCGCGTGCGGCCCGTGTGCATCATCCGGTAAAAGTCGTCTGCGCTCCATTTGCCAATTCCGGTATCCGGATCCGGGGTGATGTTGGACGAGTACAAGGTTCCGAAGGGGGTCGGCATGGCGCGGCGCCCGGCAAAGAGTTGGCCGCTGGGCGCCGTGTGGCAGGCGACGCAATCGCCGGCACGCGCCAGGTACTCCCCTTTTGCGACCAGGTCGGCCCCGGCATTTTGCGCCGGAGCCGAGGGGGACGCGAGCAGCAGGACGCCCAGCAGCGCGCCTTGCCACCCTCTTGCCAAGGACCTCATCGCGGCTGGCTCCCACAGGCCAAAGGCGTGGTCAGCGTGCCCGCCGGCAGAGGGGACTGGTTATCCGGGACCGGTAGGGACCCCAGCCAGGCCGAAACGGACGAGACGTCGTCTTCCGTGAGCAGGCTTGCGATGATCTGCATGCAGTCCGGGGCGATGGCCGTACGCGTGCCGTATCGCCATGCGCCGAGCTGAGCGCTGATGTAAGCGGGCCTGAGCCCAACCAGCCCAGGAATGCCGGGCTCCATGCCGGTCAGCACCGGGCCGTGACAGGCGGCGCAGGGCGGGATGCCGCGGTCCGGCGCGCCGTTGGTGACGAGCTCCCGCCCCTGCGCCAGCGCTGCCGGCGGGGCGGTCGGGATGGTAATCGCCTGGGGTGGCGGGCGCTGCTCGGCATAGAAATCTGCCATCTTGCGCAGGTAGTCCGGCGTCAGATAGGCGAGCAGGTAGTTCATCGGCGCGTAGCGCCGGCGCCCTTCGTGGAAGGCGAGCAACTGGTTGAACAGGTAACCAGCAGGCTTTCCCGCCAGCCTTGGAAAGTACTCGTTGTTGGTCCCCTCACCGCGTGCGCCATGGCATGATGCGCAGCCAGCGACGCGCGCTTCCATCGTGTCGGGTGCCTGCGGCGTACCCTGAGCCAGGACAGCACGAAGTGGCAGCGCGCAGAGCAGGGCCAGCGCCCACGCGTGCCGTCTCAGCACGGCAGGCACTCGCACCGGCAGCTCGGCAAGCTGCAGTCGGCGCGCCGCCTCCGCGCCGGGGCATTTCCAAACCTTCCCTGCCAGGGCTGCTTGGCTGCCAGGTATGGGCCAACGCTTCGAGACATGCTGTCCATGGAGAAGGGCTGACGTTGCATCGACAAGGACACACCTGGGCCGCGGCGGGCGCGTCGTGCGGCGCACGGCCAGAACTCACCGAGGAAGTCCTTTCCACGTCCATCACGTGGCCGGCTCCAACGAGGGCGAGCAGCGTGTCGCGCCCGACTGAGCTGCAGAACGCGTTGAGCAGGCTTCAATATGCGCCTCGCAAATCGTAACAAAGCGATACAACACCTTTCCGGCAGGCACGGCCAACAACATATCTCCGTTGCATCGATCACAGATAGTGGATCACGCGGCCACATCAGCCGCAGGTGGCAGTTGAACTTCTATAACAACACGCCCCGCAGAGCCTTCGACGCTCCGGACGTGACAATGTCCTCGCACCCTGTCAGGGAGGGCCCGAGGTGAGGCGCTCGCCGTGCACGCTCTGACTTAGGACTGTTCCCGTGACAGCGTCGACGCGTGAACCGTCGTCGGCCGCGAAGGAAACGGACGGCGCCCTCTCAAAACTTCGGTTTAGGGTCCATACAGGCTTGCCGCCTTCGCCCCTCTAAGCAGCAACCATGTCATGGGACGAAGGAGCGGCCTTCGCCGTCCCCGTTCAGCAGGGCAGGGGCACCGTGCCCCGCGTGAACTCCAGCGTCCACCGGTAAGCGACGCATCCTCCCGCCGGCACCGTGTCGGCCATCTCTGTTGCCTTTCTCACGTGCGGCCGGAATCCAGATCTTGGCTCGCCGTGCTGGGGTGTCCGTCCGGGCCGTCGTGCAGGGCTTGCCTGGCCCCGAGCAGCGCACCTAACGCTTCCCGACGGCGCACAAGATCGGCCAGAGTATGGCGGTCGAGCGCGGCCAGGAACGCCTGCCGGGCCTCGTCGAGCGCGCCCCGCAAGCCGCAAGCCGGCACGATCGGGCAGGCCGCATCCACCGGCCCGAAGCAGGGCACCAGGGCCATGTCCGGCTCGAGGCGCCGCACGACGTCGCCCAGACCGATCTCCGCGGCGGGCCGGGCGAGGCGCAAGCCGCCACCCTTGCCTCGCACGGTCTTCACATACCCCGTCAGGCCGAGCCGATGCGCCACCTTGTTCAGGTGTGCCTTGGAGATGCCGTAGGCGCTGGCGACCTCGGCGATGGTGGCGGGGCCGCCACCCTTCACGGCGAGGTACATCAGCATGCGCAGGGCGTAGTCGGTGTGGACGGTCAGGCGCACGGCCGGCTTCTCCGTTAGCGGGGCGGCCGGCGCCCCTCCTTCAATGCAAAGATACATGGATGGGGTTGCTTTTGGCCAGGCACCGCATAAGCTACATATTCCATAGATGTTAAGGCGCTCAGCACCGAGGAGCGGCAATGAACGACGAGATCATGGTGCCCCGGGTGCTTCGACGGTCCGGCGACTTGGCGGGCGATGGGCACGGCAGCGGTGTCGAGAAAGCCGCGGCGTCGGCCAAGGGCCGCGCCGCCCGACCCACGGAGGATGCAATCCGTTGCCTGGTGGATCGCTTCTATGCCCGCGTGCGCCGCGATCCGGTGCTCGGCCCCGTGTTCGCCCGCGCGATCGGCGAGAGCGAGGAAGCCTGGAGCAGGCATCTCGCCCGCCTCGCCGACTTCTGGTCCTCGCTGATGCTGGCGAGCGGGCGCTATCACGGCGACCCCTTCTCGGCACACCTGCGCCTGCCGAACCTGGAGCCCGCCATGTTCGACCGCTGGCTCGCGCTGTTCGGCGAGACCTGCGCCGAGCTGTTCGAGCCGGAGGTGGCCGACGCCTTCCGCGAGCGCGCGGCGCGCGTCGCGCGCAGCCTGCGCATGGGCCTGTTCGAACGTCTGCCCACAAGGAGGCGCGCATGACGTACGTGGTCACGGAGAACTGCATCAAGTGCAAATACATGGACTGCGTGGAGGTGTGTCCGGTGGACTGCTTCTACGTGGGCGAGAACATGCTGGTGATCCACCCAGACGAGTGCATCGATTGCGGCGTGTGCGAGCCGGAGTGCCCGGCCGAGGCCATCGTCCCCGACAGCGACGACAAGGCCGCCGAATGGGCCGAGCTGAACCGCCAATATGCTCAGGAATGGCCCAACATCACCCGCAAGGGCGAGCCGCCGGCCGACGCCAAGGAGTGGGACGGCAAGCCTGGCAAGGCGGCCTTGTTCTCCTCGGAGCCCGGGCGAGAAGGGGTCAAGGCGTGATCGGGCGCTGATTGAGGAGGGGAGACCTCCATGGCAAACACGGTGTACCCATCCGCGGCCCCCGACATCGCACAGGCCGGCGCGAGCTCGCGCCCTGGGCCCGGCGTCCGCTCCCGCAACCGCCCAGGATTCGTGCCGTTCACCCACCAAGTACTCCAGCCAGAGGATTCTGGCCGATGCATCCAGGCCCGAGGCTTCCTCCAGCCGCCGGGCCAGTGAGGAGAAACATCGTGACCAATCATGAACGCCGCGGGCCTTCGGCCATGGATATCGTCGCTTGCACTGCCGTGCTGGCAGCTCTGGCGCTCCTGGTAAGTCGGGGCAGGCGTCCGGGACAGGCACATCCCGGACCGGCATCGGTCGGCGCGTCCGGAGGTGGCACCTATGGCGGGGCCCAGCCGGCGGCCTCGGAGGCGATGCGCACCCCGCCGCAAGAGCCCTGGGACAAGGTGGACGAGGCCTCGGACGAGTCGTTCCCGGCGAGCGATCCGCCCGGCTACTACGCCCTCAGGGCCTAACCTGTCGAGGAGCCGGGAATGGCGACGTTTATGCTGCCACAAAACAGCAGGATCCAGCCCGGCAAGACCTACAAGGCGCCGGCGGGCGCCGCGCGCACCAAATCGCTCCGCATCTACCGCTGGGACCCGGACTCGGGCGAGAACCCGCGCACCGACATCTACGAGATCGATCTCGACAAATGCGGCCCGATGGTCCTCGACGCGCTCATCAAGATCAAGAACGAGGTGGACAGCACGCTGACCTTCCGGCGCTCCTGCCGGGAGGGCATCTGCGGCTCCTGTGCCATGAACATTGACGGGATGAACACGCTGGCCTGCCTCAAGCCGATGGAGGATGTGCGGAGCGAGATCCGCCTCTACCCGCTGCCGCATATGCCGGTGGTGAAGGACCTGGTACCGGACCTGTCGCACCCCTACGCCCAACTCCGCTCCATCGAGCCCTGGCTGAAGGCGGACACCCCGCCGCCGCCGGATGCCGAGCGGCGGCAGTCCAAGGAGGAACGCGCGAAGCTGGACGGGCTGTGGGAATGCATCCTCTGCTTCTGCTGCACCGGCGGCTGCCCAAGCTGGTGGTGGAACGGCGACCGCTATCTCGGCCCGGCGGTGCTGCTGCAGGCCTATCGCTGGATCGCCGACAGCCGGGATGAGGCGACCGGAGAACGGCTGGACTTCCTGGAGGACCCGTTCCGCCTCTACCGCTGCCACACCATCATGAACTGTACCGCCACTTGCCCGAAGGGGCTGAACCCGGGGCAAGCGATCGGCGAGATCAAGAAGCTGATGGTTGAGCGGCAGGGCTGAGCACGAGGCGCAGGACCTCTTCGAGGGAGTAGAGGGTGGATGTTTGTCGAGCAGATCTTGCCGAGGGCACGGGAGCGTCTCGCCACCATCGACGCCGAGGCGCCAGTCAGAGAGGCGGCCGACCTCATGGCCAGGCCCCACACCGATCTTGTCGTCGTCTGTGACCAGGGTGGGCGCATGGTCGGGGTCCTGACGAAGACCGATATCGTCGGGCAGATCAGGCAGTGCAGCGGGTGTTCCTGCACGGCCAGGGTGGAGACGATCATGACGCGCAGCGTCATTGCCTGCGGGCCAGGCGAGGCGCTGCAGGCTATCTGGTCGGTGATAAAGAAGCACGGCGTGCAGCGGGTTCCGGTCGTCGGCCAGGATGGGCGACCGATCGGGGTCATCTACGCGCGCGATGCCCTCCAGGTTCTGCTGGGCGAAGTCGAGGACGAGGAGTCCCTGCTCCGCGATTACGTCATGAACATCGGCTACCGATAGGGATAGGGAGAGTGCATGCCGATTCCAGAGGGATACGTGGCCGAGAGGCGGACGCCGGAGTTCACGCAAGACACGATGCCGGCGGCCCTCCGGCAGGGGCACGAGACCGCGCGCGGCGCCTGGGCCACGATCAACATCCTCGAAGGCAGGCTGCGTTACCTCGTCGAGGATCCGCCTTCGGAGAGCATCTTGGAACCGGGCCAGCCTGGCGTGGTCGAGCCGGGGGTCCGGCACCGTGTGGAGCCGCTCGGCCCCGTCCGCTTCTACCTGGAATTCCACTACGCCCCGGACCGCCATCCCCGGTCGGACATGTAGCAACCTGAGCCATGATCCTTCGGCCCGGCGCACAATTGAGAATGGCCGCGCTGCGCCTTGCACCGAGGACGACGATATTCCCTCTGAACCGGACTGCGCAAAGCAAAGCATTCCAGACCTGAGGCAGCAAAGGCGAAGTCTGCTGGAGCGCAGCAAGAAGCTGGACGCAAATGGGCGCCGGTAGCGGCACGAGGATGGACACTGATCGCTACGAGGCCTGCGCAGGTCCTGGCCCGCCGCAGAACCGACGCCGCTCCGAGCTAGGAACCCTGCTCGGCCCTGGCAAGGCACCCGCTCCTCCCGGCAGATCGAGCGTTGCCACTTACGGGAGAGGCGTTCAGGCAAATGGAAGCTCAGTCTTGAGCGGTGCAGGCACACCCTTCCTTGTCATCGCGCTGCGGCAACTGAACATCCGAGAGATGGCCTGCGGCACCCAGACGAGTTTACCTGGATCAATTCCTGGTTGCCGATTTTCACAACTTTGCCAGCCAGGATTGACTCCTTCTCTCGCAGCCAGCTCCCTTCTCCCGCTACCACAAAAATCAGGGAGGATCCCATGGTGCTGTATTATGAGCCGGCTGATATCTCTCCTTGGGGAGGGGATGGTTACTGGGGCGATCAGATTGACGGCGCGATCCCTCCCCCTGTTGACAACCCGGCGCAGGATGCCTTCATCGATACCTTCACCGGCTGGTTCGAGCAGGGCGCCTTCGACATGGCGGGTACGCCCGGCAACAGCCTGGGAGGCCTGTTCCTGGGAATTGGAGCCGCTTCTTCCTACAGTGGCGGGAGCGGTGGCACCGTCACCGTAGGACCGATCGAGACGATCGAGGTCGAGACCAGCGAAGAATAGGGTCGGCCAAACCGATCCCTCTTTCGCACCGCGGCACCATCACTGAACCGAGCCTGCCGCCTGCTTCGTGAGCCGAGGCGGGTGGAGGCCATGACGGGCCAAGCCGGGCGCGGTGGTGACGCTGGCGGGCATGAGGGTGATGAGAGGGGGGGGAAATGCCGCTCGGCTGTTGCCTCCTCCCTGACCGCCAGGCCAAGGGTGGCGCCGCGTCAGACTTGCCCCTGCGGTGCAGAAGTCCGGGCTTCGTGCCGGAGATAGCGGATCCGTCACGAACGTCCAGTCTGGGAGCAGTCGGGAATGGGCGCCGGTAGCGGCACGAGGATGGATACTGTCGCTCCCGAAGGCTGGTCCTACGCTGTCGCTAGACAGGCGTGCCGCGCCTGCTGCTGGGCTGGTAGAACAATCGCGCGTCCTCCTCCCGCCGGCGGCACCGTTCGACGAATGCCAGGGCCTCGCCGGCGTCGGCCAAGAAGCGATCGAACATCCCCTGGTCGATCGCGTAGAACTCCTCGTAGTCGACCAGTTGGTTCGACACGGGAATCGAGACGTAGGGCTGGCCGCTCCGCGCCTCGATCCCGAGCGAGAAGCGGTGCTCCCGCGACACGATGCGGTCCACGAACTGCGGGCGGGCGTTGCCGGGCGTGCTTTCCGCCATCCCTCAGCAACCTCCGGAGATCCCGCGCACGCGCAGCGTGGCCGCCTCGAGGCGGCCACGCACCACCAGGCAGCCGCCGTCACGCCAGGCCGCGGCAATGCGCCGGCGGTCGCCCTCGCTCGCCACAACCGCCGGCAGCTCGTCGTCCGTCCAGAGCGGCCGCCCCTCCGGGCGGCCATCGGCTCCGAGCCGGGTGATGCCCCGCCAAGGGCACGGGGCCTTCACGCAGTAGATTCCGGTCGGGCCGATCCGAAGCGCCGCCTCGGGCGCCGGATGCGCCGTGCCGTGGTGCGCGGCGAGCCAGGCCTCGATCCGTTCAAGGTTGCGGCGGGCGGCAATATTGAGCAGCTTGGGGTCGCCGTCGTAGAGATAGTCCTGGAACGTCGCCCCGGTGCGGTCCGTGGCGCGTGCATCGGCCCCGGCCTCGAGGAATTTCAGCACCGAGGCCGGATCGTTGACGAGGGCCGCCTGGTGCAGCGGTGTCGTCCCGTTCCGGTCGCGGACGTCCAGCCCCGCGCCCGCAGCCAGCAGCCGGTCCACATTGCGCGGGAGGCGTGCCCGCAAGGCATCGAAGAGCGGCGGCGCGCCGGTGATCGTGTTCGGCAGGTCCGGATTGGCGCCCCGCTCGAGCAGCTGCTCAAGCCAGAACCTGTCCTTGCCCATTACGGCCAGGTGCATGGCCGTCTGCCCGTCCCGGCTGCCGCGCGCCGGGTCGGCGCCGAGATCGAGCAGCAGCCGAAACGCCCTCCGATCCTGCCGCCGCATCGCCTGCTGCAAGAGCGGCAAACCGCGCTCGTCAGTCGCGTTGAGGTCGGCACCAGCTGCCACGAGCTCGCGCGCACGCCGCTCATCGCCGTCGGCGACCGCCTCGGCAAGTCCGCCAGATGGAGCGGCGATCGCGTCTCCGGACGAACCCTCGCCGCCCGCCAGCCCGCCGGCGGCTGTGGCCAGCATGATCACGCCGATGATTGCGATGGCCTGGTAGGCGCGCACACGTTCCTCCTGGTCGCCGCTACCGAGCCTCGAAACCTTCGGCCGACAGCCGCACGCGCAGATAGTCGATGCCGATCCGCCGCCCTAAGGCCGCAACACCCTGGCGAAGCACGGCGCGATCCTGGGTGCCGGCGTCCTGCCAGGCCGAGACAAGCAGCGCCGTCAGCAGCGCGAAGCTCTGCGCTTCCTCCTGTTTCTGGAGGTTGCTTCGGCCGGCGATCCGCTGCGGGTCCTGTTGTGCAATGAGATCGTCGCGCACCTCGCGGAAGGTCACCTTGGGATAGGCGGTCGTGACGCCGTTGTTGGCGATCGACCAGCTGTGCATCAGGAAGGCGGTGTTCACGTCGAACAGGTTGCGCTCCGAATAGCCCATCGACGACAACCAGCGCCCATAGTCGCGCTGCAGCTCGCCGCGCTTGAGCGCGTCGGCGATCCTCGCGCGATCGGTCCCCAGCTGTGCCGCGAGAAGACGCGTGAAGGGCGACCCCGGCGGACTGTCCGCCGCCAGGGCACGCAGGAGCATGGGCGCTGAAGCCGGCGGCTGGCCCGCCAGATAGGACGCGAATGCGGTTTCCAACTTCGCTTCAACCGCCGGCGAAGGCGTGTAGCTCGCCTGGCTCACCAAGCTCGGCCGAGCTGGTGGCTTCGATCGCGGGCGCTGGGGCTGCTCGCCGTCGTCGCGGCCGCGCCGCTGCATGAGGTCACCCATGACCCACGCCCCCGTGTAGTCGGGCAGATTGTTGATCATGTCCTGCGCCGGAGCCGGGGTCGCCAGAATCGCCAGGCCAACGGTGCTGACCGCGATGGGGAATGCCGGGCGTTTCACGTCCGCTCGTCTCCTACTCGCAGGCCCTTATTTGCATGAAGTGCCTCCGCACGAAATCCACGGCGGCTGCTTGCGGCACGCAAGGCGTGCACGCCGTTCCGCGGCCATCGATCGGGCCTTCGTAGCGCCAGGCGAAGGTCCGGCGATACTTGCCGGCGCGGTCGCGGACCTGCAGGACCTGGCCAGACGGCACCACGTCCAGCACCGCCCTGTCAGGGCGGCGGAGCGCAAACCCGTCCGCAATGCGCCCTGCGTACTCCAGCCGCACCGGTGCAGCCCTGCCAGCGGTGAATTCGACCCGGCGGCCGTTCGGTCCGCTCCAGAAGCTCAGCCTATCGCCGGCGGCCGCGAAGTTGGCGTCGCTCGCGGCTTCATAGAAGTCCGCTTCGGCGGCCAGCAGCGCGGTCGCCAGCAGCACGGCGCCTGACGCGATCAAGGAGAGGTCAATCCTCATGGCTGCCGCCGATTTTCGTGCCAGGTGCTGCGCACGCCATTCGCCCGCAGCCAGTCGTCGATTTTCCTCAGATTGCGGCGCGTGGCAGCGTTACGCAGCTTCGGATTTTCAAGCCCGAGATAGCGTTGAAACGTCACCCCAATGCGATTGGTCGCGTCAGGATCGGCACCCGCTTCCAGGAATTTCAAGACCGATTCAAGGTCATTCACCTTCGCGGCCTGGTGCAGCGGCGTGTTGCCGGTCCTGTCGTGGACGTCCAGCCTGGCCCCGGCCGCAAGAAGGCGATCCACGTTGTTAGGCCGAGCGGCGAACAGGGCATCGAACAAAGGCGGCGCGGCAGTGATCGTATTCGACAGGTTCGGGTCGACGCCACGCTCGAGGAGCTGGTCGAGCCAGTAGGGATCTTCCCCCATTGCCGCCAGATGAAGGGCGGTTTGACCGTCAATGTTGCCTTGGGCCGGGTTCGCGCCGGCGGCCAGCAGCTTTCGGAACTCACCGCGATCCCGTCGCAGCATGGCCTGCTGTAGCAGCGGCATGCCCCCCGCATCGGGTGCGGCGGCCTGCTGGGCGACCGCTGCCGCGCGTTCTTCGGAACGCCCGTCTATCCCGGCCCCCATCGCGAACCAGGCGACCGCCACGCCCACCATCACCAGGCCACGCATCCCTCCTACCGGGTCCGCCGTGCGGTGCGACCCTCCTGCTGGCCGAGCCTATAGGCCGTCTCGCGCAGCCATTGGTCCGCACGCGTCTTCCCGTCACGACGGACGCGCTGTTCATATTCCGGGCGGAGCCGCGCCATGAGCTGGTTCACGCGCTCGGGGGATGGCTGCACAGATTGCTGCTGCCGCTGCAGCCTGCGCGCCCGATCGGCGCGGCACACGCCTTCGTTCGGCCACTGGGCGCAGTAGCGTTTCATCGTCGGCGAAAGTTCGTCTGAGCCCTTCTTGCCCTGCCCGAGCTGCCGTGTCCCGCTCAGGGTGGACTGACCAAGCGCGGTCGATCCCATGCCCATGCCCAGGTCGAGGGTGGCGTCAGGGCTATATTGCGCGAATGCGGGCACGGGCAGCATGGTTCCGTTGCAAAGGTTGTCGGCAGTCGTGAATAGCCGCGACAGGAGCCGGATCAGGCGGCGGCCTGGAAGGGTTCGGCAACGAAGCTGGCCTGGGCCCGCATGTCTCGTCCGCCGATATCCCGAAGCTGCTCCTTCCTAGCTGGCCTGCCTGATCATCGCCATCGCCTCGTAGCCCGCCAGTGTTCGTCGTGCCGTATGGAAGCCGCCGAAGCCCAGCCCCGGTCTGACCAGGCGTTTCACGCGCCGGTGGTCTTGTTCCACGATGTTGTTGAGAAACTTGCAGTGCCGTAGCCGCGCAAAGCGCCACAGCTCGCCGTCTGCTTTCATCTCTGCCGTGGCGCACGGGTAGGCGGGGTTCTTGTCTACCGTGAGGGTGCGCGGGTCCACCGTATGTGGCTGCCCGAGCGCCTTGCGGAAGAAGCGCTCCGCGGCCTCCGCCTCCCGCCTAGCCGAGAGCAGAAAATCGATCGTCCGGCCGCGGCTATCCACCGCCCGATACAGATACATCCACCGGCCCTTCACCCGGACATAGGTCTCGTCGACCCTCCATGAGCCATTGCTCGGCCGTAGATGCGGCCGGATCCGCTTCTCGATCTCCGGCGCATAGGTCTGGGTCCAGCGGAAGAGGGTGGTGTGCGCGGCATCCACACCACGGTCGGCCAGCATCAGCTCGAGGTCGCGGTAGCTGACCGGGAACATCAGGTACCAGCGCACTGCCCAGAGGATCACCTCGGCGGTGAATTGCCGCCCCTTGAAGGACTGGTCCGGCCTCACCGAGGCCACTCGCCGCCGTCTTGCCATACCAAGGTTTGTACCTGCTCGGCGACGCTCAGCAAGCTCGCAACGGAACCTTCCGGTTCGACCGTCAGCTCGAAGGCGTCGATTGCGCACCGGAGTTGGCCGCGGCGCTCGGCGAGGCGTTACGTGCTTGCGGCCTGCCGGAGTGACACCGACCCGCTGTCCCGGGGTGTCGGCGCAGCGCCCCCCCCCCGCACAATAACTTGGGCTTAACTGGAGGAAAGCCCTTAGGGAGGTCCGATCTGTCTGCCTCCTCTCCGGCTGCAGGGCAGGGGCGCCAGCCTTGCCCGGTACAAGTTCGCTCCCCGTTGTTCCTGCCTCGGCTGACAGTGGGACACAGAGTAAGGGGTTGTATGTATCGCATATGAGATACATACTTACGGGCGGACAACCGGAGAAAGCTCCATGGCTCACACCTCGATGCTGCACGTCCGCGTGGACGACAAGCTTAAGGCCGAGGCGACGGAAAAGCTCGCCAACTTCGGCCTGACCGTTTCCGATGCCGTGCGTATCCTGCTGACCCGTGTCGCCAAGGAAGGTGGCTTGCCGGCCGGCCTGACGGCCGATCCTCAAGCCTATGACATCTGGTTTCGGGCGAAAGTGCAGGAGGCGCTGGATGACCGACGGCCGGCGGTGCCGCAGGAGCAGGTCATGGACGAGGTGCAGGCGTTAATCGACCGGAAGCGTCGTGCTCGTTCTTGAGTGGCGGCAGGCCGCCCGGGCCGACCTGCTGGCGATTGTCGATTACATCTCGGACGACAACCCTGACGCTGCCCAGCGCCTGAAAGACGATATTGAGACCAAGGTCGTGAAGCTACCGGATCATCCGAAGCTCTACCGTGCCGGGCGCGTTCCCGGCACGCGGGAAATGGTGGTGCGCTCGAACTACGTGGTGATCTACACCGAAGACGCCCGTGCCGTGTCGATCCTGCGTGTGCTCCATGCCGCGCAGCAGTGGCCATAGTAGCGTCAATCGGATTGCGCACGCCCCGGCCGAAAGCGGCTCCGACCCCTGTGGGGTGTGTCTCAGCTTCAACTCGGACTGCGCTGCTGCCTCGCCCCCGGCCTCTTTGTTTGCCATTACCACCAAGCTCTCGTCGAGCCTGGTGGTGGAGCTTTTTCGGCCGGGTGGGGGAACGGATCAGGCGGCGAAGACGTCGCGGTGCTCAGCCATGCCGTATGCGAGGTAGTGGGCGAGGGGGTTCATCCCGGCCGCGGCCACGTCGGGGTTGTGGGCGAGGTACGCCTCCCCATTGAAGGCGGCACTCGGGTCGCGGTGCTCCTTCGCGCCGAACTGCAGATAGTGCTCGAGCGGGTTCACCTGCGCGGTCGCCACGTCCGCATTGCGGGCCAGATACCAATCCGTGTCGAAGAAGGCGTTGGGGTCGCGGCCCTCCTGCCAGCCCGAGGCCATGAAGTGCTGGGTCGGGTCTACGCCCTCGCGGGCGACGTCGGCATAGGTCGAGAAGTAGAAATTGGCATCGACCAGCGGGTTCTGCGGCCCCGTGGCGTACGGCGTGGCCTGCGGCGCTGTGCGGTGCTCGGCTTCGCCGTAGTGCAGGTAGTGCAGGAGCGGGTCCATCCCGGCGGCGGCGACATCAGGGTTGGCGGCGAGATAGGCATCCCCGTCGAAGGCGAAGCTCGCCGCGCGGCCCTCGTGCCAGCCCGAGGCCATGTAGTGCTCGAGGGCGTTGGCGCCAGCGGCCGCGACATCCGGGTTCTGGTTCAGATAGAAGGACATGTCGAAGTGGCTGTTCGGGTCGCGCCCCTCGGTGGCTCCGAATGCCAGGAAGTGCTGGAGTGGATCCACGCCCGCGGCCGCTACGTCAGGGTTGTGCTCCAAGTAGAAGGCGCTGTCGAAGAGCACGTTCGCAGCCGACCACTGGTGGTGCGGCGGTTCTGCAATCGGCGGGTCTGGTAGAATGGCGTCGTCCGGCGTCTCCGCGCCGGGCTGTCCCGGGATGAGGCCGATCTCCAGGAGGTGGTCCGAAAGTGAACCGGCCGGATTGGCGATTGCCGTTTCGTGGGTGCCTTCTGCGGTGCCATCCGTCCGCCAGATCTTGACGCCGGTGTAACTGTCGGCGGTACCGGCGAACAGGATGGTGCCATCGGAGAGGCGGACCATGTCATCGGCGGACAGGTATTCGGGGACGCCGTCCCCGTGCATGATCTCGGTCATCCCCGTGCCGTCGAAGAGCACAAGGCTCCGCCCGGCATCGGGCGTGACCTTCAGGAGGAGTGCCTGCCCATCCCCGAGCGGCAGGATCGACCGAAGATTCGCCTCGCTTCCCGTGCTGAGCGTCCGGAAGCCCGCATCCGTGCCGTCGGTCAGGATCAGTTGGCGTTCGCCCTGCACGAGCACCCAGAACAGACAGTTCCCATCGCCCAGGGGGACCACCATGGTGCCTTTGCCGGTGAGATCGGTCTTGAGGAGTTCGCGCGTCTCCACACCATCCGTGACGTAGTGAGTGATGGCCTCCTCGGAGTTGCGGTAATCGGTTGCCCCAGGGGCGAGGACCGAGAGGAGGGCCATCCCGTCTCCGATGGCTCCGTAGAGGTGTGGACTGTATTGTCCCACAGGGGTTTCGACGGAACGGGTTCCCTCGGGCGTGCCATCCGTTATCTTCAGTTGATCCGCGTCCCTGAAGATCAGGCGTCCGTCACCGAGTAGGACGCTTCCATCGTAGGAGGGATAGGAAGAGTAGCCGGAAAGCTCAACCGTTCCACTGAGCGTGCCGTCGCTCACCATCAAGGCGTTGTGCTGCAAGCCCGAGCCGTCGTCGTTGTCGCGGACCATGCCGAACATGAACCTGCCGTCGGTCATGGGGTAGATGGGCCCGAGAAAGCGGGTACCGTCCGTGCCGGGGGTCATCTCAAGCATGAGATGAGTGCCGTCGCGGGTTCCGTCCGTCACCCACAGTTCGCTGCCCGTCGTGGTGTTGCTGGCCACGAAGGCGACGCGGCCGTCGGACAGCGTGGCGAAGTTGCCCGGCTGGATGGCGCCATTCCTGTCATTGATGTCGTAGAGCAGCGAGGTGCCATCCGTGGTGCCGTCGGTGACCCAGAGCTCGTAGCCGTGCTCCGGGTCCTGGGCGGTAAACAGGATGCGTCCGTCGGGCAGGCGGATCATGTTGCTGATGTCCGCGCCGTGGGACCCTGGCCAGATGTCCTGGAGCAGCGTCGTGCCAGCCTCGGTGCCGTCGCTGACCCAGAGTTCCCGGCCGTGGTCGGCGTCGGTCCCCACGTAGACGAAGCGCGGCAGGTTCGGGGCGTCGCCGGACTTCGCGGAGAGGGAGGTGCTGGCAGCGCTCATGCTGGCGGGATCCTGGGCCGGTGAGGTGGAGGGCCCTGGCACGTTGCTGGCCGCCGGAGTGCCGATGCCGGCTGACCCGTCCTGAGGCGTCCTGCCCATTCCGCACCACCCGGCGACAAGCCCCGATGGCCGGCCCTCGTTCAGGGAAGCTTAGGCACTGCCTATTTCGGCGCCAAGGCAGACTGGATCAGAATGTGTACAAATCTACTTTATACTCACATTCTCCTCCCTGTCTTGCCGTCAGAGACGAGGCGCGCAGATCGGCCCCCTGAGGGACTTTCCTCCGGCCCGAGGCAGGATCCGCTATCGATTCAAGGCTCCAGCTCCTGGGTCTGCGGAGCCGGCAGCAGGCCGGCCTTGCGGGCGCGGGCGACGACATGCGCGACCGAGCCCGGTCGCCAGGTGGTGCCGCCGCGCGGCGTCCGCTCGCGGATCGCCTCCAGCCGCGCGCCGATCGCGCGCAGCGTCGCGCCTGGGTCGGAGCGCACAATGCCGGCCACCACGGCGAGCAGCCGGTCGGGCGCCGGGGCCGGCCGGGCCGGGGCGAGCAGCTCCCGCTCGACCAGGCCCTCCGCCACCAGCCGCCGCACCGCCCGGACCAGCCGCTCGCCGGTCCAGCCGGGCGCGCCGGCGGCGCGGCGTGCGTTGAGGTAGCGGACGACGTCCTCCCAGGGCCGGCCGTCCTGCCGCAGCCGCCGTACCGCCGGCAGCCACGCGTCGGCGGTGGTCACCAGCCGGGCGAGGTAGGACGCCCCGCGCGCCGGGGCGGCCGCCTGCCGCGCCGCCGGATCGCCCGCCCGCAGGCCCGGGTTGCCCGGCCGGCTGCCCCGGGCGGCAGCGGCGCGCATGCCGCTGCGGGTGCGCTCGCGGATGAGCGCGCGCTCGAGCTGCGCGGCGGCGCCGAGCACCTGCAACGTGAACAGCCCCTGCGGGCTCGCGGTGTCGACCGGATCGCGCAGGCTGCGGAAGTGCACGCCGCGGGCCTGCAGGCCCTCGACCACTTCCAGCAGGTGCGACAGCGAGCGGGCGAGCCGGTCGAGGGAGACCACCACCAGGGTGTCGCCGGGGCGGAGCTGGGCGAGGGTGCGGGCGATGCGGGACAGCGCGCGGGTGATCGACGCCGGCGCGCTGCACGACGCCGCGCGCCGCGCCCGGCCCCGAAGCCGAGGGCGCGGTGCGGGCGGCGCTGGCCGCGCTGGACGCAGAGCGCCCCTCCGGCGTCGCGCTGCTCGACGCCGCCTGGGGCGCCTGG
>Ga0180216_1000956_pt1 | contig 27420 bp, 30 predicted proteins | sample eDN3rd37CBELigMG_FD_128879 | JGI IMG/M metagenome (GOLD analysis project Ga0180216, IMG submission 128879) | Enriched Miracle-Growth compost microbial communities from Emeryville, California, USA - eDNA 3rd pass 37_C BE-Lig MG (version 2)... ... | reverse complement strand
TTCGAGGGAAATCTAAAGTCGAATATGATATTGGTCTAGCATTAATGGCTGTTAACTTGAGAAAGTATGCGGTGAGGACGTAAGTTTTCACCCATAAGTAACAAGCAATATGCAACAGGGATGTAATCTGAATCGATTTCATCCCTGTTTTGTTTATGAGAAGCTAGTTTTGTCTCAGCCTCTTTATGAGTTTCTATCCTAAAGTGCTATTAAATTGCCTTTTAATCTGTCATATATTCGTTAACTAATTCATAACATCTTTCCTTTGTTGACTCGTATGTAGATATATAATAAGCAACATTTTCAAATGTTCCGCCTTCATACTTTTTTCTTTCCTCGTTCGCGGTATCTTCTTTTTGTTCTATCCACTTAATTTGCTCTGTTTTTAAAGTATCCATTGTCGCTGGAGATAACTTTTCTTTTAGCAAATCATAAATTTCATTTAATGCTTTATCATACATTTCGTAAGAAATTCCATAATAGTTCTTCATAGCGTTTGTTACACCTTCATCGGAATCCTTCTTTTCTGGTAAAGCATCAAGTTCCTTTTGAATGTTATCCAATTTTTCTATAAACTCTTTTTTTCTTGCTTCTATTTTTGATACTGTATCTTCTTTAGAGTCTTCCTGTAAGTTTTCATTCACCTTTGTTTCATTCATGATATCTGTCGAGACTTCTTTATCTGTATTGTCTGATTTCGATGTACTCTCAGTAGGTGCACCATTAGACTGAGACGTTTCGTCTGTGCTCTCTGATATTTCATCGTGTTCAATCTGATTATCGATTGATGCCTTGTCATCAGATGAATTCCCACAAGCTGACAAACCGATTATTAAGATAACTAACAGAACTGCTTTAATAAAAAATTTACTGTTTTTCATTGTAGACTCCAATCCTTATTCATAGGTTATTGCTATAGCACTCATTATAACAGAACTGACAATACCTTTTTTAATACAAAGAAAGTGCATCTAAATTTAAGATGCACCCTCTTATTTTTATTTCATTATCTATTGTATAAAATTACACTTTACTTAACCACACTTACTATAGCCGCAAGAGCTGCATTGCTTACAGCCTTCAATATTAATGAGACTTGCTGAGCCGCAGGATGGGCATAGATCAACGCCGTCTGTACTCCCTTTATGAGTGTGAGTTTCAACAGTTGGCGCTACAGTTGACGCCACAGTATCCTCAGCTAGGAAATGTCCTGGCAGTGAATGCTCAGCTGCTGACGCATGCTCCTTATTCTGCAGGTGAAGCTCTAACGCTTTCGCAACAGCATCTGCAATAGACTCCACACGATGCTGACCGAAGCCGATTGCGCCAGTGCCTCCGATGCCTTTCAAATGCTTAATAAGCAGCTGTACCTTGTTGCCATGATCGCCGTAGCGTAGGAACAATGAGCATACGCGGCCAAGTGCTTCCGCCATAGCAAATACATCAGAGCCTGCTTTACCAACGATAAGGAATATTTCAGAAGGCACATCATCTAGATCATTGATCGTAATGTATGCCATGCCAAGCGGTGTGTTCATACGATACGTCGCTCCAAGCAATACCTGTGGACGACGCTTATATTGACGGTCATCGCTGCTCGCAACGGAACGAGTCTGACCAGCTACATCCATTGCACCTGTCGCTGGCTCACTAATGCTTGCAGCAGCTTCTTGAGCAGGCTGCACCTCATCCTTCTTCTCTTCATCCTTTGAAGATGTGGACAGCACCTGTACATCACGGCTACCATCACGATAGATCGTTACACCTTTACAGCCAAGCTCATATGCAAGCTCGTATAGCTTTTCTGTTTCTTCGACAGTGAAGTCGTTCGGACAGTTCGCTGTTTTAGAGATTGAGCTATCCACCCAGCGCTGGATGGCTGCTTGAACGCGAATATGATCCTCTGCTGTTAGGCTCATTGCCGTAACAAAGTAATCCGGCAGCTCTTGGTTAGGATGTGCATCAAGCCACTGCTGCGCAATCGGAACGTATTGAGCATCGAAGCCTAGACGACTTTGACGATAATATTGGAATGCAAAATAAGGCTCAATTCCTGTAGAAGTGCCAACCATCGTACCGGTAGATCCTGTAGGTGCCTGAGTAATAACTGTGACGTTACGCATACCTGTCGCGCGAATCGCCTCTTCAACCTCAGGGAACTCCAAAATCATATTTTTCATAAATCCGCTTTGCAGGAATAGATCAGCGTCGAACGCTTCAAAGCTTCCTTTCTCATCAGCGATTTCTGCGGAAGCAAGATATGCCTCCTTCGCAATAAAGCCATACAGCTTATCAAGGAATTTCAAAGATTCCGGTGATCCATAGCGTACCTTCAGCTTAATCATCAGCTCAGCAAGCCCCATCGAGCCAAGACCAATGCGTCGCTCTTTTTTCTGATTTTTCTCATTTTCTTCAAAATGATATGGTGTACGATCGATAACGTTATCGAGGAAGCGAACAGACCAGCGCGTCACTTTACCAAGCTCGTCCCACGCCACATCATCGTTAGCTTCATCATAAAACTTAGATAAATTGATGGCCGACAGGTTACATACGCCCCAAGCTGGAAGTCCCTGTTCACCACAAGGATTTGTACAAATAATCGGATTGAAGTACCAGCTGTTAGACATATTGTTGTAGCGCTCCATAAACACAACGCCTGGCTCAGCGGATTTCCAAGCCGATTCAATAATCGTATGCCAGATCTCTCTTGCCTTCATTACAGAATGAACGTTAACCGGTTTACCAAGCTTACGCCAAGCGTCCAGGTCGCCATTCCACAGCTCATCGTATTCTGGATCTGTCGTATCTGGGAATACGAGCTCCCAATCTCCATCCTGCTTAACAGCCTCCATGAAGGCGTCACTTACACAAACTGAAAGGTTTGCGTTTGTAATTTTCCCCATCGATTGCTTAACGGTAATAAACTCCATCACGTCTGGATGCCAATCATTAATCATAAGCATTAACGCACCGCGCCGGCTTCCGCCCTGCTCAATCAAGCCTGTAGTATAGCTGAATAATCCGCCCCACGAAACGGAACCACTTGAGGAGCCGTTAACTCCTGCAACAACGGTACGCTTTGGACGAAGTGATGACAAGTTAATGCCTACGCCTCCGCCTCGCGCCATAATCTCAGTCATTTCTGTCAATGTTGCCATAATTCCGCCACGGCTATCATGCGGAGATGGGATAACATAGCAGTTGAATAGTGTTAGCTCATCGCTTGCACCAGCTCCAGCGGCAATCCGACCGCCTGGAACTAGCTTCCAATCATCTAAAATATAGCGGAAACGCTCCTGCCAAAGCTGCTGTTCCTTAGTAGCTTCAACACTAGACATTGCTGATGCTAATCGATCCCACATTTCTGCTGGTGTTTTTTCCAATGTATGTGTAAGCTTGGCAATCGTTGTCGTAACCGTCTCACCACTTCGCATTAAGACATCTACCTCGTCTCCGCGGCGAGCGATTACTTCACCCGCTTCCTTAACCGGAAAAGCCAAGTCTTCCTTTAACAAAACAAGTACTGTATCCCCAGGCTGCGCTTGAGAAGCATCAGCATTTTTTCGTGCATAACGGTCTAGAAAAATCTTCTCACTCAAACCTTGCAACGTGCTCATCTAAGTCACTCCTCATAAAATTATCCAATATGTAGTGCCTAAACAATAATAACATACAATATATAGTTTTTACAGTCTTGCTTTTTGAACGTTTTAGTAACTAAGCTTTCCGATGCCCATTCAGATTATGTTTACCATCGTTTGGGGAATACTAGAGCTAAGCAATGATAGATAAAGGAGCAACTATGAATAATCGATTATTTACTACAAATTTTTCGAATGACGATACGCATCAAAAACCGATACATCCTGCTGTTAATGTAAGCTTTCAGCGTGAGTGGTTTAAGGAACTGCAGCAGCGCATCGAGCATAATGGCCCATGGGATCAATGGAGCATGTTCCAGCTCGCGATGGAGGCGCGTGAAGCAACCGTCATCCATTCGTTTGATGAGCTGTTATGTCTTCGCAGCTTGCCTAGCATTGAGCCGATGCCTCATCAGCTGGAAACTGCAAAGCGAGTGCTGAATGAAATGGGTGGTCGTGCAATTCTCGCCGATGAGGTCGGCTTAGGTAAAACGATCGAAGCTGGCTTAATTCTTAAGGAATATTTATTGCGCGGGCTTGTAAAAAAAGCATTAATTCTCGTGCCTGCCTCGCTTGTGCTGCAGTGGGTGCGTGAATTGAATACGAAATTCGGCATTGCAGCAGTGGCACAAAAAAAATCCCATAGCTGGGGCTATGAGATTGTGGTTGCATCGATCGATACCGCAAAGCGCGATCCTCATAGAGAAGTAGTGCTAGCTACTGATTATGATCTAATCATTATTGACGAAGCACATAAATTAAAAAATAAAAAGACAACCAATTATCAATTTGCAACACAGCTTAGCAAAAAGTATTGCTTGCTGCTTACGGCTACACCGATTCAAAACAATCTTGAGGAGCTATTTAACTTGATTTCTTTACTGAAGCCTGGTCAGCTAGGCGCTCAAGGGGAATTTAATAGCAATTACGTGGCAGATAAGAGACTTCCAAAAAACGAAGAGCAGCTGCAGCACATCCTATCCTCCATTATGATTCGCAATCGTCGAGGTGACGGAGGGATTCATTTTACAAAACGTATCGTTCGCAATATAACACTGGAGCTCTCAAAGGAAGAGCAGGCACTCTATGACGCAGTGACAGACTTCGTCCAGCAGCAAGCTAATCAAGATGGAATTGATATAAGCAGCATTCTTTCGTTAGTGACGCTTCAACGAGAAGTGTGCAGCAGTCGAGATGCTGTTTTTTTAACCCTTGTCAATATGTTCAAAAAAACAGCTGAGGATTCGCCAGTTCGTGCTCGCGTATGGGAGCTCGTTGAAGTCATTCGTGCAATCACCTCCAACACGAAAGCAGAAAAAGCGCTTGAAATTATTAATGAGTGCGAAGGTAAGGTCATTCTATTCACAGAGTATCGAGCGACCCAGGAGTATTTGCTTCAATTCTTCGAGAAGCATAACATTCCAGCTGTTCCTTACCGTGGAGGCATGAATCGCGGTAAGAAGGATTGGATGATGGATATCTTCCGCGGCAGAGCACGCGTGCTGATCGCTACAGAAGCCGGAGGCGAAGGTATCAATCTACAATTTTGCAACAATATGATTAACTTTGACCTTCCGTGGAATCCAATGCGTGTTGAGCAGCGTATTGGCCGTGTACATCGTCTCGGTCAGACCGAGGACGTAAACATATTTAATTTGTGCACTAAAAATACAATCGAAGAACATATTCTTCATCTGCTGCACGAAAAAATAAACCTGTTCGAGCTAGTTATCGGCGAGCTTGATCATATTATCGAGCGGCTCGAATCAAAAGAAGGATCAATTGAGCAACGCTTAGCTAAAGCCATTCTTCGCTCTCGCAGCAGTCAGCAGTTGCATGAAGAGATTGATCATATCGGTGCAAGTATTACGACCTATCAAAAGGACAAAATAAATAATTAACCGAGGTGACTTATGAATACAAAACAAATTCACCGCTTCGTCTTAAAGTATTTAGAAGCCACTCAATGTGAGATTTTAGATAAATCACCATACCATATTAAAGTAAAGCTTTCGCAAGCAGCAGATCGAGAGCTAACTAATCGGCCGTATTATTGGAGCTTCATCGATCGTCTGAATGAAACGCCTGAAACGATGAGCTTTTTGTTTGTAACGGACGAAGAAAAATACGAGGCGACAGTAGCACAGCAGCCTGTCGAGGAGCCTAAGCTGTTAACCCCGGAAGAAAAAGCGATGGAGCGAGCTTACGGAATCGTTCCAAAGCCTCTTCCGCGTATACCAAGAGAGCATCTGCACTTTGGATCTAGCAGACTTAAACAGCTGTTTGAATCAGCGGAGAATAATGGCAGCTATGTTTGTCTATATCAGGAGCCACAGACTCGTACACTACATCCTTATGACTCAAGACCATATACCGTATGGCTTGGCATTAACTATATGGTTGAATTCAGCTGTGATCTTAAGCGTGAGGAGATTCATAGCCTAGGCATTTCGTTAGTTACTGGTCATTGCCAGGAGCAGTTTTACGATCGACTCACTTCGATGCGCCTGTCGCCTCGGCTGCCAGCGAATGTACATATCGCGAAAAATGGAATTTCTTATACAAAGGCGTTGTCTATTGCAGAAAGTCATCTAGAAAAAAGACTGAAAAGCTACAATTACGAGTGGGCTGAGAAAGCACAGGCACGGCTACAAGAGGAGCTAGAGCGACTAGAAGGATTTTATAAGCCTCTGCTTGCTCAAGCAACAGACGAGGAGCAAAAGCTCGAAATCGAGCAATTAAAGGAAAAAAGAGAAGAAGAAATTCGCTGGCAATATGAGCCTCGTGTTACGGTTTCCGTCATTAATAGCGGAATATTTCATCTTGATGGAATTGATTAATGCAGATATGACGAGATCCTCCCTAGCTCAACAAAAAAAGAAGATTTACACAGGCTAACTCGTGACAAGATGTAACACTCTTTTTTTGGCTTGTCCAGTACGATTGTAAAGAGGTGATTTGATGAAAAAAATGATGCTTCGAATCGTGATTGCTCCACTATTAACGTCTATACTGCTTTCTAGCTATCTGCCGCTAAATTCGTTACTAGCTTCACCAAAGGAAACTATTCAAAGCGATCAAACGGAAATAACTAAGGCTGCTAAGCAGTGGCATGAGCAATTAATGCAGCAGCCGAGCTTCTCGCACTGGAAGAATGCTTCCCTTACGATCTCTTCTTTAGGGCCAGGCACCCATGGCTGGCTTGTGCTATTAAAGCAAAAAAATGAAGTGGTCGGTTATATGATAATCCATGCCGTAGAGCAAGGCGGGTATGCACTTAGCGAATACGGTACAGGTGATCCAGCTTCGCTCCAAATTCTAGCTGAGCACTCGGACCAGTTGATCTATGCAGGGCCATTCCACAGCATTATTCCCGTCAGTGAGGAGAAGAATGATGCGATTGCATATATTGAACCTTTTTTATTAGAGGATTTTCCAATTCAGAAAAGTGATGTAGAGGCTGCTTCAAAACAACATACACAAATAGGGCAAGGCGCATCGAAGCAGCCTGCCCTATTTACTGGTATAGATTCTGTTACTTATTTTTCTCCTTATGACGTCATGCCTTGGCTGACAACTGAACCACTCAATTACAGCTTTGAGGACGATACATCAGTTGAAGTGATGATTGAGCTAGGCAGTCAGCTGCGCTATACAACAGAAAGCTGGAATAATCTTGTTTTTTCTGTCTACTCTATTACCGGCTATCATGAATGGAATGAATTTGATTTATATTTGGCGTTGCAAAGTGAAAATGATCAGCTAACACGTTATATCCCATACGACACCTTAATGGACCAAGGTTTATTTTATGATCGTGCACAATATGAGCTTTAACGTGACTCTCGCCTTTTATTAAGCCATAGCTGCAGAGAAGCTCCACCAGCACCAAACCATCTAACTAGCCATTGCTCCTTCTGAGCTTTGGCTTGTTTTTTTGCCTCAATTTTCTGCTCGGATGGCTTTTCAATGTACTCTACAAACTGCTCTGTTAAATATTGTACATATTCCTGGCCAGAAATTTTTTTAGCCATGTCTGCACCCCCTTATAGCTGTAGTATTGCCCTGTATACTGTAATTCAATCGATGAATGAAATAACAAATCATCAGCCATTATAATCTAGACAACGGCATAGAAGCGAAAGGCAGTGAACTTATGACACGATTGATGAAACATTACCGCATACTATACGTTATCGCATGGTTGTTTCTTCTCACATTATGTGGACCTATAAGTGATGCTGCTGATGCAAGGTCCCTAAATGCTTTACAGCCCTCACATGCAGACTCAGCGTTGCGCTGGGATGAAACTAATCCCGTTCACAACGTAAACAATGAGGTTCCTATCACCCCTTATTTACCAGCAACAGCCGTCATTATTGATGTTGGTCATGGTGGTGTCGATGGTGGTGCTTCACATGGCAGCCTTTATGAGAAGGACATTAATTTAGAGGTTGGAAAACGACTATACGCGCTTTTGCAAAGTCGTGGAATACCGGCCATTATGAATCGCACGCATGATTATGCATTAAGCGATGACAATCGGTGGCATCGCACGTCTTCTAGGCATTTAAGGGATCTGTCGCAGCGTATGGGACTAACGAGAGAAATTAAGCATGTTATTTTTGTCAGCTTGCACGTTAATTCAGGCACTCCAAGAGCACATGGACCACTCGTGCTTCACCAGAAAAGCGGTGAAAGCTATTTACTAGCAAGCAGCATTCAAACTGAGATGAACAACCTGTACAATACTGCTAAACGTCCAATAGCTGTAAAAACCTTTTACGTGCTAAAGCATGTAAAGTCACCAGCAGTGCTCATCGAGCTAGGCTTCATTAGTAATAGCGAAGATCGTGCTCGACTAACGTCCCCGCCTGAACAAACTAACATTGCACGGTCGATCGCAGACGGTATATCACAATACTTCTGGATCAATTAGGTTTGCTTTTATTAGCTCGCTTAAATAGACGAGCTTCCCAAACTGCTGCAGAGTTGGAATGGACTTAACCAGCTCTGCAGAGGTATATTTCCCCGGAGGACCGACATGTCCTATAATAACCGTCGATTCTCGTTCCTGTATTAGCTCGAATGCCTTCTGCATTTGTCTATGTACATGCATAGCAGTATATTCATCATCTAGAAATAAAGAATTTTCCGCGTACGGAACCCCTAATTCTTCAGCGAGCTTTCCAGCTACTGTCTTAAATGACGTTTTACTATCCAAATAATATAGGTTTCGCTCTTTACATACCTCAAGAATAATGCGCATCACTCGCTCATTCTCTGTCACCTTAGAGCCCATATGATTGTTCATGCCTACCGCATAAGGTACCTGATCGATGGCTGCTTCTACTCTGGCCCTTACTTCCTCATTGGAAAGATCAACCGTTATAGCACCGGGACCCAGCCATTTTTTCAAGCCTTTCTTTGGCTCCATGGGCATATGAACAATTACTTCATGACCAGCAGCATGTGCGGCCTCGGCGTCGCGTTTTGTTGTCGGTAAGAAGGGCATCACTGCAACGGTAACAGGCATTTCAATCGATAAAATTTCGTCTGTACCTTCCATCTTGTTCCCAAGATCATCAATGACGATGGCCATCCGGTGTTTATCTTGCTTCTCATTCTTCGTTGCTTTTCGTTCAGCCTCTTGTTTAGCATAAATCATATCGCTTTGACTCATATTGAAAAGTACTAGCACGATAGCTAGAGCAATTATGTTCTTCATTACATTACCCCTTTCATTCTAAAAGACATGAAATTAGGTTAACCAAATTGTTGCTCGCTATGTATTTATCGGAAAAACAAAAATGAGCGAGAGGCTATTTTGCCTCTCACTCATTTTTGTTAGTCAAATAGATCTTCAAGCATATTAAACACGGATTTCTTCTTGCGGTATGGTCGTCCATATTTATCGTATTTGACATGCTTATTGTATTTATAGTTATCCTTGTAATGAGGATGATACCCGTGACTCGTAGGCGGGTAAGGTGCCGCCTGATATGGCGGAGGGGATGGTTGACGATGTGGCTGCCGCTGCTGGGAAGCAGCATAAGCCTGCAACTGATCATACTCCTGGTGGGCAGCATGTACATCCTGCATCAGCTTATCCAATTCTCCTCGATCAAGCCAGACTCCCTTGCACGACGGGCAGATATCAATCAAAACCCCATTCTTCTCAACTTCTCTTAAAGCAATTCCGTCACATATTGGACATAGCATATCATCATCTCTCCTTAATCAACAATGGTTGGTCTGTCTTCAGATGCCGCTATATATTGATACGCACGACTAAGCTTTACGACTCGTTTATTTGGTCTTCGTACCAAAACAATTTCATCATCCCATGCAACTACGATTCCTTTAACATCATTACTCTCTATATTATCTCGAACCACTCTTACGAGTTCACCGGATACACGAAACTCGTTCAGTTTATCCTCAGTTATCATAACTTCCTCCTTGGATTCATAAAGCGAATGAATAAAAAGTCTTAATGAATGAAGCATTCATTAAGACTTTCAACAACATTATTCATTAATTGCGTGTTCCTTCGAATCATTCGTTTCGTACCATTCATCTAGCACCTTTGAAGACATCACTCTGTCCTCGATATAAGAAGCCTGCTTTTCTGTAAATTGCTCTTTCCATGCGATGGACAGCTCTTCACATAGCTTTACAATCGTAAGTAATTCAGACCAAGCCACATAACGTTTGTACCAGAAAAATTGAGGATGCTCAATCATATACGGATATAAATCATCAAACTCAGTATGCTTGCAATCCAATGCACGCTCGAAGGCTACCTTTGCATCCGTAATTTTTTCGTTCATAAATTGATTCGTTAAATGTTCCATTACTTACGCCCCCCTTCGCTCTTCCTTTTATTATAAGGAAGATAAAGTGAACTCTCAACCATAATCCAATGGAAATTAATCTTTAAATACAACTTCTCCTGATTCAAGTGAAGCAATTTTCACTAGAGATTCGACACGATAGCCTTGCTCGCGGAAATAATTCGCACCTGCCTGGAACGACTTTTCAACGACGATACCCATTCCTACAAGCGTTGCCCCAGCCTGCTGAATGATCTTTACAACACCACGAGCACCATCACCATTAGCAATGATATCATCGATAAATAATATACGGTCATCTTCACTCAAAAACTGCTTTGTTATAACTAAATCAGAGACCATACCTTTTGTAAACGATGGAACTCGCTCCACATAGGAGTTAGGATCGTTAATAACGGTCTGCTTGCGTCTAGCAAACACTAGAGGAATATTGAGTTCATATGCAGCTGCGAAGGCAGCTGGAATCCCTGAAGACTCTATCGTTAATACTTTCGTTACACCTTCATTCTTGAATCGTGCAGCAAATTCTTTTCCAATCTCCATGATGAGCGAAGGATCTACCTGTTGATTAATGATTGAATCCATTCTTAGAATATCGTTCGAAACGATGTCCGCTTCCTGTAAAATACGTTGTTTTAATTGTTCCATTCCTATAACCTCCGCTTCATTCTCTTTTACGTAAAATAACATATGTCGCTTCTTCTAGCAAGCAGTAAGATTATAAGATTTTGGGACCATCCGAACTAGAAATATCGTAGACTGCTTGTCATGCTTGTCAGCACCTATACATATAATGGATATCAGTAAAGTAGAGGTGAGGGTCGTTATGAAACTTAGAGACTGGATGAAATCTTTGCAAATCGCTGCCATTTACATGGGGACGATCGTTGGTGCAGGCTTTGCAACTGGGCAAGAAATTTTGCAGTTTTTCACACGATTTGGCAACTGGGGAACCTACGCAATTATAGCTGCCACTTTCTTTTTTATTTGGCTTGGGAATAAGGTAATGCTTCTTGCACATCAGATTCAAGCCAAATCCTATGAGGACCTAAATATTGCTTTGTTCGGAAAAAAACTTGGCTCTCTAATCAGTTTATTTATGCTTGTCGTATTGCTCGGTGTATCTGCCGTTATGCTAGCTGGTGCTGGAACCGTTTTTGAAGAAAATTGGAATCTTCCCTATCAGCTCGGATTAATTGCTACGTGTGTGATCTGCTTCCTATTGCTTCGTCGTGGCATGCATGCGATCATTGCTGTTAATTCCATTGTTGTGCCGATTATGCTTCTGTTTACACTTATTATGTTTTTCCACACGCTAAAAATGCCTAATACGATGAGCTTTATGACCATAAAAACAGACTTTCCGCTTTGGACGGCACTAAGTACACCCTTTTTGTATACTGCGTTTAATCTTGCACTTGCACAGGCCGTACTTGTGCCTATCGGCGCTCAAACGACAAATCCAGCCGTTATTAAATACGGTTCCTTGCTTGGTGGCTTAGGAATTGGTTTTATGCTTGGTGTCGGTCACATCGCCCTTTCTGCTCATATGCCTGGCATCCAACAATTCTCTATCCCTATGGGCGGCATTGCGCTGAATATGAGCTCCATTGTGTACTATATTTATATAGCGATCATATTCTCGGAAGTGTTTACGACGCTGCTTGCCGATATTTATGGACTTGCACTGCAAGTCCATGAGCGATCGAAGCTTTCTACGAACCTCATTATTTTTATCGCTCTCATATGCTGCTATTTTCTTAGTCAGCTTGGCTTTGGCAAACTGCTTACGACGCTCTACCCGTTGTTCGGATTTATAAGTCTAGGCTGGTTTATACTTATTGCTAAAAAGCGACTATCACCGCTTAAGAAGCCTTAATGCGAAACAGAAAGAGCAGAACCGAGCTACTGTACCGTACTAGTTTACTAAGCATGCGTAACGTCAGGTACACGAGTAGTTGGTGTTCTGCTCTTTTTTAGATTATGGATTATTGCTCGCAAGCTCCTCACGGTAAACCTTTTTTAGCTGAGCAATGACTCGCTCCAAGGAATAATCCTTTTTAGCTTTGTTCGATGCTGCAAGCGCAAGCTGATAACGAAAATCAGGATCGATAACGACAGACTCTAACGCTTCTGCTAATGCCTCATCATCCTCCACAGGTACGAGCAGTCCATTTACTCGATGTTGGATTTGCTCAGCAATACCTCCAACATCGGTACCTACTAACGCAAGCTGACACAATGCAGCTTCTGCAAATACAGAGCCGAATGCTTCAGCACGTGACGGCAGCACAAATACATCGAAAAATGGCATGAACTGCTCGGGGTGAAGCATATAGCCATAAAAAATAATATCATCATAAAGACCTAGGCTTTGTGCTAACGTTTCTAGCTCCTTGCGAATCGGACCATCCCCTATTATATGAAGCATAAACGGATGTCCCTTCGCCTTCAATCTTGCGCATGCCCTTAGCAGCACATCTAGCCCCTTCGCTGGAACAAGTCGACATACTGTAATAAACTGTGTGACTTCGTTCTCATGAGCCGTAGGACGGAATCTCTTTTCGTCAAAGCCATTATGAATGACTTTAATACGGTCTACATGCTCAACATAGTCGGCTAAGTAATTCTTAAATGCGTGCGACACCGTCAATATACGGTCTGCGACCACCTCAAGCTCCCGGTAGATTTTCGTTAAAAATTGCTGCTCCACACCATCAGGCTCAATCGCTTTATTCAAGATCAGCTCTCGCTCATAGCTTGAATGCAATGTTAAGACGAGCTTCGTATTAGGAAATACTTGCTTCATGACCATTGCGGCAATCGGATGATGAGCATGAATGAGATCATACGATTGATTAATTCTCATTTTTGTCCACCATAGATAATCACGATACGTTTGAATATACTTATCTACCAGCTTATTTCCGATATAAGGTGTATAGTCGAACGTTTTGAAGGATACCTGTTCGCTTCCCTTGTTACGAATTCGTTTTGGAAGAGAAAACAGCTCCATTTCATCATCGACATGATTAAAGCGCTCCTTAATGTAAGGTACCATAGAGGAAACGCCGCCTGGCTGCTCAGGTGGGAAAAACAATGCTTGTAAAATTTTCACTGATACCAGCTCCTTATATCTGTAATTAACGTTCTATCATACGACAATTTATGATATATTAGAACATATGTTTCTGTTACCATAAATATAATGCATAGAGGTTATACATATGAATCTAACAACTACGAACATGATAGCTTTACTCCCATTTATTAGCTCAATGATATGCTGTGTTATTCTCGCGATCACGCTTTTAACTTCGATTAAAATTATGGTCAGTTATCGTAACAAGCAAGTATTCATTTTACTCATTAGCAGTCTTATTACGGCAGGGCTGCCACAGCTTTTGAATCTTTACCAAGTCTCGACACAACAGCAAATCCCATATCTACTTTATATTATTTCGACAATGGCAGTCATCATTTCCTTTATTCTGATAAATTTTGTGCTGATGAAGATGTATGCAGTAGGAATAAAGCTGCGCATAGCACCGATGATAATGCTGTTACTTGGAGCAGCAGCTGCGTTTGCAGCAAGTTTTTTTGTCGCGCCATATGAAATTGGTGCTGGACTTGCTTTTCCTATACTTGATTTCTATATGTTTATTCTCATCATTACGATGCTAGTCGTCACACGACAAATCGATATGCCAACATCTTATTACTATAGCTTGCTCGTTATGTTTATTTATCAGCTTGGTTTAATGCTGGATCGATATGTTTTTGAATGGTCACAAGCTTGGCTGCATACGTTGGTCGAGCTGCTTCCAATTATGTATTACGCTATACTATTTTATCTACTGCTTGATTGGGTAATGGATCGACTATTGTCCACTTACCAATCTGCGATTATTGATGGCTTAACAGGCTTATATATCCGAAGACATTTTCAAAAAAAGCTGCAGTCGATGATGCAGCGAAAGCCTGTAGCCGTCATATTCTGTGATATCGATAACTTTAAAGCTTTAAATGACACGAAGGGTCATCAAGTGGCTGATGAAGCACTACAGCAAGTTGCCGCTATATTAAAGGAAGAAGTGGCTCCCTACGGAGTCGCAGGACGATATGGCGGTGAAGAGCTGCTCGGCGGTATTGCGATAGATAGTGTAAAGCCGATGGCGGTCGCTGAAAAAATACGGGCAAGAGTAGAGCTGGAAACCATCGTAACGATAAGCGTCGGATTTAGTACGAGCAAGGAAGCAACAGAGCTTATGCTGCTTGTGAAGCAAGCAGATGAAGCGATGTACTTCTCTAAAACGACAGGAAAAAACAAAGTAAGCAGCTACCGCTCACTCCCAGCCTCGATTAAACAAAAGATGTGACAAAAGTAAAAGCTGTCCTTTGTAGCAATCAGCTCACCCTCATGAAGGGTAAGCCGCCTACCAACTGGACAGCTTTTTATATGCACAACTTAATCATTAATCAGCAATAGGGATATATAAATCTACAACCTCTTCCTCCAAATGCTGACCTTCTATATAAAAGATTTCCATCGATACAGCATGCTCAAGCTTTTGATATCCTTGCTCATGAATCCAAGTATTCAATAGCTCATAGCCCTCTCCAATACGTTGCGAAGTACTGCTTACGACAGCATATCGATGCGGAGGTATCGTAATGGCTACCATTCCCTCTGGCAAAGTCTCATCGGATCGCTCCCATTCTACACATGTCCAATATGTAGCAAAAGACTCATTACCAAAGTAAGGGCAATACAAAATATTAGGTTGTATAGCATGAGTCAGCTCATGCCTTCTTGCCAAAAAATCTGATTGCAGTCGAATCGCTTCATCAGGAAAAGATGAATAAGGACCACAATACGGAATACCAACGAGGTGCAGTGTTGATTTATTCACAATCGAGCAAGCTTCCATACTATACTCCTCCTCCTATTCCACCTGTTCGTACATTCTTGCTAGTCTCGAACATTATTGTAGCATAAACTCCCATTAAAAGGATAGGTTGTGAGTTACCCATTAAGTTTTACCATCTCTTCTCGAATTCATTCATGAAAAGCACTAATTCATATCAAGTCGCTTCATGAAATCCTCCATCGCACTGTAACCTTGCTGCTTGAGATACCAGTTATTGCAAGCAGCTTCGATAAGTCCTGCAACATCACGTCCAGGCTGAAGCTGGATTTCGACGTGAGGGATGTTCACGCCCATATATTCAACAAACTGAGGCTCTAAATCAAGGTCGTTATTGAGATCATTATCGCGCCAACGCGTCAATTCAATATCAAGTGAAATTCTCGTTTCTTCTTGGAATGCTCTGCGTCCGTACAGCCGGACAACATTGACTAACCCAACACTGCGTAATGCAAGAAATTCCTTCGTCTTCTCATTGTGCGTCCCAAGCAGCGTGTGCTGGCTTAGCTTCTTCAACACAATGATATCGTCTGCGACGAGCCGGTGCCCACGTCTAATAAGCGTATGCGCCGTTTCACTCTTCCCAACACCTGATTTCCCACGTATTAGAATTCCAATTCCAGAGACATTCATGCAGACACCATGTATCGCTTGCTCTGGTGCTAATACTTTAAGCAGGTAATGATCAAGCTTGCCGATAAACGCTGCCGTACTCTCGGTTGTTCTCAGCAGTGGAATGCACTCTTCATCACAGTATTTTTTAAGATATTTTAATCCGTCCTGGCCTGCAGTAACAATAAAGCAAGGAGGATGGTACTTTACAATGTTGCCGATATGATGATTTCGTTCCTCTTCATTTAAACCGTGTAAATATGTAATTTCTTTACGTCCCAAAATTTGTATATGCTGCTGTGGAAAAAAATCAAAGTAGCCTACAAACTCTAATCCTGGTCGATAAACGCGTGCCTTCATAATGCTGCGATCGAGCTGATTAGAGCCTGCCAGCACTTCAAGCTGGAACTGCTGCACAAGCTCTTGCACTTGTATCGTCTTCATAGCGGATCCTCCCCTTTGTCAAAAAACGCTCTCGTAGCTATGTACGAGAGCGAGTTGATAAAAGTCTTTAATTAAAAATTAAACACAAAATCTTCATCTGTCAATGGTTCAACATTTAGCGTGCGAATATAGCCATTTCCTTTTTTCGAGAAGAAGTCATGCTGCTTCGTATGTGTACTAATTCCGTTAAATACGATTGGATTAATCGGCTCTTCTGGGAAATGAGGCTCTAATCCTAGATTCATTAAAGCTTTGTTCGCATTATATCTTACGTATGCCTTGACTTCTTCCTCAAGTCCGACAGAAGTGTAAAGGTCATCAGTGTAGATAACCTCATTTTCATATAGCTCAAGCAATAAATCAAGTACTTCTTGTGCAAGCTTCTCTTGTTCTTCCTGAGGGAAGGTTGCCATTAGCTCCTGTGCAAGCACACCTACGTACAGGCCATGAATACTTTCATCACGTAGAATGAGATCGATAATTTCACCGCTGCTCGTCATTCTTCCTTGACCAGCCAAATACAGCGGATAGAAGAATCCACTATAGAACAAATAGCTTTCTAGCATAACAGAGGCTGCCATCGCACGATACAGATTACGAGGTGTATCGATGCTGTTGTACCATTCTGCAATAACGCTTGCTTTCTTCTGAAGCTGAGGGTTTGTTTCAATCCAACGGAAGATCTCATCAATTTCCTCTGTAGAAGCAAGTGTCGTAAAGATACTACTATATGATTTTGCATGAATTTGTTCCATCATCGCCATAAAGCCAAGCACGGCTTTACGCTGCAACCCATCGACATGCTCTAAAATTTTCGGCATGCCTATACCGCCTTGAATCGTATCTAGCAGCGTAAGTCCACCTAAGACATGCTTATATAATTTGCGCTCTTCGGGCGTCATAAGCTCCCAGTCCATCTTATCATCAGATAACGGAATCTCTTCATCCGTCCAAAATTGCATTACATTTTGCTGCCAAAACGTTTGTGTAAAATCGTCATCAGGACGGTTCCAGTTAACTGCTTTCATAATTAGCATACTCCTCTTTGCAAGATGAAATATAGCTGCGCTTATACAGCGCAGCTTGTGCATTCCTCGACAGATAGTCGTTTCGTTCTTGTATAATATAGAGATTTCAAGCCCTTTTGCGCAGCATAAATATAGAATCGCGCAAGCTCACGAGTTGTAACATTACTGTTCACATGAAGAACCGTAGAAACCCCTTGATCAATATGCTGACCTAATTCTGCGATTAGATCGATAAGCTTAAATTGATCGATATTGTAAGCAGATTTGTAGAAGAAGAAATTATCCTGAGCAAGATAAGGCATTGGATAATATGTTGTAGAGTTCGCATACGTACGCGTCTCAATATGCTCTACGATCGGCATTACACTAGAGGTAGCGTTTTGAATGTAGCTAATGCTTTGAGTTGGAGCGATCGCCAAGCGATAGGCATGATATAGACCATGCTTTTGCACCTGCTCTTTAAGCTGAGCCCACTCTGAAGGTCCTGGAATTTCCATTCCCTCGAATAGCTCCTGTACACGAGCTAGCTGTGGACGAAAATCCTTCTCAAGGTAACGATCGAAGTAAGTGCCTTTCGCATACTCAGAACGTTCAAAATCTTTAAACGTTACTCCGCGTTCCTTCGCAATTTCCATACTTTTCTGTAGTGAATAGTAGTTCATCATCATGAAGAACACACCAGCAAATTCACGTGCTTCAGGGCTTTCATATGAAATTTTGTTTTTTGCCAAATAGCCATTCAAGTTCATTGCACCAAGACCGACGGAATGCAGCTCTTCGTTCGCTTTACGAACACCAGGAGCATTGTCAATTTGAGACAAGTCACTGACTGTTGTCAATGCTTCAATTCCGACAAGTACTGAATCTTTTACCGCTTTGCGCTCCATGACATTAACGATGTTTAGTGAAGCTAGATTACAGCTAATATCGCGGCGAATCATATCTTCATATCCATAATCGTTAATTTCAGATGTTTCCTGCAGCTGGAAGATTTCCGTGCATAGGTTAGACATTTTAACTGAGCCAATGTCCTTCAATGCATGCATATTATTGGCATTCGTTTTATTCATAATGTATGGGTAGCCTGACTCAAGCTGAATGGAAGCAATCTTAGTCAGCATGTCACGCGCACTCATCACAACTTTTTTCTTCACATTGTCATTAGCGAGCAACTCGTCATACATTGCATCGATATCCATATCGTCAAGATGTGTACCGTATTCCTTATACACCGAGTATGGTCCAAATACATGCAATGGTTTATTTTGAGCAGCTAGCTCGTAAAATTTATTTGGAATAATAAGACCGATCGAAAGCGTCTTAATACGAGATTTTTCATCAGCATTAATTTTTTTACAATCAAGGAACTCTATAACGTCCCAGCCGAAGATGTTGTAATAGCCGGCTCCAGAGCCTTTACGCTGTCCCATTTGATCAGCATAAGAGAATGCATCCTCCATTAGCTTAAGCACTGGCATAATTCCTTTTGCAGCGCCCTCTACACCTTTAATCGGCTCTCCGCGACCACGAAGCTTAGACAGGTTAACGGCAACACCGCCACCAATTTTAGAAAGCTGCATACATGTTCCAATCACGTAGTTAATTGAGTTCAAAGAATCATCCATCTCAAGCAGGAAGCAGGAGACCATTTCACCGCGACGGCTTTTCCCTGCGTTAAGGAATGTAGGTGTCGCTGGCTGAAGACGTTGCTCAATCATTGCTTGTGCAATTCTTGTAGCTCGTTCATAATCACCTTCACCTAGATGCAATGCAACAATTGCTACACGCTCATGATATTGCTCTAGATATTGCTTTTTATCATTTGTTTTCATGGCATAGTCTTTATAAAACTTTGAAGCAGCCATATACGATTGAAATTGGAAGTATTCTTTTGCTGTTAGATCAAAGATAGCCTTTACTTGATCATATGTATATTGTTCATATACGTTAACATAGAAATCGTTGTCGATAAGATACTTCATTTTCTCCTCGAAGGAGTCAAACTTCATCGTTTTTTCTTCAACTTCCGTCATAAATGCGGCTACTGCTTCTTTATCTTTTTCAAGCTGATAGAATCCGTCAGCTCCACGCTGCATTAGTTCATTATTCAACTCAATATGATTCAATGGATTGCACCCTCTCGATAAATTGTAACGTGTCTTGCGTCGTTCCTGATAGCTCAAACTTTGAAATAACAGGCACATTGTAGGCTGAAGCGATCGTGTCAGCACTTTTGGCGAATCCTGTTCCCCAGTTTCGATTCCCGCTAGCTGATACCCCTCTCAACATCTTGTGGTTATGCTGTAGGAATTCAGTTACCTTTGGTGGGACTTGTCCGAAGCCAGTTGTATATGTAATTAATACGTAGGGTTCTTCCACCTTCGGCATTTCATCAATGGACACCGCATGCATATTAAGTTTTTTCACAAAACGCTTAACGTTTCCCGTTTTGGAATCATACACAACCAACATATCTCGATCTCCCTCTCTCATTTATCGCAATCAAAAAGCGCTCTACCTTACTATATGATTGGTAGATGCGCTTGCTTGTCCGCATACTAGATGATTGCTGTTTTGACTACAACTGCAACTAGATATAGTCGCTGAATAGAATAATACATCAATATATAGAAGGAGTCAATTCAAATTCATAGTTTTCTGCTATGAAAATATTTTCAAAGCGGCGAGCCCAATTACAGCAAGGCTTTACAAGAAACTCGACTAGTCTTGCAAAATTCGTTATGATAAATTCATGCTTTATTCGTCCGAAGGAGGGACCTCATGCAACCGATCAGAACCGCCCAAGAGGCTATATCAAGGCTTGAACATTTATTCCACACTAGCGGTATGAAGGATGAAGCCTTGCTTGCTTATATCGAGCAGCTTGCAAGTGAAAACAACAAATTAAAGCTTTCGCTTCACAAACTGCGTGCCAGCCAATCCAGCAAAGCACATACTACATCTAGTATGCATAGTAAGCTTACTGATGCATTGCGAGAATAGCTGAAAGTCTGAATATAATGCTCGACCATTGACGAAATTCGTCCCAACTACTGGAATATAATAGGCGATGACATAAGCTTCAGCTTTGTCATCGCCTTATCCATGTGCCAAGCCTCATATTATATTACGTACCTTTATTATTTCAGTGCAACGAAAAAAAGCCGCTCTGCATCAGCTTCAGCCTGCTCAAGTGCAAAATTTTGATAGATATGTACCTCACGAAACCCTATCTCACGAAGTGCTCCAACTAGCCACATATGCGGATATGCGCGCTGTATGTGCTGTTCATCAATCCGGCTATATCTGCCGTCTTGTCCCAACACAAAAATAGTTAAATGGTGCTCGATAATATGCTCATCCTCGTCATAATCAGATATCCACTGATAAGCAATCCCATCCTCATCGTAAACAAAGGGCTGCTCCGCTGCATATTGCTCAAAACGCGACACCGGATGCACATCGAATATAAACGTTCCCCCAGGCTTCAGACCTTCATAGGTAGCCTGCAGTGCCGCTAGCAGTTCATCCTCGTCAACGATGTAATTTAAGCAATCACAGAAGGAAATGATAGAATCAGCTGAATTATCCACACTCCAGCTGCTTATATTCTGCTGCTCAAGCTTAAGGCTTCCACGTGCGGATTCACATTGCTCGTTCCACTTACTTAATGCAACCTCCAGCATATGAGCGGACAGATCAATGCCCGTCACGTCGAAGCCTTCACTAGCTAAAGGTATTGCTATCGCCCCAGTTCCGCAGCCTAGATCAACGACATGCTGTGGAACTCCGTAACGCTCCCATACAGCTTTAGCGAAGCTTAACCATCGATCATAGGGCATATCGGCCATAAGCCGGTCATAGACCGATGCAAATTGCTCATAGGATGACATTATTGATCATCCTCTCGCTCATCCGGCTTATTGAGCTTGTTAGGTGCATGCTCGGCAAGATAGGTCCAACTCCCGTGCTGCGAAACAAGACCATCTCGCATTAGCTTACCAAGCGCACGCTTAAAGGCACTCTTGCTAATACCAAAGCGATTACGGATAATCTCCGCTTCCGTCTCATCAGAGTATGGCATGCCACCGCTAGGACGCTCTTTTATAAAAGCTAAAATTCGATCTGCATCTTCAATTCGTCCATATTCCTTTTGCTGTGTCATAGACAAATTAACTCGTCCATCCTCACGCACGAACGTCACTCTAGCGTGCACTCGCTGTCCAAGGCGAAGCGTCTCCAGTCGCTCTGAGCTTGGAATTAAGCCATAAGCACCAAAGCCAACTACGCCTCCATCAATAACAACAAATGAGCCCATCTGCAGACTTTTCGTTACCCAGCCATCAACCCATTGATTTTTCCAAGCAGCTGGAGCAGGGAATGTTAACGGTGCAAGCTCTTGCTCTTGCGCAAGCTTAGCAATTTGTCTGCCGCTTTTATCATGCGTCAGAAATACAAATACTTCGTCCCCTGGTACTGGACGATACTCAACCTTCTCTGGAAGTTCGCTCAGTGGCAGTAAAAGCTGTCTACCGAGACCCATCTCCAAGAAGCAGCCCAGTCTTGGGTGCACGTCAGCAACAGCTAAGCGAGCCATCTCGCCTAGTGTAATGAGCGGTTTATTCATCGTTGCACATATACGGTCCTCAGAATCGTAGAACAAAAATACGTCAACCATATCGTTGACATGAGGCTTCGAGCCAACTAGCTCTGTATAAGGCAACAAAACCTCATCCACGCCATCTGTTAGAAAATAACCATACGGAGATACTTCTCTCGCTACCTTCAGCGTATCCAGCGTTCCCGCTACAAAGCTCATCCTAAATCCACAACCTTCGCATCTGACCAAATTTTCTCGATATTATAATACTCTCGCTCTTCGCGATGGAAAATATGCACAACGACATCTCCAAGGTCAATTAGCACCCAGCGCGCTGTTTTCTCCCCTTCGATTCCGCGGATTGGAACACCTAGACGATCCGCCAGCTTGCGAATTTCAGTCGTGATGGCAAGCACTTGAGTATCAGAGTTTCCGCTGCAAATTACAAAATAATCTGCGACTAACGATACACCGCGTAGATCTAGCGCAATAATATCATGTGCTTTTTTATCCTCAGCTGCTTCTACTACAGCATCCATTACTTTTTCAATCGTTACGTTCATAAGATTCCTCCTAAAGATTCATTATGTGTATAAGGTCGTTTCGTGCAGCAAGCGTACCCGGGTAGATGATCCGCTGCTTCTCAACCAATAAAATAATGGTTGCATTAAGTCCAAATAATACAGCTTCCTCTAGGCTTTGATCTGCAAGCCTTCTTGCTTCTTCCACTCCAGGAAAATCACGATTGGGCTCGATATAATCAGCAAGCCATACGATCTTCTCAATGGTGCTCATGCCTGCACGTCCCGACGTATGATAACGGATCGCATCTCTAATACCCGCGTCCTCTACCCCGTATTGTGCCCACGCAACGTGATAACCAATCTCGGCATGCCACAATTCCTTATTATACTGCAACAGCTCATTGTCCAGCTGATGGTCTATAATATACTGACGCTGCTGCTCAATGGGCCAATACTTGGCAACATCATGAATAATCGCTGCGAGCTCAGCTCTTTCCGGATCTTCTCCATACTTTTCTGCTAGCTTTCTGGAGGTGCTCATTACACCTTGCGTATGAATCCACCGACGTAGCGGCATCTGCTCTGACACCGAGGTCATCATCTGATTCTTATCCATACAAGCGAAACCTCCTTATATATTGCTCCACTTCATCCGTAACATAATAGCGCAGTGGCAGGCCTTCCTTCGCACGCTTTCTCAATTCCGTTGATGAAATGTCAATCAGCGGCATCGAAGCAAGGGTAAGCTTTTGTCTCCATCGCTCAGGCAGACGAAGAAGGTCTAACGGCTCAGAAGGTCGATTCAGCCCAACAAACCCGATCAGCTGAAGCAGCTCCTCTGCGCGATGCCACTGCGGCAAATCATGGATGCGGTCCGAACCTACAATATAATAAAAATAATGCCCAGCATACTGCTCTAATAAATCCATTACCGTATCAATGGAATAACTTATCCCACCGCGATTCAGCTCAATATCAAGCACTCGGAACCTTGGCTCGTGCTGTGTTGCAAGCTTGACCATCTCAAGCCGCTGCTGTTCTGTAGCAAGCGGGGAATTGGGCTTTAAAGGAGGAGAGGCAGCTGGTATAAACCAAACCTCGTCAAGTGACGCACTTTCCATTGCCCGTGATGCAGCAATTAAATGTCCAATATGAATTGGATCGAAGGTTCCTCCCATAATTCCAATCTTTCGCATCATGCCAGCTCCTTAGATGTATGCGTTGAACAGCCTACTATGGCAGTTCAATTGTTTTGTAATCCTTAGATTCCTTGTATAGGACGATCGTTTTCCCAATGACCTGAACAAGTTCACAGCCAGCCGCTTCTACCACCTCTTGTCCAATTTCTTTTGGGTCCTCTGCACAATTGTTAAGCACAGACAGCTTAATAAGCTCTCGCTTTTCGATCGCCTCTACAATATGACGAATGAGCTGCTCGTTCGTTCCGCCCTTCCCAATCTGAAAGATTGGAGTTAAATGATGTGCTTCTGCACGCAAAAATCGTTTTTGTTTTCCTGTTAACATAATTATAAACCTCTTTCGTCTCTGTATGTGAAGCCGTAAATTGATATAACGTATTATGACTTGTTTAAGTCAACGCCTGTAGCACTGCTTTGCGCATGACGTCCACTGGAGCTTGTCTGCCCGTCCAATATTCAAAGGCATAAGCGCCCTGGTATATAAACATTCCTAAACCGCCATGCTTCAGACAGCCATGCTGCTCAGCGTCTAGAACAAAGCGAGTATATAAAGGGTTATAGATAAGATCACTTGCAACAGCACCCGCTTTAAGCCATTCTCCTTGCGCTGGCTGCTCCTCTTCATTAGGATACATGCCTACAGAGGTTGTATTAATAACAACATCCGCGTCATTGCATACTTTCTGAAGCTCCTCAGAAGGATGTACAGCAATCGCTCCGTTATGCTTCAATGACGCTGCAAGCTGCTCGGCTCGATCAATCGAACGATTCACGATCAAGATGCGATCAGGCTTCTCCTTAAGTAAAGCATGAATAATACCTCTTGCAGCTCCTCCAGCACCAATGACCACAATACGCTTACCGTCAAGAGATTCTATCGCTTCCTCCTTCAAGGAGCGTACATAGCCAATGCCATCGGTATTGTAGCCTATAAGCTTGCCGTCACGATTTACAATCGTATTTACTGCTCCAAGCTCCTGTGCATCCTGATCGATCTCGTCCAAAAATCCCATCACATTGAGCTTATGCGGAATGGTTACATTTAAACCAGCTATACCGTACTCTCTTACCTTTTGCATAAAGTCGGCAAGCTCATTATCCTTGACCTGAAAGGCACCGTAAACAGCGTTCAAGCCAAGCTCTTGAAAAGCTTGATTGTGCATCAATGGTGATTTCGACTGAGAAATCGGATCACCGATAACACAATAGAGATCAGCACCATTGTTTTCTTCCTGCCATCTTTTTAATTCCATTCAAGTCTCTCCCATAATTCATTAAATCATCGAGTCACGCGCCACAACCTTAATGCCTTTCGGTGCGTAAAGATCAATCAAAGCGCCGCGATCACTATTCACTTGTATCCAGCCTAGACCAGAAATATATACATCGTTAAAGCTACCGCGCTTGATGCGAATCGAATGGCGTGTCCATTCTGGCAGCTCCTCCAGCTGTTCTTTAGATGGGCCGCCAAGCAAGCCCCCTTGATGCTCTGCATATAGCTCATCCGCTCGCTCAATTTTAGTACGGTGGATATTCATCGCGTTCGACACATATAGAGTAAAGGATTGTCGCTCTCCTTCCACGAAGTCGAATCGAGCAATGCTTCCCATAAACAAGGTCTGTCCTTCATTCAGCTGATAAACTAGCGGTTTAATTGGCTTTTCAGGAAGCAACGTTCCTAGGAAGCTTCGCGGTACAATCTCTGTCATACGGCTGCTATACACAATGCCTGGCGTATCAATAATCGCTTTACCGTCATCCAGCGGAATGTGCACCGCATCCAATGTTGTACCTGGGTAGCGTGACGTTGTGAGCTCCTGTTCTAAATCACTGTAGTCATTGATTAGACGATTAATCAACGTTGATTTTCCAACGTTGGTAGCTCCAACCACGTAGACATCCTTGCCATCACGATATCGATCAATCTCTTCAATCACTCGTTCAAATCCAATGTTGCGCTTTGCGCTGCAGAGTACGACGTCAACCGTTCGCAAGCCTTCTTTTTTTGCTTGCTGCTGAACCCAATTGCGAATTCGGTTCGTATTAATTGATTTAGGCAATAGATCAATTTTATTAACGACTAACAGGATTGGATTATTACCTACAAATCGCTGCAAGCCAGAAATTAAACTACCTTCAAAGTCGAAAATATCTACAATATGAACGACTAATGACTTCGTATTGCCTATTCCACCTAACAAACGTAAAAAGTCATCTTGATCAACCGCTACAGATGCAGCTTCATTGTAATGCTTAATTCGAAAGCAGCGCTGACAGATAAGCGGTTCCTTCTCAAGTGCTGCTTCAGGGACAAAGCCTGGCAGCTCTTTATTCTCTGTTTGTATACGAACACCACAGCCAGCGCAGCTAGCATGCTCTGATATTTGATTCACTAATTACTCCTCCTCTTGCCATAAGCCACGTTTACGCAGCTTTGCAATCGCAATACGTTCCATTCTGCGATTCACTTTAGTCATAAATCCTTCATCATTCGGTGAGATTGGTGCAACCAATACCGTATGTAGTCCCATACGATTGCCACCTAATACATCGGTCATTAGCTGATCGCCGACCATTAGCGTTTGACTTGCTTCCAGCTGTAGCAGCTCTAAAGCTCTACGGAATGCACGCTGTGCAGGCTTGCGTGCAGCATGAATATAACGCAAGCCTAGCGGAGCAGCAAAAGCCCCTACACGGCTATCGTTATTATTAGACACAATGACAACGTCAATTCCTCTTTGTTTTACGGTTGCTAGCCACTTCACTAGCTCATCAGTAGCAAGCGGAGCCTTCGCTCCAACTAACGTATTATCCAAGTCTGTAATCAATCCTCGAATTCCTTGAGCATACAGCTCATCCAACGGAATATCGTAAATGGATTTTACTCTTAGCTTTGGTAGAAAAACTTCAACCATTCAACGATCTCCTTCGCACTTTGTATCTTACGAATATACCATAAATTCACTTTGTTTCAAAACAAAATCCCGCCCGCATGCTAGGCTTGCGGACGGGTAAATTCGTTGCACACAATCTTCTCTATATATAATAGAAGAAAAAATTTAAATTAGCTACTAGTTTTTACTTCTCCACACCTTTTTCACGCGTTGAATATGTTCTCTTACTTGCTCTACATCCTTACTAGTCATCGAATTTTTACTGTATTGAGCTGCTTCAAACGATACGAGCAGCTGCTCCAGCGTCTGCTTCAGATGTGGATAGTGCGCTTTCCAGTGCTCGATCATCTCTCGCATCGTCATAGATGTACCAACAGGCAGACCAATTCGCTTACCTTTGTTCAGTAGACGATTAATTTCTAATACAATGATCTGGTTGTCCGTATACGAGATATAGCGGAAGTTCCGCAGTTTAAGCACAACTTGCTTTCTGTAACGAATAAGTGCAAAAGCCGTAACAGCAATTAATAGAAGCGCGCAGCTCCACCAGATCAGATTTCTCTGTGCATCAGTTAAGCTCCAGCCTTCATCAGCCGTTAAAGTATCCTCACCCGATACTGGAGGTAATAACAAATCGCTAAGTAAGTCTACCTCTTCCTCCGCTCCGAACTGTAGCGGCATAGAGAAGCC
>Ga0180216_1000955_pt1 | contig 27429 bp, 21 predicted proteins | sample eDN3rd37CBELigMG_FD_128879 | JGI IMG/M metagenome (GOLD analysis project Ga0180216, IMG submission 128879) | Enriched Miracle-Growth compost microbial communities from Emeryville, California, USA - eDNA 3rd pass 37_C BE-Lig MG (version 2)... ... | reverse complement strand
TTCATCCTTTCATCTCATTGTTTTGGTGGTACTTAACAATTTCGAGATTTGGGGAGGTTCTCCTTTTTTCATGCCTTAGAAAGCTAGTCATATCGGGGCTTTAGATTTATGAAATTGATTCATATAAAATTATATGTGTATTTTTATAAAGCATATTATTTATTTATATGAATATTTGTTTCTTGATTTTTTCGCTCATAATTGACCTTATAGCCTAAGCTTTCCGATATTTCACGCAATGGCACATACGATCTTCCATTTTTAGTTATCGCATTTTTGAAAATCGTCTTCTTGCCGTCCTTGGCGAAGGTGACACTTTTCGTTTTTTGATCCCATGCGATACTGTAGCCTAGTGCTTTTCCGATCACTTTAAGCGGTACATAGGTCGTTCCTTTTTCGATATACGGCTTGCCATCATCTGCTGTCATATTAAGGGTTGAGCCAAGTATAGTAATAGCTATCGGATCCTCAAACTGCAGCTCTTTTGCATACATGATCTTACCAGTTGCACCAACGAATATATATTTGCTGTAAGCTTTAATGCCGTCCATCATCATCATATTGCCGTAGGTATTCGCACTGTACGGATCATTGACCGCTACCTCTCTCCACTTCACACCGTCCTTAGATGTGTAATAGGCGTTATAATCGGTATAATCGCCATCAATAATCTTTAATGAATCATTAAAGGCGAAGAAATAACCATCGAATGATGTTATAAATTCAAATCGATCATTCTCATCGTCCAAATTAACCTTTGCGCGTGTCCATTTTTTCGCATCAGTTGAAGTGTACAGCCTAGCAGCATTATACCAATCTACCGCAACATACTTCTCACCATTCCATGCGATATGCATATTCATAACATCAATGGTTGCAAGGGTTGTCCAAGTCGTACCATTGGTTGTCTGCATTACACGCGTATATTGATCACCGTTATTGTACATAGAGAACGTTGCGACAATACGCTTGCCATCCCAAACCATTGAATTTAGCCAATGATCGTAGGTGCTTACACTTTTAACCTTAGACCACTTCACGCCATCCTTCGAATAGTACACCCCATCCACTTGACTTGCGGCAATGAAAAACTTCCCTGTCCATAGGATGTCGCGCAGCTGTCCGTACTCATCCAGCACATTTTCCCTTTTCCAATTTACACCGTTGGTGGAGGTATAGATGCCACCATTCCCAGTCGCAACAAATTTGTTCGCACCCCAGGCAACGTCAAACAATAGCGTTCTGCCGATCTTACCGTAAGGAAGCGGCGTAGCACTTTTCCAGTTAGATCCATCATCTGTATAAATGATGCTGCCATGTGCCCCTACAGCAACCGTGCGCTTACCGTTTGTTGCAATACCGCTAAAGTCGCCAAAAATCGACGTTCCGACAAGGCCATACGTCCAGCTTATGCCATCCTTAGAGAATATAGAATAGGTACCATCTGGACGATCAATGGTTTTATTAGAAGCTAAACCTGCGTATCCGCCATCAACTGGATAGATGAGATAGACTTGCGTCTGCAAATTAGACAAGTCATGCTTCTTCCAGTTAACAGCGTCTTTAGAGGTATAAGATACTTGCTTTCCTACTCCTCCATTGTTGTAAATTAGTCCAAACGCTATAAATTGCTTGCCATCATAATAAAGGTAATTAAGATTAGCCTCGCTAGGCGATTGACTTTGCTTCGTCCAAGAGATGCCGTCCTTAGATGTAAACAAGCCGTTCCCTACTCCAATATAGCGATCCTTTGCCCAGACAAAATCTTGAATACTCGCCTTCGTATCCAACGATTTTGTTGTCCACTTTACGCCATCCTTAGATGTGTATACTTTATTGTGTTCAAAGCCATAAATAAAGTAGGTTGAATTCTCGTAATGAAGATAATGATTACCGTAGTTGTCTGTAAGCGTCAATCGCTCTGTCCATTTCTGTCCATCACTTGACGTATAGACATGCTTCTGACCTACAGCAATGAACTGCTTGCCAGTCCACAGTAAATAGTGAATGGACTCACCAGGATTAAAATCAGCCTTTTCCCAGGTTAGTGCATCCTTTGAAACAAACAATTCCGATGAAGACCAGGCAGCGTTTTTCTCATATTCAGTATTCGAACCAAACATATAATAGCTGCTGCCATCATAGGCAATCGTCGTTAACTGATAGTTATTAAATTTACTTGTAGCCTTCCAGTTACGTCCATTCTTCGATGTCATAATCGATCCGTAAGGACCAACCGCTACATACTGAGACTTACCAATAGCCATGGAATAAGGTGCGTTCGAGCTAAAGGAGCCATCTACACTCCACCCATCTCCAATCGAATAAGGAGATTGCTTTAGCGTGATGCTATCAATGCTTTCGTACTCCGATGCAGCCGTAACCGGAGACAATATAGTCATAAGTATTGTACAGCCTATGACCAATGAAACAATTTTCTTCCAAGCCATGTTTAACCATTCCTCCTGTTGTTTACACTTTGAAGTTATGTAGCTATAACAGACTTATTATAGATCAACTACAGGAAAAATGGGGAAAAAGTTGCTGAATAATTTCCATATATTGGATGGTAATAAAAGGCATGCTAAGTGCACGTATAGGTGCTCTTAGCATGCCTCGTATTAATGCGCATTAGTTGACATAGCATCACTTCTGCTGTTCATCTGCCAGTCTTTCCTGGGCTAGTCGAATCATCTCCTTGACCATCGACCCGCCAATTTTTCCACCGATATGACCGACATCCTCCGTCGTAAGATGTCCGTTGTCGTACGGCTGCAGAGGAACACCTAGCTCTTTAGCTACTTCAAACTTCACATCATCTGGACGAGCAGGATCAACCGTATAGCCTTCATTACGCATCACATCAGCTTTAAATTGCTGCATTGCTTGTTGAACATTAGGCACAGCATAGGATCTGCGTCTTCTTCCCATGTGATTACACCTCCTTCACGCTATGATTGTCCCTAACATACCCTCCGCCATCGCTATTCATACAACGAGGATACAACGAGAATACAATGAGAAAAAAATGAGTAAATTCAATAAAATCACTATTCCATTATTTTCTATCTCGTGCTATTATGTATCTAAATGATATATATCAAACAGATAGGTGATACTATGAAAAACTATAATGATACGACTTACGCGATCCTTGGAATATTAACGACATCCTGTCGATCTGGCTATGCCATTAAGCAGCTGATTGACCAGAGCTTGACTCATTTCTGGAAAATTAGCTACGGTCAGATCTACCCTACTCTTAAGCTGATAACAGAGGAAGGATTAGCAACGATACAAAGCTCCTCGCAGCCAGGCAAGCCTGACCGGAATGAATATGAGCTTACGGACAAAGGCAAAGAGGTATTACGAGAATGGTTAGAGCAGCCAATTAAGCAAATCTCTGTTGAACGCAATGAGGTGCTGCTTAAGCTTTTTTTCGGCAGTCATCAATCCAAGCAGCATACGATACGCACGCTGCAGGATTATAAGAATAAGCTTGAGGATCGTTATGCCACGTATGTAGGCATTGAGCAATCGATTACAGCTCATGCAACAGATGAGGAACAGGATGTACAGTACTGGCTGCTTACGCTGGATTATGGCAAGCGGACCACCATTGCTGCGATTGAATGGTGTGAGCATGCCTTGCTTCAATTCAATCAAATGGAAGGGGGCTAATCATGATGTCGGCTTCAATATTAAAGGGGCGTTACACGGTTAACAATGACCAGGATATTGTCGTGTTTTTAATCGGTATGCGCATTAACAAGTGGTGGGCGCTGCACAAGTGGCTGCCTGTATTTCTGGCGATGCCAGGGATGGTTCAGGAGCTGTACACGCACAAAGCAAAGCTTGGCTTTATGTCCATGGAAAGCTATTTTGGTCTTCGAACGACGATAATGGTGCAATACTGGAATTCGACAGAGGAGCTGCTTGCTTATTCCAAAGCGAATAAGCATATGGAAGCATGGAAAAAGTTTAATCAGAGGGTAGGAAGCAGCAGCCAGGCGGTTGCTGTCTACCATGAAACCTATCAGTTAAAGGCTGGCAGCTATGAATCGATCTACGTCAACATGCCACCCTACGGCCTTGGAAAGGCACTTTCCGCAGTCCCTGTTACGAAGGAAAGCCATACAGCAAGCAAACGTTTGAACAAGGGGTAATGACTAGCAGATTACACATCTTTCCAATTAGCATTGCTTTGCTTCGTTGTTTATGAACTGTGCTAAACGCATCCGTACTTTAACAAAAAACTCCTCTCTACGGGAAGATCGTGCAATCACCCAAAAAGAGGAGTTTCTTTTGGCTCGATCATGACTTAGTCAACGAAGATTGGAAGCCTTGGTCTTGCTGCTGACTAATCATATCCTTTCTTCGGTAGACGCCAAGCATAAAGCCAATTAAGCCAAATTCCAAAATGGTGACTGAGCTTAATTGCAGAATCGGAAGACCAATGCCAAAAATAGGTACAATACCAAGACACATCAGTAAATTCCATAGCAATCGTATGCCGAATATGCTGCAGACACCTACAATTAAGGATCTTCCATACATATCCTTCGTTTTTAGCCCCATTCGAATCGTGCGCCAAACAAAAGCAATAACGGCTAACACAACTATTGTTCCAAATATCCAGCCTAAGCTGTAAACAAGATAAGCATACATCATCTCACTATAGATAAACGGTAGTTTAGGGTTAGGCACACCGATGCCTTGTCCCCATAGTCCTCCCGCTTGAATAGCCTCAACAGATCGTAACGCTTGATAATTAGCATGAGGATCATTACTGAACATAGCGGTTAAGCGGAATTTAATATAATGTAATTGGCCGCCATTAAAAGACAGCAGCAGAACCATACCTGTAATTAAAGTACCTGCTGCAGCTAGTATAAAGCGCCATCTGCCGTATACAATCAACAGTACAAAAATTCCGAACGTGTAAACAGCCAAATTAATCATCGTAGGCGTCAACATATATGCGAGCATCGGCAACAGAATAAAAGCGACCAGCTGTGCCATAATTTTGACGGAGGACATGAGTTGAGTTGATCGAGACTTGGTGCGATCGATATAGAGAATTCCAGCAATAGCAACAATGAGCAGATAAGGAGACACTTCACCAAGATTAACGTTAATTGGTCCTATTGAAATCCATTGCTTCAAGCCATTTATTTGTGTGCCGAATAACAGTGAATAGTACATAACTGCAATCGTTATTGCGTATAGCCACCATGACCATCTTGCAAGCTTTTGATAATTGCCAAAGTAAGCGGCAACCATGAACAGCAAGCCTGCCAAGACGATAACAAGCTTAGTCGTGAAATTTATGTATCCTGCTGGCATGGCAAACAGTGCAACGACAGCTAACAAGAACATAACGGCAAAGATCACAACTACACTCCACTCCGTCTTCGGCTTGTGCGCAGCATTGAGCCCAATCCCTACTTCACGTGCATCTCCCATACCTCTAACGGCTGAAGCGACTGCTTCTTCTTCACCCATCTGCTCCAGCTCCATCAGATCTTCGACACGCTCTAGCAGATGCCCTAGCAGCTCACTTACAATGTCATTATGTACGTCTTTAGCCTTTACATGGCTACAAACTTCCTCTAAGTATGCAGCGACCGATGGATGGGTGGCTAACATTTTCTCATTCATACAGAGCCCTCCCCAATCAATCGATCGACCGTGTTGCGAAAGAGCGTCCATTCCTCACGCTTCTCCTGCAGCTGCTGCTTGCCGCTTTCCGTTATTCGATAGTACTTTCGCTTGCGTCCGCCTTCTTCTCTCCAATATGCCTCCACCATCGCTTCTAGCTCAAGCGTATGAAGGATGGGGTACAATGTGCCTTCCTTTAAAGTGAACACATTGGCCGAGCTTCTTTCAATTTCTTTCGTCATCTCATAGCCATACATATCCGCTCGATCTAGCATAGAGAGGATGAGAATGACTGTGCTGCCCTTCATAAGCTCCTTATTAATTTTCATCACTCGTTCATTTCCCTTCTATACCTATAATTACGATACATCGGTAATCTATGTATTAGTATATACAAAATTTGTATATAACTCAATGTCTGGTACCTTCTTTTTCTGGAATCCTTTCATATTCCAATAAAGTTTCAAATATTCGGCTTTCAAGCTTCGACGTCGAATATACTAATGCGGCATCTCACCGTCATCGAAGTCGGATATTTAAACATCCCTATTCACAAATCAAAAACTGCATCTCATCGTTAGCCTAATGCTAACGTTCGAGATGCAGCTTGATTCGATATGCTATTATGCTAAACTATTTTACTCATTCACCAATTCCTGCTCAACGCTTTCCACCGCACTGCTTAACGCAGCTCGCGCTCCTTTAAGCTCAAATTGTACGTTATCAATCGTTATATGGTGAACATCGGCCTCCTCCGTACCATTAAGCTTACCAAGCAGAAACTTCAGCTGTACGTTCTCGTCACGCTCCATCGTAAATTCATAGCTAAACCTTTGCGACTCTCCCGTTAACGTAACCGGTTGATTAAGCGAACGTGCATATGCGCTGTTTTCTGCAATCACTTCAATATCGCGTGCTATGCTTGCATGAGCATCGAAGGAAACAACGTATGTTTTTCCCTTGCTGACCGGTACGGCTTCCTGGAATAGCAAAACGTCCCACGGATTTACTCCGGAATGCTCAATCGTAGCATGCAGCGCACCTCCATCTACATTAAAGCTCGCCTTCGATGGACCATCATATATCCCCTGTACATGCGTATGCCAACCATCCATGCCAGCAGCAAAATCACCATTCACCGCTAGAAAGGCCTTGCTTCTAGCATCCTTTACTTCCACGCGCACATGATCAACCCATACCGTATGCTCACCAATTGCCTCTGCGCCCTCCAGCTTACCTAGCAGCAGCTTGAAGGATAGCAGTGCATCATGCTCCATCGATAGCTCAAAGCTATAGCTTTGCCAGTCTTCCGTTAGAGCAAGACGTTCTGACATATAGCGGTGATAGCTGTCATTCTCGAGAACGAGCTCAGCCTCTCTGCCTAACGAGGCTTTCGCATCCAGTGATACAACATAGGTCTGATTCTTTTTCAATTGGAGGCCAGATTGCGCAAGCATGACGTCCCATGGATTGTTACCTGTGCTCCACACCGTATATTCCAGCACTTCACCTGCAACATCCATCTTCGTATACTGATCCCAGCCGTCATAACGTCCCTGCACATGCTCACTCCAACTACTCAAGCCGTTCGTGTAGTCACCGTTTTTCAGTGGAAATTGCAGCTCTAATGGCAGCTCGCCTACATGGTTATCCGTTGTACGCACCAGCTTAATATTATCCATATACACGGAGCCTTCAACTCCACCTAGCCAAAAGGCTAGCGTCCCCGACTCGCTTACGGATTGCTCAATATTAAAGCTTGCCGTGTAGCTTGCAGCTTCCTGTGCTAGATTAAACGTGACGGGCTGACCGTGTAGCTCGCCATCCTCATTCATGAAGATCACATCAATGCTGCGAGACGCATCAGCGCGCGCAGTAAATGTCAGCTCGTATGCGTTGTCCTGAATTAAGCTGATACCATGCTGAGCAATTGTGACAGCATCTGCCTGCTGACCACCCTCTTCAATCGAAACATGGAGCTCGCGCAGCGACGAATCTACATTAAATGCAGCTTTCGCATCATTAGCAACGGAGGTCATCCAATACGTTAGCCGGTGAATATAACCAAGATCGAAGCTACCATTATAAATATGGTTGCCATTAGCAAGCGGCTCTTTCAATCCGTGCTCTTGATATGGATCTGGAGCATTAATCTCCTCCAGCTTCACGTTACCGATCCAAATCGGGCTTGTGCTCAGCCCCATATTAAACTCTAATCGAGCTTGCTTGTCGGTATCGGCCGTCATCTGGAACACCTTCTCATAATGCTGCAGCTCACTCGTTAGGGCGATATCGTAGTTGTCAGAGTAGACAGACCAGCCTCTCTGTTCACCACCACCAATCTTCACCGCCATATTACGGCTCGCATCAGACTTGGCGTCAAAGCTAAGCTTATACCAACGGCCTTTGCCGACCGTTATATGCTGAATAAGCTGAATAGAATGCGTCTCATTCCCCGCATTGCTTATCGATGCTTTAGCAAAGCGTTCCTCCTCCAGCGCTTCTACGGTCAATTCACCCGCTCCACCGAATTGCTGTAGCGCAACGAAATTCCAATACTGCTCATTGAGCTGCTCACCGTCATTCGTTACCTCTGTAATCGGCTGCTCATATGCAGCGTCATATACGTAGCTGCCATCAACTGCTTCCTTGTATGGTGCATCGATCGGCTCTGCTTCAATAGCAGGCTCCATCGGCTCCTTATACGGTCTTCCGGTTAGCTCATAGACTCGTACATAGTCGACAAGCATTTCTGCAGGTAGATCAGACTCACCAGGCACTCTGCCACCGTCGTAGTTACCACCAACCGCAAGGTTCAGAATCATATGGAACGGCTGGTCAAATGGTGCTGGGAATGCATATTTGGCAGGCTCATTCTCTCCCCAGCTATCCCAATTGTTAAGCGTTTGGAACAGCACGCCATCGACATACCAGCGCAGCTCGCCTGGCTCCCACTCTAGGCCGTATACATGATAATCCGTAATATCTTGCCCTTCTGGGAAATGATACGTTCCTGCTGAGAACTTATTGTTCGGCCAGTTGCGACCATAATGAATCGCTCCGCCGATCTCATCTAGCAATCTGCCTCTCGCTTCCATAATATCGATTTCTCCAGAAGCCGCCCATGTACCATACACGCTATGCTGCGGCATCATCCAGAATGCCGGCCATAGTCCATCACCAGCTGGAAGCTTCATTCTTGCCTCGAATTTGCCATACGTCTGTGAGAAATTAGGCTCCGTAAACAAGCGCCCTGACGTGTATGACTTACCTTCATGCTGCTCGTGCTTAGCAGTAATTTTTAGTACGCCATCTTCAACGGCGATGTTTTCCGCACGATAATACTGCTCTTCATTGTTTCCCCAGCCATCGAGACCATATTGTGAGCCGGTACCAAGCTGGTAAGCCCATTTATCTAGATCGACTCCGTTGTCATCAAGATTCGTTCCTGATCTATCAAATTCATCACTCCATACAAGTGTCCATTCATCCTTAGGTGGAGTGGTTGGTACAGGCACAGGTGTAGTTCCTCCATTCGATGATCCATCGTTTTCATTTGGCTTCGTATATGAAATACCCGCTTCATTCAACAGCTGCTCAATCGTCCCTGTCGATGCAAGCTTACTGCCCTCTGCTCCCTTCATAAAGGAAAGCAATTTAATGAAGGATTCCTTATCAAGCTCAATGATCGCGTCATGCTCAACGTACAGCTCATCAATGCTCGAGCCATCTCGTATAACGACGCGAACCTTTCCTTCTAAGCGATTCACAACAATCCTATTAATTGTCGAATTCTCAATGTAGATACTGTCCGTACCGCCACCATTAATATGTAGCGTTCCATCCATGCGAACATCGTTCAGATGCACATCTCCATCGCCTACAGCTGCCGTCACATAGACATTGCCCTTAATCGTCATATGCTCAAGCGTAACACCAGCGGCTTGAATAACGAGATTGCCATCAACGGTTTGGTCTGAATACACGCCAGACTCTTGTATGAGCTCGCCTGTCAATTTATCAAGCAACGTAACCGCCTCCGCTCTAGATAGCGCTTTCATAGGTTTTAACGTACCATCTCGATAGCCATTCATCATACCCGCTGCTAGCAGACGCTGCATCGCATACTTCGCGTAGCTGCTCACCGTCTGCCCATCCGTAAAGCTCTCCAGTGTCTGAGCTCCGCTTGTTCCTGCAAGCTTGAACGCCTTTGCTAGCATGACGGCAGCATCCTGACGCTTCACTTGCTCATTCGGCTTAAAGCTGCCATCCGGATAACCGCTAACGATTCCAGCAGCTGCGGCTGCTTCAACATCAACGCGGTACCATGCTCCGCGCTCCACATCTGTAAAGGCTTGAGCTTCACTTGCTGTTGGATACTGAAGTACTGCACGCAGCAATCGCGCAAGCTGTGCTCTTGTGACCGGTTCATCTGGTCGCAAGCTCCCGTCAGGGTAGCCTCCCAGCAGACCCTTCTCCTTCCAAGCCGTCATTCGTTCAAATCCCCAGTGCTGTTCCTCGGAATAGCTGGAGCCGTAAGCTGTTGCAGGCACCAGCATGGTGAGAATAAGCAGCCATACCCAAAAGCTTCTTCGTTTCATTGATTGCTTGCTCCTCTCGTTCGGTTATAACGACCTTTAGAATAATGAACTGCATAAAAAACGACTTGCTGCTAGAAGATATTCGTCTCTAGAAGCAAGTCGCTAGTTGTTTAGGAGTTATGCATTATTGCGCGTTGTCATACCATTCATTAACTTCTTTAGTAATCTGCTCTCCGCCTGATTTCAGCCAGTTGTCTACCATCGTATCAAAGCTGTCCAGCGGCTGTTGTCCGTAAACGATTTTACTGTAGGTTTCATTAACTAGCTTGTTAAGCAGCTCATTTTTGTCCTGCATCGTTTCTGTTAATGGACCCATATAGTAGTTTTTCATACGAATATCTCTTTGCTCGACAACTACCTTCATCGCATCGATATTTTCCTTCGGACGTGAATTGAATTCTGTTTTCTCATATGGTGTTTCTGGTGCTGCACCGCTTGCCAGTTTTAGATGAGTGTCTCCATACAGACTTGGAATACGAGCTCCCTCATACGTTAGTGTGTAGTAAAGTACAGGTGCAGTTTGACCGTTAAGACCAGGGAATAGCTCTGGATGATTCGCTGCATCAGCCGTTACTGTTCCATCTGGCAGGATTGCATAGTCATAGCCCTCCGCAAAGCCATTTTCAAATTCGCTGCCTGGCTGCGGATTCGCTAGGTTATCAAAGAACCAATTATAGTAATGAAGAATCGCTTCTGGGTTAGCACTGTCTTTGTTAACGAATAGATAGCCATTCACCGGTGGGTTTCCACCTGCAGAACCAATCTTGCCATCTGGACCAGCTGGAACTGGATAAGCTTTATAGGATGCGCCTGGAACGTTAGCAAGCAGATCTGGGAACGGCCATGCTGGCAGCCAGTTGCGTCCAAACATAATACCTGCTTCTCCTTTCGTAAACAGCTCAGAGCCTGCTGTCTCATCATAAAGCGCTGAATCCTGAGAAATATAACCCTTCTCCATCCATTCCTTCAGCTTAGCAAGTGCTGTTTTAGCGTTTGGATTAATTGAGCCGTTCTCCAGTTCACCTTCAGCGTTCAAATTCCACTGACCAGGCATCGTGCCGTAAGCTCCGAATACGAAGCCAATGTCTGTCATCCACGTATTAAATCCGTTCTTAAAGCCAGTTGCTAGACCAAGCGTATCTTTTTTGTTATTGCCGTCTGGATCCTGATTCACAAATGCATCCATAACTGCTTCAAGCTCTTCAATCGTTGTTGGCGCTTTCAAGTTCAGCTTATCAAGCCAGTCTTGGCGAATCCACATCACATGATCGTCATTGTATGCATAATCGAGAATTGGCAGCGCCATTTTCTCGCCATCACGTGTAATTGGCAGCCAGATCGCTGGATCTAGTGCTAGGCCTTCCTTGTACGTGTCATTGGCATATTGCTCGACAAGATCACCCACCGGCATAAATTGACCGGAGTCAATCAGCATATTTACCGTTTCTAGATCACCGCGGTATGCAACGACATCTGGCATTTTTTCACCTGATGAAAGCATTAGGCGCAGCTTTGTTTTATACGCATCATTCGTATTCGTTACCACCCAATTGTATTTAATATCAATGCCTAGACGCTCTTTAATTAAGCGGGTATGCACGTTGTCTTCAATGCTTTCCCCTTCCTTAAATACGGCACCGTTCTCGTTAATTCCCCATACCGTCGTTAGCGTAATCGGCTCTTGATATTTACCATCAACAAAGTTATTGCTTGGTTGCTCGTTGCCTTGATTGCTCGAATTGCTATTGTTGTTCGTTGTTGTATTACCCGTGTTGCTTGTGTTCGTGCTGCCGCCATTATTATTGCCTGCACAAGCAGCAAGTACGGTTGTTAAGGACATAATAAGCAATAATGATAACCATTTTTTCATAACCATTCCCCCTATAAGTTATATTTTGGTTTATATAGCGATAATTGCTATAATTTTATCTTACTTTTTCCGTGTTGAAGTGAAAGACCATATTTTTTAGATTGATGCCAATTTCTTTGTTACTCCTTCACTGCACCTAGTATAATTCCTTTTACGAAATAGCGCTGTAAAAATGGATAAACTAGCAGAATTGGCAATGTACCAATGAAGATCTGTGCAGACTTGACCGTACGCTGAGATATGTTTTTCAGTTCATTGACATCGGGACTAATCTTGTTGAAGTCCTGCTGTACAATGACGGTTTGTAAAAAGGTAGACAGCGGATATTTTCGATAATCAGAAATATACAGTAACCCATCAAACCAAGAGTTCCAATGCATAACCATCGTAAATAGTGAGATCGTAGCGATAGCCGGCATAGAAACGGGTAAGTATACACTAATGAGCGTTCGGAAATGGCCTGCTCCATCAATAAGTGAAGCTTCCTCAAGCTCTCTTGGAACCGCACGAAAGAAGTTCATAAGCAGTACCATGTTAAAAACATTAATCGCTAGCGGTAGAACGAGCGCCCACATCGTGTTCATCAGGTTCAACTCACGAATGAGCATGTAGCTTGGGACAATCCCTCCGCTAAACAGCATCGTAAACAGGAAATACCACATATAAATCGAGCGGCTCTTAAAATAACCGGTATCCTTCGATAACGCATAGCCGGCCAGCGTCATTACGCTCATCCCGATCACCGTACCGAGCACGGTACGCTGTAAGCCTACAAGCAGTGCATTGTGAAAGTTGGGGTTATTCAGTGTTTTTTCGTACGCTTCAAAGTTAAAGCCAATCGGCCATAGTCCTACTAGATTGGAATTGGCTGGCGCGCTTGCACTAAAGCTAACCGCTAAAATATGAATAAGCGGCAGCACGCAGGACAAGCAAATGATCGTTAATAATACATAATTGAATGCCGTAAACGCTCGATAGCTTGATGTTTTATAATACATACACTCTCATCCTTTACTAGAAGATTCGGTAACCGGCATACTTGTAAGCCATGCGATAGGAGATAACAATTAAGATCAAGCCAATGACCGACTTAAATAGCCCTACTGCGGTACCGAAGCTGTATTGCCCATTCAGAATAGCTGTACGGTAAACGAATGTATCGATAATATCGCCTTTATCATAAACAAGCGTATTATACAGGTTAAAGATCTGGTCGAAGCCGCCATTCAAGATGTTGCCTAGCGACAATGTGCCGACAACGACAGCAATTGGAATCATAGCTGGCACGGTAATATGCACGGTTTGCTTCCAGCGATTAGCACCATCCACCTCTGCTGCTTCGTACAAGGACGGATTGACACCAGCGAGTGAAGCTAGGAAAACAATCGTATTAAATCCAAAGTTTTGCCATATATCACTAACGATGACCGTAAAACGGAACCAATTACCATTAGCTAGCCAAGGAACTGCTTCAAAGCCAAGCGAGATCAACGTGCTATTAATAATCCCTTTGCTGCTCAGCATATCGGTTAAAATCGCACCGAGTATGACCCATGATATGAAGTGTGGTAAGTATACAAGCGTCTGGACCGTACGCTTGAATGCTGTTTTACGAACCTCATTGAGCAGAATCGCAAAAACGAAAGGTACGATTAAGCCAAATACTATTTTGAAGCTGGAAATAACGAGCGTATTCCATATGACTTCCTTACTGTCTGGGTACTGAAACATAAACTCAAAATGCTTCCAGCCTACGAACTTCGAGCCAAACAGGCCATCATATGGCTTAAAATCCTGAAATGCCATTACTAATCCGCCCATAGGCATATAAGCAAAAATAAACGTCACAATTGCTGCGGGCAGCAGCATAATATGCAGCGGCCATGTACGACTTAGCTTTTCTTTTTCCCTAGTGCGAGTACGTTTAGCTGTTGCTGTCTCGCTAATTACATTGTCCACTGTATTGCCCCCTTCCAATATTTGCGATATAATTTGTCTCTCCCGTACTATCATTCTATCAGCAACATTTTTTTTGCTACAGACCACGTTTTTTGGAACGATGCCAATTTTTTTGTCTCCTATTTCACATCACATATGGAGAGTGGGGAACGATTGATGCGTTTACGTGAAAATACGTTTGCCAAAATTATTACCTTAATTGTGTTGCTACTAATTCCCATCATTTTACTTTATACGCTATCGATGCGAACGAGCATGCAGGTCATCGAAGAAGAGGTATACTCGCTGCAGAAGAAGGATATTGTGTTTCTCGCCGATGAAATCAATAAAAGCGTGACAACACTCACTTCGCTAGGCTTTCTACTAAGCGAGGATATACATATTCAAAAGCTGCAAACGCTGCACTTAATAGAAAGCGCTTACGAGCGCAATGATGAGCGACTACGCATTATGGAGCGTCTACGCTTGCTCAACGTCTCGCAGCGCTGGGATACGCAGTACAGCATTCTTGCTCCAGCCAATAAGGAGTTTGTATCGACAAACACCTATCTTTCGTATGATCTAGATTCGGTTAAAAAGCTGCTTGCTCCGAATTGGACCTATCAGGAGATGGTGACGCAAAACATCCTACAGCAGCGCTTTGTGAGACATATTGTTAAACCGAAAAGCAAGCTATTGGATCTTGATCGAGCAGGTATTATAGTCGAAATTTCCTTTCCTGAGGAGCATATTATTAAAGACCTTGATACGTTCAAGGCTACAGGCAAAGGGGACCCGTTCCTATATCATGTAGATGGAGAGACGATCCGCAACAAAAGTGCCAATGCCGAGATGATTGAAAGCATTCATCAGCTTGTCCTTGAGGGCAAGCTTGATGCGAACGGCAGCAACGATACGGTAAGCCTTGGAGGTACGAAGTACTTAGTTACCTTTGCCCCCATTCATACGCTTGACTGGTACCTGGTTGATTACGTACCGATTGAAGCGATGCTAAAACCGATTATAAAAACTCAGGTACTGTTTTATGTATCTGTCGTGCTGCTGCTTATATTAGGATTGTTAGCGGCATACCTGCTCTATCGAAATGTTCAACGTCCGATTAGTCTGCTTATACGCAATGTGAAGCGGCTGCAGGAGGGGAATTATTCTACTCGAATTACGGTTAATCCGAAAAATGAATTTTCTTACTTGTTTGCTAGATTCAACGATATGGCTGCAGAAACTGAGAAGCTTATCGAGAAGGTGTATGTAGAGGAGCTGCGTCGCCGCGAAGCGAATGTGAAGCAGCTGCAATCGCAGATCAACCCTCATTTTCTATACAATTGCTTTGCTTTAATTCGCAGCTTGGCAAGGCTGGATAAAAAGGAATCCGTTATGATGATGTCGATGCACCTAGCCAAGTACTATCGCTATACGACAAGGGTCGAGAAGCTGACCTCTACTCTGAAGGAGGAGCTGCAGCTGCTCGAAAGCTATCTTGAGATTCAACGCTTTCATATTCAGCATATGAATTACTCGATCGATGTACCCGAGTCAATGCTGAAGCTAGAGCTGCCAAGGCTGCTGCTGCAGCCCATTGTTGAAAATGCTGTCCTGCACGGGATTGAGCAGTTTGATGGTGACGGACTGATAACGATTACCGGAGAAAGCTCAAACGGCTGGCATAGTCTCATCGTCCAAGATAACGGAGTTGGCATGAGTGAGGAGGCACTTCAGGAGCTTGAACGAGAGTTGATGAATGTACCTGACGATCATACTGGCTGTGCACTATGGAACATTAAGCAGCGCATGCTGCTGCAGTTCGGACCAAGCTCATCACTTAGCTTCGTACGCCGGGAAGCAGGCGGCTTAACCGTTAAACTAACTTGGCAGGAGCGGAATGTAAGCTAACGGTGCTGCTGTATTAACATTGAAGATTAGATTCACATCTTTCAACCAAATGTATAGAGCTACAAATTATTCACTGCTTTTAACGTTCATAGCTGCTTATTACATCGTTACATGACAGAGGGGGAGCATGCATGTATCAATTACTTATCGTAGATGACCAGCCTGATCTAGTAGAGGACCTGGCGACCAATATGGACTGGGAGAGCATTGGCATCAGCTCAGTATACCAAGCACATTCCGCTAATGAGGCGCTTGATACGATGAAAGCAACGCAGATCGATATTGTCATTACCGACATTCGCATGCCTGGCATATCAGGACTTGATCTCATTGATGCGATTAAAACGTCATGGAATCATGTCAAATGTATACTGCTATCCGGATATAATGATTTTGAATATGCGCAGCGTGCATTGCGGCAGCAAGCAAGTGCCTTTCTGCTCAAGCCTGTAGAGGATGAGGAGCTAATGCAGGCAGTCAAAAAAGCGATTGAGGACTTAGAGCAGCATTGGCTCGAGGTTAGCTCTCTACACAATGCGATTAGCTCCGTAAAAGCGAATTTGCCAATTCTGCGCTCTCATCTGCTAACAACGCTATTGCATAAGCAGCTTCCACAGGAGCAGCTGCAAAAGTGGCTTCATATGGTAGAGCTGCCACTGGAGTGGGATAGCCCTTGCTATATGATGCTGCTGCGCATGGAGGATTATTTCTATAAGCAAAGCGAAGAGGACAGCTCATTACTGGAATATGCGATCTGTAATATCGCCGAGGAGATTTTCTCCGAAAACTATCAGCTATGGCATGTTAAGGATAGCTATGGCTATTATGCATTTTTAATCTTTGCTTCAAGCGACGGTGACTATCGCCTTCAAGCCGAGGCGATTGAGCAAAAGGCTGCACATTTGCAGCACTATGTGAAGCTGTACTTAAAGGGCACCATCTCACTTGTGCTAAGTCAGCAGCTAACGTTTCCGCAGCAGCTAACCTCGGAATACGAGCGACTGCTGCACAGCTTCAGACAACGAATCGGTAGTGAGCGCGATTTTTTACTGACGATGCAGGCCGAGCCTGCAGTAGAGGCGGATGACGCAGATTGCTTGACCCAATTATATACGCCGCCACTGCTGAATCATCTGCTTGAAATAGGGCAATGGGAAGCTGTAGACGATAAGCTTGAAGCTATATTTATAGAGCTGGAGCAAAAACGAGGAGATTCTCACGAGCATATTGTTGAGGCCTATTATGCTATAGCTAGTGCACTGAGCTATGCGGTACATAAAAACAAGCTGCGCATGACGGACAGCCTAGGCGCAGAATTCAACCAGCTGCTGACGGGACCAAACTTCCATACGATTATGCAGCTTCGGAGCTGGCTCGATGGAGTCATTCATGCCTATAAGCAATCGATTACTGCTCGAACGCAGCATTCTAGAACCGGAATTATCCAAAAGGTTCAAGACTATGCTGCCCAGCATCTTGCTGATGCATCACTGCAAACCATAGCTGATCATGTGTTCCTAAATGCGTCATACCTATCCAAGGTGTATAAGCTTGAAACCGGTGAGGGGATTAGTGAATATGTTACACGGCTGCGCTTAGAAACAGCCGCTCATCTTCTGCGTACGACGTCGGAGAAAATTTATGAGATCTCCGTCAAGGTTGGCTACAATAAAACGAGCTATTTTATTAAGGTGTTCAAGGATCGCTACGGGGTTACCCCGCAGGAATTCCGCGATCAGTAGTAAGGAGCTCGGCACATTTGGATTCACGTCATATGGTTTTAATATCCAGAAATTTACGTTATACTTTAGCTTAGTACTCTAAAATTTGTGAAGGAGGAACAGCTAGTCTCGATGGAACAATCTATCTCTAACAAAATATTGTCATTAACTGGTCTAGTCACGATATTTATAAGCGGAATCATTCTTTTTATATGGAAAAAAGCTGACACCCTCCACTTTTTACAGCAGCTATTTACGGTGGAGCATATTGGAACTGATCTCATGCTCGGACTAACAGGATCGCTGGTGCTGCTGCTCTTATTAGGCGCGCTAATTGTCACGAAGAAGGCGCATCTGCCGAATACTAATGGTGTCAACGACCTTGTAAATATTCTTCATACCTCAAAATCAAGTATATATACGATCAGTATACTAACGGTAGCTGGAGAAGAGCTGCTCTTCCGCGGTGTTCTGCTCTTGATGCTTGCAGCCTTCCTACCAGGCTGGCTGTCGGTGCTACTGATTACAATTGTATTTACAGCCATGCATTATAAGAATCAATATGAGGGACAGCCTTATTTGCTAGGCTATCTATGTATAATGAGCTTGATTACTGGGTTTATAACTGTTGAGCAGCAGACACTGTGGAGCGCATTAATGATACATGCTGTAAGTAACTTCGCAACGTCGATCTTAATTAAAATGAATATTATTAAAGTAGAGGCAGCATTGCCTGCTTCACAGCAGTCTATTGAGCACTCACAGTAGAATCGGGTTTGTATAGAATTAAGAGGGCATAACCATAAGCGTTCGACGCTTGCTGGTTATGCCCTCTTCTATTAAAACTAAATTCTAGTTACCGTATAGCCCTTTTCTTTCAGCAAGTTAACCAAGCCTTCTTCACCTAGCATATGAAGATATCCTGTAATAATAAAGTACGATTCATTCTTCTCGTTATTCAAGTAGCCTTCGATTTTTTCGATCATACCAGGATGACGATCAGTTAGCATACTCTTATACATCTCAGGACTTTCCTTCTTCATTGCAGCTACAAGCTCCTCGAGCCCTGCATCATCACCACGAACCCATAAATCAATGAGCACATCTAACGCAGGCTCTTCTGTAGCACTCGTTACTTCTACACCATAAATGCTGTCCAGCACTTCATTCACTTGCTGCTCTTGTAGCTCTTTCGAATAGCTATCAAAAATGTTGAGCTGAAGCATATACGATTCCAACTCGAGAATCGGTTTATTGGCTGCTAGTGCTCTATTCAGGTAGTACATGTCAATGCCCAGTCCACCCTGATAACCTGCCACTGCAGCTTCATAGTTAATCATGTCCAGATGTACCGCCCAAGGCTTAAACGTATCGTAGGCGTTGGTCTCCAGCCCTAGATCCGTAAGGAATTGTTGAATGCGCGCATATGTTTCTGCAGATACATGATCCTTCAACGTTGTTCCGTCTGTAAAGGTTTGCAGAGCAGCAATATCCTTCGCTACCTTTTCATCAGGTGCCTGAGCCGTATTAACCTCAACGACAAGATGATCAGCGTTATCGAAGGCCTCTTCAATCTCATCACGTAGTGGGTACATTCCAGCATCACCTAAATGTACAGAGCCTAGTAGATGAACCTCAACTCCATCCTTCTCTACCTTCCAAAAATACCCCTTGCTAGCTTCCTTCGTTAGAAACACCGATTGAGATTCGCGATCCCATTGTACATCGTAATTAATCGCTTCACTTATAAATCTAAGCGGCACGTAGGTCGTACCACGATAAACCTTAGGAGCAACAGATAGCTGCGTCTCGACTCCATTCACATAACCCGTAGCATTGCCAATCTGCAGCGCAACTGAGAAACCATACTTTTCTGCTAGAACAGCTTGATTCGGATGATCCCAAGCAACAGAATATCCAAGTGTTTCTAGCATTGCACGTGCTGGAACAAGCGTAGTACCCTTCTCAACGATCACTTCATTCTCATTGAATTCTACCTGTTCTCCATTAATCCATACGGTAACAGGCTTGTCCGCCGTTTTAGCTTGTTCTTGTGCCTGAACACCTGTAGCGAATACAAAAACCATAATTAATGCGGCGAGTAGTGCGGTCAGCTTCTTCATTCAATTCTCCTCTTTCCATAATAGATTGATAGTAAGGATTTATACAGTTACTTCTAAATTTAACAAAAATATATCAATATTTCAACCTAAAATTACCATTTACTAGCTACTGCAAAACACCTAGCACAGCAATTCTCTCTTTTTCTTGCCATCTGAACCATTCCAGCTTGCTCTTCTCTAGATTAAACTGTAATCGAGCCCGTTCATGGCTAACCGCTTCATGCTCTCTTGTAGAAATGCTGCCCAGTGTCAAGAGCTTGTCAGCATCGTTTAGCTTTGAGCTAAGCAATGTATACTCATTCTCTAATTGCTGGATTCTATGTTCTATCGTCTCTTTTTCATAGCTTAGCATATCAGCCTTCTGCTGCAGCCAATCCTCAAGCAAGGTCACCCGTTCTGTTTCAATCTTCAACAGTGCATTCAAATATTTGTTCATTCCACTCGTTTGTGCTTCCTCAAGCTTAATCTTTATCTGTTTGATGCTTTCTTCTGCCTTCACATAGTCGATTTGCTTCTTAATATCTACAACAGCTTCGTCATCTTGACCGTCTAGCTTCACCTCGTCTATTGATGGAAGAATGATAGAGTCCTCCGCTTTTATCCCTAAGCTTTGCTTGAACCGCTGCTTCTGCTCATGTTGCTGTCTGCTCAATTGCTCTACACTTTTCTTATGCTGGATAGCGGTGTGCTTAGCCTGCTCAACCTCCTTCGCCGTAGATAGTCCAAGCTGAAATAGCTTCTCAGTATCCTTGTAGGCTGTCTCTGCTATCTGAACCTCTAGCTGCGCAGCACGAATATCGATGGCTAGTTCTATGAGCTCATAGTAATGACTGAGTGCACTATATTGTGCCAGCAGCACCTGCTTATCCTGCTCCAGCTTAGCGATCTTTAGCTGATGCGTTCCATTATTTATCTCTTCTCCAAGCGCTCTCACCTGCGTAAGCCATTGCTGATGCCCTGCCATATATTCATAGTTCGCCTGTGCTTCCACCATCTCATTCATAGAAGCATTAATCATCGATTGAATCATTAATGCACCATCAACTTCACTTTTTTCCGCTTCTGATAAATCATCGTAGCCGGGTACGAGCGCACGAAGCTCGTCAAGCTCAGTCGGTAATGATTGTAGTTCAGGCTTGCTATAAGCACCTAGCTCAATCCGCTGATCATTGGCATAAAACAGCTGTGCCTCATTGGCTTTAACCTGCAAATTCTGTTCCCTAACTGTCATATCATTTTTAGCTGCCAGCTCAAGGATTTTCTCTCTAGTTAAGGAGATCGTCTCACCCTTCAGTGCTGCAGAAGCCTGCTGAGCAGAAGAGAGCAGAAGGGCAAGGGTAACCAGCGCAACACAGCTCACAGCACAAGCTTTGCGTAGCATTGCAACTACTTGTTTCATGCGAATCCCCTCCTAATCTCTTAAATTTATTTTCTCTAGCAAATAATGAATAATCTTTTTCGAGTCTGTAACGACATAGGCCTCGGCGGTCATCCCTACTCGTAGTTCACCGTTTTCTCCCTTGCGGTTTACAAGCGGGGTATTTGAGATCGAAGCTTCTACGGTGTAATAGCTTCTTCCATCCTGCTGAATGATGGAATCGGTACTAATCGACTGAACGGTACCGACCAAGGAACCAAAGCTTTGTTTTGGGAAGGCATGAAAGTTCATATCAACCTCTTGACCTACGGCAATTTGTCCGATCTCATGATTCGGAACGGCTATGCTCATTTTGTACATCGATTCATTGACGGGAATGATGGAGAGCAGCTCTTCACCAGGCTGAACGATATCGCCGCTATTCAGCTCCTTCACCATGTGAACCATACCTGCAATCGGTGCATGAATGCTTTGCTTATCGATAGCTAGCTGCAGCTGATCGATTTGATGACGAAAGGATTGAATAGAGTCCTTCTTCTCCTCCAGCGTTGCTTCAATCTGAACCAAACGATCTAATCGAAACTTTTCTAGCTCAATCGTTGATTGTTGGCGCGTACTATCGCTTTGCTTCTGCAAATTATTAACCTGCTCCTGCAGCTTGTCCTCCTCCAGCTGTAATGATTGATGCTCTAGGGATACGAGCGAGTCCTGTCCACTGAGCTGGCTTAGTAGATGCCTTGTTTCTTTTATCTTGTTCTCGTATTCATTGATCTGAGACTGCACACCTAGCAACGCTTCCTGCTGGAATTGAGTAAGCTGCAGCTTAGCAGCCTCGACCTGCAGCTTTTCAGCTTCTAGCTGTGAGGCGGGCACAAAGCGTTCGCCAAGAGCGATCGACTGCTCCACCTTCTTTTCACTTTCGCTAACAGCAGCTTGCAGCTCACGGAGTGTAAGCATATATTGATTGTATCGTTCTGCTCTTAACAGGTCGCTTGCAGGAAGCTGGTTATTCTCCGCTTCCATAGACAGCTTTAATTGCTGTTCTCCGCTAAGCTCCTTTTCCAGCTCCTCGATTTGCCTATTGTAATCAGCGATGGATTGATTGTTCTTTTTGCTAGTCGCCCGCTGATTTAACGTTATTCCTTCCTTTGCAAGCAATGACTCGCCTGTCGCTTGCTTAAGCTGCTCGATGCTGGAATGATACTGAAGCTCCTTCTGGCCATACTCCAATAAATATTGCTCAACGAGATGGTAATAAACCTTCTCTGCCTCATCCATCTCTTGGAACAAATTAATGTGACCCTCAACGCTGTCTCGATATCGCTTAAGCAGCTCTACATCCTGCTCCAATCTGGCTAGCTCACTCTGATTGGATGTTAAATCAAGCTTTAGGCTCTCATGCTCCAGGCTCATTAGCAGATCACCTGCTTCGACCCACTGACCTTCCTTTACATGATAAGACTCGACTGTGCCAAGCACGGTAGATTGAATATTGCTTACCTTTTCATTCGGACGCACAATTCCTGAAGCTTTAGCGACCTCATCAATCTCACCGAAAAATGACCACGTTAAGCCAGCGCCAATGATGAGCAGCAGCAAAACGATAAATGTTGTTATAGCTGGATGTGTTCGTGCCTCTAAAATTTCTCTGCTATCAGACATCTCTGACATGTCGTGCATGATGACTCTCATTACATTCCACCTACCCCTACAGGAATTTTCTCCGTAACGGCAGAAGCGTTCTCTATTCCTGGAAGCTGATCCTTCCAGAGCTCATAATATTTGCCTTGTTTAGCGATTAGCTCCTCATGCGTGCCTTGCTCCAAAATTTGTCCCTGATCCATAACATAGATGCGATCACAACGCATAATGGTACTAAGGCGATGCGCAATAATAATCGTCGTTAAATTACTGAAGCTGTTAATCGTATCGGATACTGCTTTTTCAGTGATGGAATCAAGATTGCTCGTTGCCTCATCCATAATAAGAATGTCTGGATTTTTAAGGATAGCCCTTGCAATGGCTAGTCTTTGCTTCTGTCCACCGGAAATGTTCGTTGCATTCTCCTCCAGCAACGTCTGATAGCGAAGTGGAAAGCTATTAATGAACTCATGCGCCCGCGCTTGCTTGCACGCTTCAATAATATGCTCGAGATCGACTGAATCATCGACTCCTAAACGCAGATTATCCATGATCGTCCCACTAAAAAAGAAGGTGTCCTGGGGGATGTATGCGATCCGTTCCCTTAACGAATCCAGATGAATATCACGAATATTGTGTTCGTTGATTAGAATCTCGCCCTTCTCATGCTGATAAAATTGCATAAGCAGCTTAATGAGCGTTGTTTTCCCAGAGCCACTTTCACCTACAAATGCGATCTTCTCCCCTTGCCGAATCGTCAAGTTGATCCCTTGCAGCGTTAACTCTCTCGTTCCATAGCGGAAATCAACATTCTGCAGCTCAATGTCTCCCTTCAAGCTGGCAGGCTGCAGCTTGTTGTCCTCCTGCTCTCCCTTTTCAGTCTCTAGGTCGAGAATTTCACCCAATCTATCCGCTGCAACGACAGCTGTCTGCACCGTAGGCTGTAAATTGATTAAGTTCTGAATCGGATCAAGAAAGTAAGCTAGCAGCGCGTTGTAAGTAATGAGCTGGCCCATCGTCATATTGCCCTTCATCACTTGAACGGCACCAACCCATAAAATAACGACACCTCCAACGTACTGGACGAGTCCCTTTAGCGATCCTTGCACATTATTAAAAACACCAAACTTAAAGACAGATTTAAGAAAGCTTACAAATTTTTGCTCGGTCTCGAAATTAGCTTTTCCCTCCGCGTGATAAGCCTTAACCGTTTCAATACCGTCAATTGACTCAACAATATACGAGGTTAGCTGTGCATTTTTCTCCATCTGTTCTCGGTTAAGACGATCAAACGGCTTATGGAAGCCCCACACTAATCCAATATAGATGGGAACGAGCAGAAGCGTTATGCCAAACAGCAATGCGCTTTGCGAGTAAAGAATAGCTCCGCCGGCAATAAGCATTAATATATCAATCATAATCGTGAGCGTAGCACTAGAGATGGCATCTCTGACCTTGGATGCATCCATTAAGCGTGAAATGATCTCACCTGTTTTTCTTGCACCAAAAAAGCTCATAGGAAGCTTTAATACATGGTGGTAATAGCCGAGTATGAGGGATATGTCCAGCTTTTGGCTTAAATATAAGAGCAAATGTGATCGAAATGCGTCTAACAACACCTTAAAGAGGTATAGAACGATAATACCGATCGACAGAATATGAAGTGTTTTTTCCATGTCGTACGGTAAAATCTCATCAAGCAAAAACTGAAAATAGAATGCGCCTAGTATACCTAGCACCGTAAAGAGCAGTGACGCTAAAAATATGCCAAATATCATTCGCTTCTGTGGTAGCAATAAGCCAAAAAAACGTGCAAATAGCCCCTTCGTCTCGTTACCTTTACGAAACTGAGGGGTTGGAACCATTAAAATCAGCACGCCTGTCCAAATCTGAAAAAAATCCTCTGGCGTATATTTAACAAGCCCTTTAGCCGGGTCAGCTACAAGGACTTCTGTTTTCGATATTTTATGAATAACAACATAATGCAGCAGTGTTTCATCAATGACGACATGGGCTATAGCTGGCAGTGGGAACTCACTGAAAAATGCCTCCTGATCACCTTTAACGCCTTTTGCCGTAAAGCCAAGTTTTTCTGCAGCCTTAACCAAGCCATAAGCATTTGTCCCCTGTCTGTCCGTTCCTGCAACCTCACGAATTTTAGAGATCGGATACTTTAAACCATATTGAAGTGAGATGGTTGCTAGACAAGCAGCCCCGCAGTCCTTAAGATCCTGCTGCTTAATACAGTGATAACTGCCAGTAAAATGTAGCATCGTTTGCTCCTTATTCGTTACTCCACTGATTTATTATTTAGCTTGTTCATCCTTCTACGGAATATCATCATCACACTATCTACGACGATAACCGTCAGCACTAAAACATAAATATATGTATTTACGAGCTCTGCTAATTCGAGCAATACTAGTCCAATAATCATGAGGAGTCTAACTAAACTAATTGAAAAGTGAAACTCACTAAACTTACTGTTATGTACTCTATCACTCTCAAACAATATTAATTTTCCATCGTTACATATGGAGTATATTAGGAAATTGATATTATATAACCACACAAAGATTAGCCAGCTAGAAACCGAGCCTTCTGACCAATATTCAACAGTTATAATGGCACTCATCGCAAGTGCAGTTAACGCCCATAACACCGTGCCTTTATTTTTTATCAAATGAGTTTCCTCCTATGAATAGAAGAAATCATGACACAATATATGCGACATGATTTCTTCTATAATTTATGAGCTAGGCATTACTTGCGAGTAAGATCCCAACCGATCCAAGCTCCAGCACCAACAGCGGCTGCAGCAGCTGCTTTACGAACAGCTGGAACCTTTGAAAGAGCAATAACGCCTCGAGCAGCTAGAACGACTAGACCGCCAATGCCTCCGTTAACTGTAGAAAGCTCTTCCTTACTCATCTCTACCATACCTTTAGTTTGTAGCTTATCCATTTCCATACCTCCTTTTCGGCTATGATTATTTACCTCTTACCTTGTTGTAAACATAACCGCCAACCGTTCCAACTGTGATTCCCGCTCCAACATATTTCACGCCCGCCACTACCGCTGCTCTAAACGCTGTAGAAGCTGCCAAATAAGCAACGCCCTTTACCGCTAGATAAGCTAAAGCGATCACGCCTCCATTGGTTTGTTGCATTTCTGATTTGCTCAATTCAGTAAATTTACTCATTCCAAATCCCTCCCATTTCGTTAACTAATATTGGCCAAAGCTGAAGTGACCCTAGCATTATGTACTTGCCTATTACAAGTTAACATAGCTTTTCATTTCATAATATATCCCAAATTAGACATTTGGTGTTAATTGATTGTAAACGAGTAATTATATATTTACACGATCATAAGCACATAAGAATTCATCATTCCAATTAAAAACTTTCTAATGAATTGCCCTTTATCTGATACTTCAGCCTTGCGATATACATTTTTTATGACGTTCCTAACAGTGCCTTCGGTCAATCCTAGTTCGCTAGCAATTCTCAGCGCACTATAATTATTCATCCACAAATACCCGATCTCTTTTTCTCTTGGGGATAAGCGGTACTGTTGGAAACGGTCGTAGACAACGGCCTTGCTGCTTGATGATGATTGCTTCTCCAGCTCTTCCTCAATATACTTTAGCGTCATCGAAAATAGTGCTGCCATTAAGAGATGATCTTCCTCCATCGAGAACGACATACCCAAATAGCCGATAACTTCGCCATTTTCACGTACAGGACTACAGAAGCAATCGCAATCCTTAACTACGTTGAAATCATGCTCGGCTCCGCTTACATATACCCAGTCCTTCATTTGCATGGAAAAGCTGATTGCATTTAGCCCTGCATGTTGAACGGTAAAGACAGAGCCTTCACCTAAATTGTGCTGCTGATCGAGTGATCGAATGAGCTCCTGCGGTCCAGTAAGTGATAGAACAACCCCATCTGGCGTTGTAAAAACAAAAAGGATCGATTTAATCATGCTTGCATATGCATTCTCGCAATGCTTTTTCACCGTATCCATATATAACTCATTATTTTTGTAATAATGATGTAGCTGTATTCCACTTAGTCTTTCTTTGAAAGTTATTTGGTTATAGTAATGTGGCTCTGACTGCCTATATGTTTCACAATCCTTCAATAGCTTAATGTCTAACGATGTAATGGTTCTCCAGGGCTGTTTAACCTTTTCCGTTTCAACTTCAAACGTAATAGCCAAATCCTCAGCTCCTTTATGGTTTCATCTGTATCTCAATAACTATTGATGTGAGAAATTAACAATATATAATATAACAGGTTATAGTTAATATAACAGGCAATCTATATAAATTGGTTAATTTATCCTAATTCGCATATTTTCTATCATAAATGTATCGTTGGTAGTAGTTTTTTACTAGTTATGTATATGTTTTTTTATTTTTTTGTCGATTTATTTCATGATTTTTAATTTCATGTGATAGATTGTCAAGCTAAGTGCGACAACTCGTCCATAATCGCTTCGTGAGAAGTTTTCCAACCTAGACATTTACGTGGTCTATGGTTGATTAAATCTAAAGCACATTCAAGTTCAGCTTGAT
>Ga0180216_1000953_pt1 | contig 27467 bp, 23 predicted proteins | sample eDN3rd37CBELigMG_FD_128879 | JGI IMG/M metagenome (GOLD analysis project Ga0180216, IMG submission 128879) | Enriched Miracle-Growth compost microbial communities from Emeryville, California, USA - eDNA 3rd pass 37_C BE-Lig MG (version 2)... ... | reverse complement strand
GCGGGCAGCGCGAGCGCGGCGGCGGCGAGGCCCGCGGCGATGGCGGCCTGCACGAGTGTGAACAGGAACGGCGTGCGCGTGTCGTTGTACGCGTAGAAGGTCCGCTGCACCGTGAAGAGCATGCCGATGGGGATCAGCCCCACGAGGAAGCCGAGCAGCACGAGCGCCGCCTCCCCGGCCTGCTCGGGCGACGTCGTGAACACGCGGGACAGCGGGACGGATGCCGCGGCGAACGCCGCCGTGGACAGCACGATGAGCAGCGACGTCACCCGGATGCTCGTGGAGACGTCCTTCGGGATCTCGGCGAAGCGACCGGCCACGACGTGCTCGCTGAGCTGCGTGAAGTACGGCGTCCCGATCGACAGGGCGATGATCGAGTACGGGAGGATGAAGATGAGACTCGTGCTGTTCGCGATCGCGGCGCCGGGCTCATGCGCGGCGGTCGCGGTCGAATAGACGTTGAGCTGCACGATCGCGGCGAGCTGCCCGACGAGCATCATGAGGAACGTCCAGCCCGCGAGTCTCCCGACGTTGCGCAGGCCCACGCCCCGCCAGGCGAAGTCCGGGTGCAGGTCGAGGCGCGTGCGCGGCCAGAAGGCGAGCAGGACGGCGGCCTGCAGCACGATGCCGCCGGTGGTGAACGCCCCGATCACGGCGATCATGTCGCCGCTCCACGTGTCGACGCCGGGCTCGCCGCCGCCGAAGAGCACGATGAACACGACGAAGCCGGCGATCGAGACGATGTTGTTGACGATCGGCGCCCACGTGTAGGGACCGAAGATCCGGCGCGCGTTGAGCGTCTCGCCGACGAGCGCGTAGATGCCGTAGAAGAAGATCTGCGGAAGGCACCAGTACGCGAACACCGTCGCCAGGTGCAGCTGCGCGTCGGTGAAGCCGCTCGAGTACACCTGCACGAGCAGCGGCGCGCACAGCACCGCCACCACGGTCACGGCGAGGAGGATCATCGCCCCGAGAGTGAACAGCTTCGAGATGAACGCCGATCCGCCGTCGGGCGCCTTGCTCGCCGAGACGATCTGCGGGACGATCACGGCGGTCAGCAGACCGGTCGAGACGATGAGGTAGATGCTGTTCGGCAGCTGGTTCGCGACGGTGAACGCATCCGCCGACGCGGCGGCGCCGATCGCCGAGACGAGCACGACCGAGCGCAGCAGTCCCGTGATGCGCGACACGAGGGTGCCCGCGCCGATGAGGACGCTCGCGCGCCCGAGGCCGCTCACGAGCCGCTCCCCGAGGCCGGACCATCGCCCGAGGCCGGGCGGTCGACCGGGGCCGCGTCGGCTGCGCGCGCCTGGCGGCGGCGGAGGATCGTGCGCACGAGCCCGAGCGCGACGAGCCCGCCGACGAGGACGAGGATGACCGTGACGCCGATGCCCTCCCAATCCGCGCGCACGGTGACGTCGACGAACTGCGGCGAGCCGATCGCGACGCTCGTGCGGCTGCGCAGCTGCAGCTGGATGGTGACCTCGCCGTTGCCGACGCGGGACTGCACCGGCACCTCGACGCTCGTGTTGCTCGAGGCGCCCGCGACGACGGGGTTCGCGCGGGTGACGTCCAGGCGCAGGTCGTCGGGGATGGCGTAGAGCACGACGTTGACGGGGTAGGGCAGGTCGTTGCGCACCCAGAACGGCAGCGGCGCCGAGGAGGTGAGGAAGTTGATGGGCGTGGGCGGCACGATGCCCACGGAGTCGAGCGTCCTGCGGGTGGCCTCCCGGTTGGCGGCCAGCGCCTCCTCCCACGCGGCGGGGAGGGGCACCCAGCCGGCGCCGAGCACCTGCAGCATCGTCGCCCGCTGCGGACCGGTCAGCACCGTCGGGTCGTCGAGGATCGTGGCGAAGGACGACACCTCGTCCTCGTCCGCGCGCAGCGACGCGGCGGCGGTCACGCGCGCCGGCTCGGGTGCGGCATCCGCGATCTTCGTCTCCTGCGGGGTCGCGACGGTGAGCTCGCCGAGGGAAGCGGCGCGGGTCGTGGGCAGCTGCGTCGCGACGCCGATCGCGGCGGCCAAGGAGATGCGGGAGCGGTCGGCGCCCCGGTCGACGGTCACCAGCAGCGGCGCGTCTCCGGCGGCGAGCGAGGCGAGCGCGAGACGCGCGGTCGCGGCCGCGAGCGGATTGCCCCGCAGCGAGTTGTCCTCCGTGTCGGCGGCCTGGCGGAGCGCCGCCGACACCCCGGTGTCGTAGACGAGGAGCCCGGCGTCGCCGGCCTTCGCGGCGGCCGGCATCGTCTTCGCTCCGGCCGACGTCGTCGCCGAGGGCACGAGGGTGAGCGAGGCCACATCGTCCGCGCCGAGCTTCCCGAGCTTGGCGACCGTGTCGGCGTCGGCGCTGCCCCCGACCGGCCAGTACACCGCGGGGCGGCCGCCGCCGACGTCGAGCAGCGACGCGAGATCCGGGTACTCCGGCTCGGTGGGCGGGGCCGTCTCGCCCGGCGTCGGCTCGGGCGTGGGCGTCGCGACGGGGAAGTCCGCGGCGTCCATGTAGGACTGCAGCGACGTGGGCTGGAGGGGAGCGCTGAGACCGGACGCGAGCTGGCTCGCCACGTCGGCATCGCCGAACTGGAGCGCGAAGCGCGCATTGGGCAGGAGCATCAGGCGGTCCAGCCACTCGGTGGCGGCCGCCGGCGCGGCATCCCCGAGCACCCGGATGGAGGCGGGGATCGCCGGATCGATCGCGAGGATCGCCGGTGTGTTGGTGACGGCTTCGAGCTGCTCGTCGAGCGAGCCGCCGGGGGCGGTGAGCACGCTCAGCTCGTCGGCGGTCAGCAGGCCCGCGGTCAGGGGACCGGCGGTGATCGGCACGACGACGGCGACGGGCGTCACCGTGCCGCCGGTGCGCGGCACGATCATGACGCTCGTGGAGACGAGCTCGCCCCCCGGCCGCTCGTACCGTGCCAGGAGCGGGTACACGCCGGGTGCGCGATCGGTGAGGATGCGGTCGTCCGAGGCGACGACGCCGCCGGAGGTGACCGTCGCGCCCGGTTCGACCGGGTCCGCCTCGGTCGAGGTCACCGGGCGGGTCGTCACGCGCGCCGTGTCGCCCGTCAGCCAGGCGTCGAGGGCCGGGCGCGTCGTGAGCGGCGTCGTGCCGACCTCGAGCACGAAACGGCCCGCGGGCGCCGTGAACGCCGTCGAGTTGACCACCGTGAACGAGACCGCCAGGGGACCGCCGGGCGCCACGACGCCGTCGGAGACGGGAGAGACGACGAAGGAGACGGTGCCGGGATCCGCCGTCTCCGAGGGGGACGGGCTGGGACTGGGCGTGTCGGCGCGGGCGGCGGGAGCCCCGCCGAACGCGAGCACGCCGGCCAGCAGCGCCGCCGCCGCGGAGCGCGCCGCACGTCGGAGCCGAGAGACGGGACGGGGGACCGCGGGCTCGCCGGTTCGGCGTGCGGTCATGCCCGATAGGGGGGAGGTAGCGGCCATCTGCGTTCTCGTCGGGTGCGATGCTCGACCGCACGATCGGCACGATTCTACGAGCACGGGCTGTGCGCTTCCCGACGCCGGGCCCAGGGAGGCTTGAATAGGGGGATGACCTCTCCCGACCTGACCGCGCGCGAGACCGAGCTCGTGGGCGCCCTGTCCGGCGACCTCCGGGCCGCCGGATTCACGGCTGCGCGGCTGCGCGCCGCGTGGGGGGAGTCGGCGGACGACGCCATCGCCCGCGGCCTGCGCGGCCCGGCGCTGCGGGCTCTCGCCGACCGCGGCGACGCGCTCGCCGTCCTCGGGCGGCTGCTCGTCCTCGGCGTGCCGCAGCCGCGGGACGCGGTGGATGCCGCGCTCCCCCGCTGCGGCGCCGCGGGGCTCGCCGGCCTGGATCTGGCCGATCTCGCGGAGGACGACGTCGTGCCGCGTGCGCTCGTGCGCCCGCAGGCCATCTCCGACGAGCACGGAACCGGCGAGTGGTGGGTGGTGAGCGATCTGGACGAGGCGGCGCTCGGCGGCCCGCTTCCCGAGGATCACGTCCTGGGCGTGGGCGGCGCGTCGCTCACGCTCGCCGCACTGCAGCTGCCGACCCCCGCGCACCGTGTGCTCGACGTGGGGGCCGGCTGCGGCATCCAGTCCTTGCGCGCCCGCCGGTACGCGCCCCGCGTCGTCGCGACCGACATCTCCGCGCGCGCCCTGCGGTACACGCGGATCAACGCCCTGCTCAACGACATCGACGGCATCGAGACCCGCTCCGGAAGCCTCTTCGCGCCCGTCGCGGACGAGCGCTTCGACCGCGTCGTGTCGAACCCCCCGTTCGTCATCACGCCCCGCACGGGGGATGTTCCGGCGTACGAGTATCGCGACGGCGGGATGGCGGGCGACGACCTCGTCGCCGCGTTCGTCTCCGGCGTGGGCGCGGTGCTCGAGCCCGGCGGCGTGGCGCAGCTGCTCGGCAACTGGGAGACGCGCGACGGCGTCGACGGCCTCCAGCGCGTGCGCGCCTGGGTGGAGGCGTCGCCGGTCGCCCTGGACGCCTGGATCGTGGAGCGGGAGACGCTCGACCCCATCGCGTACGCCGAGCTGTGGATCCGCGACGGCGGGACGGCGCCGGGAAGCGACGGATACGCGCGCCTCGTCGACGCGTGGCTCGACGACTTCGCGCGGCGCGGCGTCACCGCGATCGGATTCGGCTACCTGCTGCTGCGCCGTCCGCTCGCCGGTCCCCCGACCCTGGCGCGGTACGAGCGCGTCCCGCAGCACGTCGACCAGGCGGGGCTCGGCGCCCATCTCGCGCAGGCCCTCGCCGCCCACGACCGCGCCGAGCTGCTCGACGGCGCCGGGCTGGCGGCATCCGTCCTCTCCGTCGCGCCGGACGTGACGGAGGCGCGCCACCACACGCCCGGGGAGGAGGATCCGACGGTCATCGAGCTGCGCCAGGGCGGCGGCTTCGGCCGGTCGCTCTCCGTCGACCCCGGGCTGGCCGCCCTCGTCGGCGCGTGCGACGGCGACCTGCCGGTCGGTGCGCTCATCGAGGCGATCGCACAGCTGCTCGAGGTGGACGCCGGTGCGCTCGCCGCCGAGCTGCTGCCGCGCGTGCGCGAGCTGCTGTTCACCGGGTTCCTCCGCTTCGCCGACTGAGGCGGCGAGAGCGACGCGATCGCGCGGATAGGCTCGAAGCATGCGGAACATGGCCGAGGGGGTGGCACGTCTGGGCGCCCTCGCCGAGGCTCCCGCCGTCGCCGCGCTGGCACACGCCTTCGCGGATGCCGGGCACGAGCTGGCGATCGTGGGCGGCCCCGTGCGCGACGCGCTCCTCGGCCGCGACACCCACGACCTCGACTTCACGACCGACGCGCGTCCGGACGACATCCTCCGCATCGTGACGCCCATCAGCACCGCCCGCTGGGACATCGGCCGCGAGTTCGGCACGATCGGCGCGCGCGTCGCCGGCGAGCAGGTGGAGATCACGACCTACCGCGCCGACAGCTACGACGGGCAGACCCGCAAGCCCACCGTCGAGTTCGGCGACACGCTCGACGGCGACCTGGCCCGGCGCGACTTCACCGTCAACGCGATGGCGCTGCGCGTCCCGTCGCGGCAGCTCGTGGATCCGACGGGCGGCGTGGAGGACCTCGTCGCCGGCATCCTGCGCACCCCGATCGATCCGCACGTCAGCTTCGGCGACGACCCGTTGCGGATGCTGCGCGCCGCGCGCTTCAGCGCCCAGCTCGGGTTCGACGTCGACCCGGAGACCGTGGCCGCCATGACGCAGCTGCGCGAGACCCTCCGGATCGTGAGCGCCGAGCGCATCCAGAGCGAGCTCGTGCGTATGCTGCAGACCGACGACCCGGTGCGGGGCATCCGCCTGCTCGTGGACACCGGCCTCATCGACGAGTTCCTGCCCGAGATCTCGGCCCTGCGCCTCGAGGTCGACGAGCACCACCACCACAAGGACGTCTACGAGCACTCGCTCACGGTGCTGCGCCAGGCGATCGAGCTCGAGCAGACGCGGCATCCGGGAGCGGCGCCGGACGTCCCGCTGCGGCTGGCCGCCCTCCTCCACGACATCGGCAAGCCCACCACCCGGCGCCTCGAGCCCGGCGGGGCGGTGACCTTCCACCACCACGACGTCAAGGGCGCGCGCATGGCCCGCAAGCGCCTCAAGGAGCTGCGCTTCGACAGCGCGACGATCGACGCGGTGACCAAGCTCATCGAGCTGCACCTCCGGTTCTTCGGCTACGCCGAGGGGGCGTGGACCGATTCGGCGGTGCGACGGTACGTGCGCGACGCGGGCGACGAGCTCGAGCGGCTGCACATCCTCACCCGCGCCGACGTCACGACCCGCAACCGCCGCAAGGCCGCGCGACTGGCCTCGGCGTACGACGACATCGAGCGGCGGATCGCGGAGCTCGCCGAGCAGGAGCAGCTCGACGCGATGCGCCCGGAGCTCGACGGCAACCGCATCCAGGAGGTGCTCGGCATCCCGCCGGGGCGCGAGGTGGGCGAGGCGTACCGCTTCCTCCTCGATCTGCGGCTGGACGAGGGTCTCCTCGGCGAGGAGGAGGCCGAGCGTCGGCTCCGGGAGTGGTGGGCGTCCCGGTCCTGACCCGGCCCCCCGCCGTCAGGCGCTGCGTGCGGCGTCCGCGATCTCGCGGCCCGAGCGGCGCGCGTGGTGCTCAGCGGTGGTCTTGAGCTCCGCCGCCTTCTCGGTGAACGCGTCCAGCGCCGGGTTCACGCCGACGAGCGTGAGCGGCCGCTGGACGACACGCAGGTCGAGGCCCCACACGTCCTCGAGGACGCGGCGCAGCCAGCCCGTCGAGTGGTCCCAGCCCTCCTTCGGCGTTCCCGGCGCGTAGTTGCCGCCGAGCACGGTCACGAGCGTTGCGGGCTTGCCCTGCAGCGCGGTGCCCTGCGGGTCCGTGCGCGGATCCGTGTAGGTGAGGTCGAACCAGGTCTTGAAGTGCTGCGAGACGCCGTAGTTGTACAGCGGCACGGCGAACAGCAGGGCGTCCGCCGCGACGAGCTCGTCGGCGAACGCCGTGGCGAGCGCGAGGGCCTCCCGCTGGCCCGGCGTGCGGTCCTCCTCCGGCAGGGGACGACCGGTCACGGCGTCCCGCCACGCGGTCGCCGGCACCGGGTCGGCGGCGAGGCTGCGCCGCACGACCGGTGAGGCGGGATGCGCGGCGCGCCATTCGGCCTCGACGAGGTCGGCCAGCTCGCGACTGGCCGAGGTGGCCGGGAAGATGCTGGCGTCCAGACGGAACAGGGACATGTTCTCTCCGATCAAGGGGGATTGTCATAGTCGCTATGAAAAAGATAGCGACATCGGAAACAGTAGCACGGGTAGAATCGAGGGGTGGTGACGGAGGACGAGCACGGCAGGCGGCAGTGCGACAGCGCCGTCAGCCTCGCGTTCAGCGTCCTCGGCAAGCGCTGGAACGGCATGATCGTCGACGCCCTCGGCGGTGGGGCGATGTCCTTCGTCGAGCTGCGCCGCGGCGTCGAGGGCATCAGCGACGCCGTCCTGTCGGATCGCCTCGCCGAGCTCGCCGAAGCGGGCCTCGTCGTGCGCGAGGTGGCCCCCGGTCCCCCGGTCGCCGTCAGCTATCGGCTCACCCCGGCGGGTGAGGGGCTGCTGCCGATCCTCACGCAGCTCGGCGAATGGGCCAGCGCGAGCCTGTCGCCCGCCCCGCGCTGACACCCGGCCGACGCGCGCCTACACTGGCCGCAAGACCGTCATCGACGATGGGAGCCGGCATGCCCTCGCCGTGGTCTCCGCAGCGCCGGGGACAGCCCGACTCCTCGCGCCTGCTCATCGAGCGCGCGCACGAGGAGTTCGTGCGCGGCAACGCCGGAGACCCGCGGCTCGAGGACGTCCGCGTCGTCGTGCGGGAGAGCTGGCGCCGGTCCCTCGATCACCTCGTCGGCGTCGAGTCCCTGCCTCCGTTGCGGCTGACGCAGGAGCAGCTCGAGGAGCACCGCCGCGTCCACCCGCTCTCGGGCGTCATCGACATGATCCGCGGACTGCTCATCCCCGGCGATCCGGAGGACTCGGGCGTCGTCGTCGCAGTGGGCGACGCCGCGGGGCGCCTCCTGTGGGTCGAGGGCGACCACAGCATCCGCTCCCTCACCGGCGACATGGGGTTCGTCCCGGGGGCGGACTGGTCGGAGGATGCCGTCGGCACGGCCGCGCCGGGGACGGCCCTGCGACTGGACCGCTCGGTGCAGATCCGCGGCGCCGAGCACTACAACCGCCTCGTGCAGCCGTGGTCGTGCACGGCCGCACCGGTCCACGACCCGGAGACCCGTCGGCTCCTCGGCGTCATCGACGTGACCGGCGGCGAGCAGGTCGTGACGCCGCAGGCCCAGCTGCTCGTGGACGCGACCGCGCGGGCCGTCGAAGGAGAGCTCCTCCTCGCGCGGCTGCGGGACCGCGCCGAGCCGCGCCGCCCCGCGTCTTCGCGCCGGTCGCGCACCCGCACGGCGACCGCGACCCTGCGGGTGCTCGGCCGCGACCGTGCGCTGCTGGAGGTCGACGACGACGGGGCCGAGACCGTGCGCGAGCTGTCGTCGCGGCACGCCGAGCTGCTCCTCATGCTGGCCGTGCACCGGCAGGGTCTGTCCGCCGAGCGGCTCGGCGAGCTCGTCTACGGCGACCCCGAGGCATCCGTGACCCTCCGCGCCGAGATGGTGCGGCTGCGCAAGACCCTCGAGCGGGCGGCCCCCGCGCTCGTGCCCGAATCGCGCCCGTACCGCCTCACCGGGACGCTCGAGACCGACGCGCACCAGGTCCTCTCGCTGCTCGACCGCGGCGCGCACCGGGTCGCCCTCGCGGCCTTTCGCGGCGCGGTGCTGCCCGACTCGACCGCGCCGGGCGTCGAGGAGTTCCGGGATGCCGTCGCGACGGCGCTGCGCGAGGCGCTCATCGCCGAGGCATCCGTCGACGTCCTCCTCGCGTACGCCGACACCGCAGCCGGCGCCGAGGACGAGGAGGTCCTGCGGCTCTGCCTCAGCATGCTGCCGGCCCGCTCCCCCAAGCGCGCGGGCCTCGTCGCCCGCATCGAGCGCCTCGCCTCCCCCTGACCCGCCCTCCCCCGCTTCCCCTTCCTCCCCCTCCCTTCTCCCCCGAGTGCACGGCTTGCCGCCGAGTGCACGACCTCGCCGCGCGCGGATGTCGTGCACTCGACGCGAGGTCGTGCAGTCGCGGCGGGCGCACGTTGCAACGTTCTGCAACGTGGCGCCGCATAGCTTCGACGCAACGCGACGACGACCGTCGCGCATGCGTCGAAGGAGACACACACATGACCATCGTCGAAGAAGAGGTCCAGGCCGCCTCGACCACGTACGCCGCCCCCGGCCAGCCGGGCAGCGTCGCCGAGTACCGCCCCCGCTACGGCCACTACATCGGAGGCGAGTTCGTCGAGCCCATCAAGGGCCAGTACTTCGAGAACATCACGCCGGTGACCGGCAAGCCCTTCTGCGAGGTGGGCCGCGGCACCGTCGAGGACATCGACCGCGCGGTGGATGTCGCGTGGAAGGCGTTCCAGAGCTGGGGCAAGACCTCGCCCGCCGAGCGGGCGGTGATCCTCAACAAGATCGCCGACCGCATCGAGCAGAACCTCGAGCGCATCGCCGTCGCCGAGACGTGGGAGAACGGCAAGCCCGTCCGCGAGACGCTGGCCGCCGACATCCCGCTCGCCGTCGACCACTTCCGCTACTTCGCGGGCGTCCTGCGCGCCCAGGAGGGCTCGCTCAGCCAGCTCGACGAGGACACCGTCGCCTACCACTTCCACGAGCCGCTCGGCGTCGTCGGCCAGATCATCCCGTGGAACTTCCCGCTGCTCATGGCGACGTGGAAGCTGGCCCCGGCGCTCGCGGCGGGCAACTGCGTCGTCCTCAAGCCCGCCGAGCAGACCCCCGCGTCGATCCTGTTCCTGTTCGACATCATCGGCGACCTGCTGCCGGCCGGCGTCGTCAACATCGTCAACGGGTTCGGCATCGAGGCGGGCGCCCCGCTCGCGCAGCACAAGCGCATCCGCAAGGTCGCGTTCACCGGCGAGACGACCACGGGCCGGCTCATCATGCAGTACGCGTCGCAGAACCTCATCCCGGTGACCCTGGAGCTCGGCGGCAAGAGCGCCAACGTGTTCTTCGAGGATGTCGCGCGCACGACTGACGACCCGTACTACGACAAGGCGCTCGAGGGCTTCACGTTCTTCGCCCTCAACCAGGGCGAGGTGTGCACGTGTCCGTCGCGTGCGCTCATCCAGCGCTCGATCTACGACCGGTTCCTCGGCGACGGTCTGGACCGCGTCTCGAAGATCGTGCAGGGCAACCCGCTGGATCTGAACACGATGATCGGCGCACAGGCGTCGAACGACCAGCTGGAGAAGATCCTCAGCTACATCGACATCGGCAAGCAGGGCGGCGCGAAGCTCCTCGCCGGCGGCGAGCGGGTCGACCTCGGCGGCGACCTCAGCGGCGGGTACTACGTCGCGCCGACCGTCTTCGAGGGCACGAACGACATGCGGATCTTCCAGGAGGAGATCTTCGGACCGGTCGTCTCGGTCACGTCGTTCGACGACTTCGACGACGCGATCTCGATCGCCAACGACACGCTGTACGGGCTCGGCGCCGGGGTGTGGAGCCGCTCCGGCGACACCGCCTACCGCGCGGGGCGCGCCATCGAGGCGGGCCGCGTCTGGACCAACACGTACCACCAGTACCCCGCGCACGCGGCGTTCGGCGGATACAAGCAGTCCGGCATCGGCCGCGAGAACCACCTCAAGATGCTCGACCACTACCAGCAGACGAAGAACCTCCTCGTCTCGTATGCCGAAGGGGCCATGGGCTTCTTCTGATCCGGACGGTCGTCGAGCGAGCGATGAAGGAGCGAGACGAGACGGTCGAAGGGGGGCGTCTCGTCTCGCTCCGCTCGCTCGACGATCGACCACCCCGAGGCGGAGAAAGGACTCTCCCATGAGCACAGAGACGCCATACGGCAGGGTCGCCGTGACGGATGCCGCCGCCGATCTGCTGCGGCAGCTGACGGCGCAGCACGGCCCGCTCATGTTCCACCAGTCCGGTGGATGCTGCGACGGCAGCGCCCCCATGTGCTACCCGGTCGGGATGTTCCTCACCGGGCCCGGCGACGTGCACCTCGGGGACCTCGACGTCGAGGGACTCGCCCCGATCGAGGTCTACATGTCCGAGGCGCAGTTCGAGTACTGGAAGTACACGCACCTCACGATCGACGTCGTGCCTGGTCGCGGCGCGGGCTTCAGCGTCGAGGGCCCGACCGGCATGAGGTTCCTCATCCGCTCGCGCATGCTCGACGACGCGGAGCTCGCGCACTTCGGCCTCATGATCTGAAGCTGATCTCGACCGCGCGGCCGTCACGTCGTGCGCGGTCAGCGCTGTCGGAGTCCGGCGATACGGTTGCCGCGTGTTGACGGCACAGGACATCAAGCAGGCCATGACGACACCGCCCCCGGTTCCCCTCGATGAGGCGACCGTGCGTCGACTCATCGCCCTGAGGCCGGAGAAGAGGCTCGCCGACCGCGTCGCGAGCGCGGCGTACTTGGATGGTCTCGCCGCTCAGGAGGCGGCGAAGCTGCCATCGTCGGTGAGAGCTGGTCGGCTCATGCTTTTCGCGGAGGTCCGGGAAGCGATGATGGCAGAGCTGCAAGCCAATCGACTGTCCGAGTAGCGGAACGGCCAGGAGGAGCGCCCACTCGTCCCCAGAAGCCACGGTGCCGGCCCCGTTCTGACCGCCGCCGGGCCGGTCTCAGCGCTTGCGGACGACCATGGTCAGGATGGCCCACACGATCCACGCGACGATCATCACCGCGTAGGCGACGAGCACCGCGACCCACAGGAACGCCCCGTCGGCCCCGCGGAACAGCAGGGGCCATCCGATCGCGAGGCCGAGCAGCACGACCGACACGATCGCGGTGATGCCGCTGATCCACGCGGGGATCTGCACCCAGCGCGGATACCGCGAACGCGGTGACGGTGCGGCATCCTTCTTGGGCACGTGCTCATCCTGCCAGGAACCGGGCGGATCGCGCCGCAACCGGGGGTTCGTCGGAGGCGATCTTCGCCCATGAGGAGATCGTGACGACCGTCACGATGGTGGTACTCGGTACCAGGTCTCTTGGGTTTCAGTCTCGTTACGAAACGTTCACCGAATTGCCGCAGAGCGGTTCGAGGAGAAAGATGGCCAGGTGGCCGCGCCTTCCCGACGCGGCCGAATCCCTTCACAGCAGAGGTAGCACTAATGGCACTGCACCAGTCAGGGCGCGGACGACTCGCCCTCGCGATCGGGGCGCTCGGCGCCTCGGCCATCCTCCTCGCCGGCTGCGCCGGCGGCGGTGGCGGCAACAACAACGGCGGCGGCTCGGACGAGCCCATCCTCGTGGGCACCACCGACAAGATCACCTCGATCGACCCGGCCGGCTCGTACGACAACGGGTCGTTCGCCGTCATGAACCAGATCTACCCGTTCCTGCTCAACAGCGTGTACGGCACGGCGGATGTCACGCCGGACATCGCGGAGTCGGCCGAGTTCACCTCGCCGACCGAGTACACGGTCAAGCTGAAGTCGGGCCTCAAGTTCGCGAACGGCCACGACCTCACCTCGTCGGACGTCAAGTTCTCGTTCGACCGTCAGCTCAAGATCGCCGACCCGAACGGTCCGTCGTCGCTGCTCTACAACCTCGACAGCGTCGCGACCCCGGATGACACCACGGTCGTCTTCACGCTGAAGAACGGCAACGACCAGGTGTGGCCGCAGATCCTGTCGAGCCCGGCCGGCCCGATCGTCGACGAAGAGGTCTTCTCCGCCGACGCGGTCACGCCGGACGACGACATCGTCAAGGGCGAGGCGTTCGCCGGCCAGTACGTCATCGACTCGTACAAGGTCAACGAGCTCATCTCCTACTCGCCGTACGCGGACTACGCGGGCAACCTCGGTGCCGCCGACAACCCCGGTGTCACGGTGAAGTACTACGCCGACGCGTCGAACCTCAAGCTCGACGTCGGCAACGGCGACATCGACGTGGCGTTCCGCAGCCTGTCGGCCACCGACATCGACGACCTCAAGAAGAACGACAAGGTCAAGATCGTCGACGGCCCCGGCGGCGAGATCCGCTACATCGTGTTCAACTTCGACACGATGCCCTTCGGCGCCAAGACGGCCGACGCGGACGCGGCGAAGTCCCTCGCCGTCCGCCAGGCGGCGGCCGACCTCATCGACCGCGCAGCCATCGCGACGGATGTCTACAAGGACACCTACACCCCGCTGTACTCCTACGTCCCGCAGGGTCTGACCGGCGCCAACGAGGCGCTCAAGGGCCTCTACGGCGACGGCAACGGCGGTCCGGACGTCGAGAAGGCGAAGAAGACGCTGGCCGACGCCGGTGTCGCGACGCCCGTCGTCCTGAACCTCCAGTACAACGGCGACCACTACGGTCCGTCGTCGGGTGACGAGTACGCCGCCATCAAGTCGCAGCTCGAGGAGGGTGGCCTGTTCACCGTCAACCTCGCGCAGACCGAGTGGGTGCAGTACGCGAAGGACCGCACCGCCGACGTGTACCCGGCCTACCAGCTCGGCTGGTTCCCGGACTACTCGGACGCCGACAACTACCTGGCGCCCTTCTTCGTGAAGGACAACTTCCTGGTCAACCACTACGACAACCCGAAGGTCCAGGAGCTCATCTCGAAGCAGGCGACGCAGACCGACGCCGCCGAGCGCGAGAAGGAGATCGGCGAGATCCAGGATCTCGTCGCCGCCGACCTGTCGACGCTGCCGCTGCTCCAGGGCACGCAGGTCGCCGTCGTGGGCGCGGATGTGGAAGGGACGACGCTCGACGGCTCGTTCAAGTTCCGCTACGCACCGCTGAAGAAGTAACCCCTCATGCGGGCCGCGGGTCGGCGCTCGAGCATCCCTCGGACGCCGATCCCGGCCCGCGTGTCATTCCCGTAAGGTTTCTCGCATGGCAACAGCGGTCGACGCCGCCGACATGGCCGCGATGCCGGTCACCCCGCAGCGCGGCGGTCTCTGGCGATTCATCCTGGTGCGCTTCCTGCTCATCATCCCCACGGTGCTCATCCTCGTCACCGTCGTCTTCTTCCTGATGCGGATCACCGGCGATCCCATCACCGCCGCCCTCGGCGGTCGCCTCCCTCCCGACCAGCTCGCCGAGCGCGTGCACGAGGCCGGCTACGACCGTCCCCTGTGGATCCAGTACTTCGAGTACCTCTTCGGGGTCTTCCGCGGCGACTTCGGGACCACCCTCACCGACAACCAGCCGGTCATCGCGGTGCTCCTGCAGTACGGCACCGCGACGCTCGAGCTCGCGGTGTACGCCCTCATCGTGGCATTCATCATCGGCATCCCCTTCGGCCTCATCGCCGCCTACCGCCGCGACCGCTGGCAGGATGCGGTGCTGCGGATCGGCGCGATCCTCGGCTACGCCACGCCGATCTTCTTCGTCGCGATCCTCCTCAAGCTCGTGTTCGCGGTGTGGCTCGACGTGCTGCCGGTCTCCGGACGCGCCTCCACCCGCACCGAGCTGCAGCTGCATGGCCTGGACAGCCCGACGGGCATCTATCTCATCGACGCCATTCGCCTCGGCAGCGGCGCCGCCGTGGCGGACGTGCTGTGGCACGCCGTGCTCCCGGGGCTCGCGCTGGGCATCCTCACCGCCGGCATCTTCCTCCGCCTCGTGCGCACCAACGTCATCTCAACGCTCGGCGCCCAGTACGTGACGTCGGCCCGCTCGCGCGGCGTGCGCGAGTTCCGGCTGGTCACCAAGCACGCCTACCGGCCCGCGCTCATCCCGATCGTGACGCTCATCGGCCTCCAGGTCGCGGCGCTTCTGGCCGGCGCGGTGCTCACCGAGACGTCCTTCGAGTGGAAGGGCATCGGCTTCCATCTCGTGGACTACATCAAGGCCCGTGACTTCGTCGCCGTGCAGGGCATCGTCATCATGATCGCGGTGATCGTCGCACTGGCGAACTTCGTCGTCGACGTCATAGCCGTCCTCATCGACCCGCGAGTGAGGTACTGATGACCGCCGCCGCCCCCGCCACGCCGGCGCGCAAGCGCTGGTTCGACCGCATGCCGATCATCTCGCAGCTGCGCCTGAGCGTCGGTCTCCAGCGCGTCATGCTCGTGATCGGTCTCACCCTCACCGGCATCTTCATCCTCACCGCGATCTTCGCGCCCCTGCTCGCGCCGTACGGCTTCGCGCAGCGCTCCGTCGACGGTCAGGCCTTCGGCACGCAGCAGCCGCCGAACGCGACGAACCTGCTCGGCACCACGGTGTCCGGCTTCGACGTGCTCTCGCGCACCATCTGGGGCGCGCAGACGGCGCTGCTGGCCATCATCTGCTCGATCGTGTTCTCGATCTTCCTCGGCATCTTCATCGGCCTCGTCAGCGGATACTTCGGCGGATGGCTCGACCGCGTCCTCGTGGTGGTGGCCGACGCCATCTACGCCTTCCCGTCGCTGCTGCTCGCGATCGTCATGTCGATCGTCATCAGCCGCGGGCAGTCCACGCTGTGGGGCGGCATCCTCGCGGCCGCGATCTCGATCACCGTGGTGTTCGTGCCGCAGTACTTCCGCATCATCCGCGCCGAGGTCGTGCGCGTGAAGGCGGAGCCGTTCGTCGAGTCCGCACGCGTCATCGGCGTGCCGACCGGCCGGATCCTCGTGCGTCACGTGCTGCGCAACTCGACCCGCACGATCCCCGTCATCGTCACGATCAACGCCTCCGAGGCGCTGCTGACCCTCGCCGGGCTCGGCTTCCTCGGGTTCGGCATCGAGGCGACCGCGGCCGCCGAATGGGGCTACGACCTCAACCGCGCCGTCGCCGACGTCACAAGCGGCATCTGGTGGACGGCGATCCCGCCGGGCCTCGCGATCGTCCTCGTCGTGCTCGGCATCACCCTCGTGGGCGAGGGCCTCAACGACCTCAGCGACCCGCGGCTGCGCCGTCGGCGTCGGGCGGGAGCAGCGTCATGACCGACATCGCACGCATCGACGACCTCCGGGTCACGTTCGCGACCGACGGCGATCCCGTCGTCGCCGTCTCGGGCATCTCGCTCGAGGCGCACGCCGGCGAGGTGCTCGCCATCGTCGGCGAGTCCGGCTCCGGCAAGACCGTCACCGCCAACACGCTGCTCGGCCTGCTCCCCGAGACCGCCACGATGTCGGGTGCCGTCGTCATCCGCGGTCGCGACGGCGACGAGACGGATGTCGTGCACGCGACCCGCGAGCAGCTGCGCGCGATGCGCGGACGCGACGCCGCCATGGTGTTCCAGGAGCCCTCGACCGCGCTCAACCCCGTCTTCACGGTCGGGTTCCAGATCGCCGAGGGCCTGCGCGCCCACGAGAAGCTCTCCAAGAAGGAGGCGAGGGCCAAGGCCGTCGAGATCCTCCGCAAGGTCGGGATCCCCGACCCGGAGAAGCGCGTCGACGACTACCCGCACCAGTTCTCCGGCGGGCAGAAGCAGCGCGTCGTGATCGCGATGGCGCTCGTGCTCGACGCGGGCCTCATCATCGCGGACGAGCCGACGACCGCACTGGATGTCACCGTCCAGGCGGAGATCCTCGAGCTGCTGCGCGCGTGCCGCGACGAGTTCGGCGCGACGATCGTGCTCATCACGCACAACATGGGCGTCGTCGCCGACCTCGCCGACCGCGTCATCGTGATGTACCGCGGAGACATCGTCGAGCAGGCACCGGTGCGCGAGCTGTTCGCCGACCCGAAGCAGGAGTACACCCGAGAGCTGCTCGCGGCGGTCCCGCACGTCGGCCGCGGCAAGAGCGCACGGCAGGATCCGGCGCTCGCGGCGCCCACCGCACCGCCTGAGGGCAGCCTCGTCGTCGCCGAGAACCTGCACATCGCCTACCCGGGGCGGTTCGGCCGCCCGGGCGTGGTCGCCGTGAAGGGGGTCGACTTCTGGATCGGTCCGGGCGAGGTGCTGGGGCTCGTCGGCGAGTCGGGATCCGGCAAGACGACGATCGGACGCGCCATCGTGGGTCTGACCGCCGTCGTGGACGGCTCCCTCACGGTTCTCGGCACCGAGATGCGCGGAGCCAAGCCTCGGCACCTGGTCAAGAGCCGCCCCGACATCGGGTTCGTCTTCCAGGACCCCGCGACGAGCTTCAACCCGCTCCTCACGATCGCCGAGTGCATCGCGGAGCCGCTCGTGGTGCACGGCCGCTTCGCCGACGCCCGCCGGGCCCGGGGCCGGGTGGACGAGCTCCTCGATGCCGTGCGCCTGCCGACATCCTTCGGCGACCGCTATCCGCACGAGCTGTCCGGCGGCCAGCGCCAGCGCGCGTCCCTGGCCCGCGCGCTCGCGCTCGACCCGAAGCTGCTCATCGCCGACGAGCCGACCAGCGCCCTGGACGTGTCGGTGCAGGCGCGCGTGCTCGAGCTGTTCGCCGAGCTGCAGAGCGAGCTCGGGTTCGCGTCGCTGTTCATCAGCCACGACCTCGCGGTCGTCGACGAGGTGGCGGACCGCATCGTGGTGCTGCGGTACGGCGAGATCCGCGAGCAGGGGACGACGGTGCAGGTGCTGCGGGATCCGCGGGACGACTACACCAAGCGCCTCCTGGCCTCGCTTCCGGTGCCGGACCCCGTCGCGCAGGCGGACCGTCGCGCGGCATGGCGGGAGACGAGGAGCATCTGACCGTGGCTGAGCACGGGAGCGAGCACGGCGCCACGCCGGAGCGTGCGACCGTGTTCAGCTCCGAGCGCGCCAAGGCGTTCATCGACGCGGTCGTGGCGATCGCGATGACGCTGCTGATCCTGCCCCTCATGGAGAGCATCAGCGACGCGGCCGACGACGATCGCTCGTCGGCGCACTGGTTCGCCGAGCACCAGTGGCAGCTCGTGAGCTTCGTGCTGAGCTTCGCGATCATCGCGATGTTCTGGATCAACCACCACCGCATGTTCGCGCGGGTCGATCGGGTCACGACGGGTCTGCTGTGGGTCTCCGCCGCGTGGCTCCTGTCGATCGTGTGGCTGCCGGTGGCGACCGCGATGACCGGTCGCATGCGCGACGACGACACCCTCGCGCAGACCGTCTACATCGGCAGCATGATCCTCGTGTGTCTCCTCACCCTGACGACCCGTCTGTACCTGCGGCGGCACGGCGAGCTGCACGGCATGCCCGAGCGGGATCTGCGCGAGGGCGCCGCGGCGGACCTCGCGATGGCCGCGCTGTTCGCGCTGGCGCTCGTCGTCGCGCTGCTCGTGCCGGTGATCGGATACTTCGCGCTGTTCCTCATGCTGCTCACGGGATGGGTGCAGCGCCTCTTCGCGCGGCTGCTGCATGCCGACAGCGCGCCGACGCGCTGAGTCGCCGAACGCGCGGCGGCGGCGGGATCAGGGCGAGAAGAACTGCTGCAGCATGCCGCTCTGGAACAGCAGCCACAGGGCGACGAACGCCGCGACGATCACGTACGCGTACCAGGGGGCGCCCTGCTTGAGGCGCCGTCCCTCCTGCGCGACCCCCGCGGGCGGCGGGGTGAGCGGGGCGCCCGCGGATCGTGCGGCGGGAGCGGATGCCGCGGCGGCGGCCATCAGGCGCGCGGCGACGCCGGACTCCGGCACGACGGCGGCGTCGGCCGCTTCCGGAGCCGCCTCTGCGATACCCGTCTCTGCGATGCCCGTCTTGGGCGCGGTCTCTGCGACGCCCGGTTCCGGCGCCGCCTCCCCCGTGCCGGACGCGATGGCCATCTCCGAGGCGTCGGCCACCGCCGCCCCCGGGACCGCGGTGGCCAGTCGCTCGTCCCGCCACCGGGTCCACTGCGCGAACTTGTCGTCGAGCGCATCGACGATCGAGAAGAGCCACGTCCATGTGGCCGGGTCCAGGGTCGAGAAGTTCCGCTTCGCGTAGAGGAAGAGCCAGTCGTCGACGATCTCGACATCCACCTGCGCGGCGTTGTCGATGAAGCGCGCCATGATGTCGGGGGTGAACAGGTACAGCGCGTCCTGCTCATAGCCGCGCGGGCAGTAGAGCTCGAAGTGGCGGTCGAAGTCGCCCTCGAGGCTCAGCCGCTGGTCCTTCTTGAACATCACGGGGAGGTTGGATGCGCCGAACAGGCCGTTGTTGCTCGTGGCGTCGAGGACGATGTTCGGCAGCGGGGTGTCCAGGCGGAGGGCCAGATACCCCCAGAAGTGGGTCGTGGTGTCCTTGCCGGACCCGGTCTCGTAGGTGTAATTGGCGACCTCGACCCAGCGGCGGCGGGTGCCGGACACGACGTCGTGCGCCCCGCGGGCCCGCCCCAGCGAGAAGATCATGCCCGGGCGCGAGGGAGCAGGCAGCCACGGGTTGAAGGCGAGACCGTTCGCGCGCGCGAACCGGTCGAGGCGATACCAGCCGTTCGCCTGGCCCGCGTTCGCCCCCCGCAGCTTGACCACCAGGAAGGTCACGAAGGCGGCCGGGAGCAGGAGCGGGAAGATCGCGAAGATCAATCCGAGCGGCTGGCCGTATTCGATCACCATGGCGAATGCCACCGCGGACAGGAAGAGGCAGCCCAGCAGGATGAAGCCGCCGACGATGAGGGCGAAGACCCCGCCGACACCCGAGAACAGGCGCTGCTGCCCGCGTTTCGCGCGCAGCTGACGGGCGAAGGCGCGTGCCGCGCCGGCGTCGATGGGCTCGACGAGGGGCCGGGTGTCGAGCGGAGGAACGGTGGCCGGTGTGCTCATGGGTTGATCCTGTCTCCCTCCCAGGTGAGGTCGGCGTCGGCGGGGATCGCCGTGGCCTCCCATCGGTCGTCGGCGACGAGCGCGGCCGCGAGGTCGGGCGCGCAGGCCACGATCGTCGAGTCGAAGTCGACCTCGCTCACGAGGACCCACGCACGATCGTCGGGCCACACGAGGCTCGGCGAGTGCGCCGCGGGGTCGAACCCGTGCTCCTCGGCGGGGCGATCCCGCCACGGCACCCGGAGCACCCACTCCGGATCCGCCAGCTCCGCGACACCGCCCCGGAAGAGGACGTGTCCGCGTGCGGGAAGCTCGAGCCGCGGACCTCGGGAGATGTCGTCCGACAGGATGCCGGGCTGCCACGAGGACTTCCGGTACGGGTTGTTGAAGCGATCGTGCACACTGCGGCCGAGGACTTCGGCATGCGGCGAGCCCTGCGGGACCCCGAGGGAGAAGAAGGTGCGCGACGGCCCCTCGCCGGTGAAGCCGAGCAGCCCGCCCCAGCCCTCCCACAGCGCGACGTGGCCGACCTCGGGCGTGGTCGTGTGCGCGGCGAGCACCGCGGCGACGGCCGCGAGCTCGCCGGCATCCAGCTCTCCCTCCGTCGGAGCGTCGTACTGCCAGCCGTCCGGCGCGGGGGTCTGCTGCCACTCGTTCGGATCGTCGCCGGGCTGTGCGACGAGCGCGTGCCACTGCGCGAGCGGATGCATCCGCGTGCCGAAGGACGCCGCCGCGTCGGCCCAGCGCGCGGGCTCGGTGTCGATGTCGACGCCGGCGAGCGCGTCCCACGCGGCGGGGTCGGCGTCGGCGGGGAGCGTCGGCCAGTCCCGGCCCACCGGGCGCGAGCGCGTCGCGGGGTGGAAGATCCGCACGTAGGAGGGGAAGCCGCGCGGGACCACGCCGTGCATGCGCGCACTGATGCCGGGGTCGAGGCGATCGCGGAGCCAGTCGCCGGCGGCGACGTCCCCAGTCCACTCCATGGGCACACGTTAGCGGGTGCCCCCTGCCCCGGGGAATGCCGGATTTCCGCGCGCCCGCGCGCCCCGGTGCGCGTACGGCCGGAGTCCCGGAGTCCCAGCGCCCGGACTCCCCGCGCTCCGCGTCTCGGTGCGCGCCCGGCGTCGCTCCCCCGCGTCTCGGTGCGCGTCCCCGTTGTGGCGGCCTCCACCCGGGCGGAGCCGCCACAAGTGGGACACGGTCCGTAGCATGTCCCACAAGAGGCGAGCGGATGCCGGTGCACGTCGCCACAACGGGGACATGCGCCACAACGGGGACACGCGCCGTGGCCGGGCTCGCGACACAGGAGGAGGCGGCGTGGCTGCGAGGAACCCGGACGACATCGACGCGCTGCGGGCGACCGCCGACATCCTCGACATCGACGCCCTGCTCACCGAGGCCGAGCGCGCGACCCGCGCCGAGGTGCGGGCGTTCGTCGACGCGCACATCCGCCCGTACATCGCGGACTGGTTCGACCGCGCCGTCTTCCCCCGCGAGCTGGCTGCGCAGCTGGGCGCGCTGGGCGTCCTCGGCATGCACCTGGACGGATACGGATGCCGCGGGGCCAGCGCCGTCGAGTACGGACTGGCCGCGATGGAGCTCGAGGCGGGCGATTCGGGGCTGCGCACCTTCGTGTCCGTGCAGGGCTCGCTCGCGATGAGCTCGATCCATCGCTGGGGCTCCGAGGAGCAGAAGCAGGAGTGGCTCCCCCGCCTCGCCCGCGGGGAGGCGATCGGCAGCTTCGCGCTCACCGAGCCCACCGCCGGGTCCGACCCGGCCGGCATGAAGACCTTCGCACGGCGCGACGGCGCCGACTGGATCCTCACCGGCGAGAAGCGCTGGATCGGACTGGCGAGCATCGCCGACGTCGCGGTGGTGTGGGCCCAGACCGACGACGGCGTGCGCGGATTCCTCGTCCCCACCGACGCCCCCGGCTTCGCGGCATCGGTGCTCGAGCCCAAGCTCTCGATGCGCGCGTCCATCCAGACCGCGCTGCGGTTCGACGACGTGCGGCTGCCGGCATCCGCGATGCTTCCCGGGGCACGCGGTCTGCGCGGACCCTTCTCTGCCCTCAGCGAGGCCCGCTACGGAATCGTCTGGGGCGTCATGGGCGCGGCGCGCGACAGCTTCGAGGCGGCGCTGCGGCACGCGCTCGCCCGCACGCAGTTCGGCCGGCCCGTCGCGGGGTTCCAGCTCACCCAGCGCAAGCTCGTCGACATGGCCGTCGAGATCCAGAAGGGCACGCTCCTCGCCCTGCACCTGGGCAGGCGGAAGGATGCCGGCACGATCACGCCGGAGCAGATCTCGCTCGGCAAGCTCAGCAACACCCGCGAGGCCATCGCCGTCGCCCGGGAGGCGCGCACGATCCTCGGCGGCGACGGCGTGCTCATCGAGAACTCCCCCATCCGGCATGCCGCGAACCTCGAGTCGGTGCGCACCTACGAGGGCACCGACGAGGTGCACACGCTGGTGCTCGGCCAGCACCTCACCGGCATCCCCGCATTCCGCTGAGGGCCGCAGCCCCGATTGGGGGTCCGTCGCGGCATCCGGTACCATGGGAGGGTTGTCCGCGATTCCGCGCGCCCGCGTGGTTCCGGACGACGTGCACACACCCTCCTGCTTCCGGGAAATGCCCGGGAGCCGTTCTAGTCCGAAGGAGGTGGGATAGTGACGCACACGCACCAGTACGAGCTCATGGTGATCTTCGACCCCGAGCTCGACGAGCGCACCGTCGCCCCGAACCTTGACAAGTTCCTCAAGGTCATCACCAGTGATGGGGGCACGATCGACAACATCGACATCTGGGGCCGTCGCCGACTGGCCTACGAGATCAAGAAGAAGAGCGAAGGCATCTACGCCGTCGTGAACTTCACCGCCACGAGCGAGGCCACCCAGGAGCTCGACCGTCAGCTGAAGCTCAACGAGCAGATCATGCGGACGAAGGTCCTGCGCGCCGAAGAGGCGATCGCCCAGGTCGCCGCCGAGGCGAAGCGCTCCGAGGAGAAGGCCGCCCGCAAGGCCGCCCGCCCCGCGAAGACCGCCGCGACCGCTGACGCGAAGGCCTGACGACGATGGCCGGCGAGACGATCATCACCGTCGTGGGAAACCTCACGGCTGACCCCGAGCTGCGCTACACGCAGAACGGGCTGCCCGTCGCGAACTTCACGATCGCGTCGACGCCGCGCAACTTCGACCGTGCGACCAACGAGTGGAAGGACGGCGACGCGCTGTTCCTCCGCGCGAGCGTGTGGCGCGAGTTCGCCGAGCACGTGGCGGGTTCGCTGACGAAGGGCTCCCGCGTCATCGCGACCGGTCGCCTCAAGCAGCGCAACTACCAGGACCGCGAGGGCAACAACCGCACGTCCATCGAGCTGGAGGTCGACGAGATCGGCCCCTCGCTGCGCTACGCGACCGCTCAGGTCACCCGCGCGGCATCCGGTGGCGGCGGCGGACAGCCGCGCGCGCAGGTCGCCGACGAGCCGTGGTCGACGCCCGGTTCGAACAACGCCGGCGGAGCCGACGCCTGGAGCGCCCCCGGCGCCTACGGCGACGACACTCCGTTCTAAGAGATTCCGGATGCCTCGGCATCCGACAACACGTAAGGACAACCCATGGCTGGAAAGTCGAGCGGCGACCGCCGCAAGCCGCGGAAGGGCGCCAAGAACGCCGCTCCCGCGAAGGCGATCCGCGTCGGCGTCATTGACTACAAGGACGTCGCCACGCTTCGCAAGTTCATCTCGGAGCGCGGCAAGATCCGTGCCCGTCGTATCACCGGTGTCTCGGTGCAGGAGCAGCGTCTGATCGCCAAGGCGATCAAGAACGCGCGCGAGATGGCGCTCCTGCCCTACGCCGGCGCTGGCCGCTAAGGAGCACCGACATGGCAAAGCTGATTCTCACGAATGAGGTCGCCGGGCTCGGAAGCGCCGGAGACGTCGTCGAGGTCAAGAACGGGTACGCCCGCAACTACCTCATCCCGCAGGGCTTCGCCGTCGCGTGGACGCGCGGTGGCGAGAAGCAGGTGGCGTCGATCCGCGCCGCCCGCGACGCCCGCGCCATCCACGACCACGAAGAGGCCGTCGCGCTGAAGGACTCGCTCGAGTCCAACAAGGTGCGCCTCGCCGTCAAGGCCGGAGCCGAGGGACGCCTGTTCGGCTCCGTCAAGACCGGTGACGTCGCGGATGCCGTCAAGGCCGCCGGCCTCGGCGAGCTGGACAAGCGCAAGATCCACATCACCTCCCCGATCAAGTCGGTGGGCGAGCACGAGGCGACCGTTCGCCTTCGTGACGACCTCACCGCCGTGATCACGCTGCAGGTGGTCGCCGCCAAGTAAGGCGCGCAACGTCCGGATGCCGCAGACCTTCGGGTCTGCGGCATCCGTCGTTTCCGGGGAGGCCGTCCGAGGGTTCCCCACCCCGTTCGTGCCGACGCATCGGGCGGATGCGCGGGCTGCGGACGCGGAGGTACGGGTGCACGGCGCCGCCCATGACACCGTGCACCCGTGGCCGGAGTGCCCTCCCATCCCGTGCGCGTCCCTCCCCCAGGACACGCGCGCACGCCGGCCCTTCCCGCGTGCGGGGACACGCGGGAAGCAGGAGCCGCCCCGCGGGAGCTGGGGAATCTGGGGAATTCCTCCCGCGGGGCGGACCGTCAGCGAGTCGTGCGGCCCATGCGGATCGTGACGTACTTGCCGCCGAGGGCGAGCAGGCCGATCACGAACAGGACGAGGGCGAGGCCCAGCGGACCGAGCGGGTCGCCGCCGCCGGTCTCGGCCAGAGCGTCGGCCGCGCCGCCGCCCGTGACCGCACCGCCGGCACCGCCGCCGCTGGCCGGGTCACCGGGACCACCGGGGTTCCCCGGCGTGCCGGGCGTACCCGGGGTGCCGGGCGTACCCGGGGTGCCGGGGATGCCCGGGTCGCCCGGGTTGCCGGGGTCGCCCGGGTTTCCGGGGTCGCCGCCCGTCGGGTTGTCCGTCACGGTGTCACCCACAACCGAGACGGCGTTCCCGCCGATGGTGATCGGCAGCGCGACCGGCAGGGCCAGTTGCGTTCCCGAGAGCAGCCCGTCCGCGCCGTTCGTGATCGCGCCGGGACCGGTGGCGCCGGCCGCCGGCGTCACGGTGGTGGAGCCGGTGGACGCGCTGTCGCCGACGGCCGAGAAGGCGTTGCCCACGACCGTCACGGGGACGCGGACGGGCGCGAGGACCTGGCTGCCGGAGATGACGCCGTCCGCGCCGTCCGTGACCGCGGCCGTGCCGGTGCCCGAGGGCTGTCCGGCGGTCGTCGACGACTGCGACGACGTGCTGTCCCCGACCACGGAGATCGCGTTGCCGCCCACGGTCACCGGGGCCGCGATGGGAGCGACGACCTGGGTGCCGGAGCCGACGCCGTCGGCGCCGTCCGTGGTGGGCTCAGCGTCGTTCGCGGTGCCTCCCGGGGCGGGCGCGGCATCCGTCGATGAATCGGCGGAGGTGCTGTCCCCGAGGACGGAGATGGCGTTGCCGCCGATCGTGATCGGGATGGCGATGGGTGCAGCGGCCTGCGTGCCCGAGAGGAGTCCGTCGCCGCCGTCCGTGGTGGCGCCTGCGGTGCCCGCCGCGGGTGCCGTGGAGCCGGGGCTCGTGGCGGAGTCGGTGGAGGCGCTGTCTCCGAGGACGGAGATGGCGTTTCCGCCGATCGTGATCGGCACCGAGATCGGTGCGACCACCTGGGTGCCCGATGCGGTGCCGTCCGCGCCGCTCGTCGCGGGTGCGGTCGGTGTCGACGTCGCGCTCGCCGGCGCCTGCGGCTCCGACCCCGTGGCGGCGTCCTTCGACGCGCTGGAGCCGACGACCGAGACGGCGTTGCCGCTCACGGTGATGGGGACCTTGACCGATACGAGCGCCTGAGTACCCGATGCGGTCCCGTTGCTGCCGCTCGTCGACGCGGCCGGCTGCGAGACCGGCGCCGCTTTCGGCTCCGACGTGGCCGGCTGCGGTGCCGCGGCGGGCTTCGGCGTCGATGCGGGCGTGGAGGCCTTCGTGCTCGACGAGTTGCCGAGGATCGAGATGCCGTTGCCGGAGATGTTCACGGGCAGCGTGATGTCGAGCAGCGCCTGCGTGCCCGATGCCGTCCCGTCTTCTCCTGATGTCTCCGCCGCCTGCGCGGCGACGGTGCTGAAGAGGGCGATGCCCCCTCCGACGAGCACTCCGAGGAGCGCTCGTTTCATGGTGCGATTCATTGCTCTTCTCCCTGACTGAGCTGGGTCGGAGCGCCGGACGGCGCGCCGAGATGTCATCGGCGACGCCGGATGGAGGGCGCGCCGGAGCGGATGCCGCGCACAGGGCGCAGCTGTCCCCTGCTCAGCCGGGAGAGGTGTCGGTCTCGTAGACCGGCGCGCCGGGCAGCGCGTCGTTCCGCGGACCGGAGGTGCGGAAGAACGAGGCCGCGAAGCGCGGCCGCGCGACGACGAGGATCGCCATCGCGCCGAAGGTGAGGACCAGGGCACCGGTGGATGCCGGCGCGGACGACGGCATGTCGACGGGGAGCCCGCCGAGGGCGGGCAACGCGGCCGTCAGTGCCGACGCTGCCACCGTCGCCGTGGTCGCGCCGATCGCGTCCCACGCGTCGACGACCGATGCGCCGAACGCGACCTCGGAGGTCGTGACGGCGTCGGTCGCGGGTGCGGCGACCGACGGGGCGACGGGTGTCGTCGGCGCGGCGTCCGCGGGGAGCGGTGCCCCCGGAGCCGGTGCGGCGGGCGTCGTGCCCAGAACGGGATCGAGGTCGGGCAGCACCGACTCGACCGGCGGGATCACGGGAGTCAGTGGGGCGGGAGAGCCGACGAGGTCACCGACGACCGGCGTCTTCGCGACGACATCCGAGACCGTGGTGAGCGTCTTGTCGGTCACCGTGCGGACCGTCGTGTCGACGGCCGCGGTGGTCTTGTCCACGGTGGCGACGGTCTTCTTCACGACGGTCTTGACGGTCTGGCGCACCGGCTGGGGGGCGACCGCCAGGACCGGCTTGGTGACGGGTTCGGCGGCCTTGACCACGGTCTTGGTGATCGTGCCGACCTCCCCGACCGTGGAGGCGACCGCCCCGGTCACGTGGTTGACCGTGGAGGTCACCGCGCCGAGGAGGCCCTTGCCGGTCTTGCCGTCGTCCTCCGCCGCCGACGAGGGCGAGCTCTGGGCGAACAGCGTGATGAGAGTCCAGAGGAGGGCGACGCCCACGCTCAGCAGCAGAACGCGCAACAGATGTGCGCGGCCGCGATGCGCGACGACCTGCATGCTCTCTCCCCCCGGATGACGGAAGTCCGGCGACATCGTCCGGCCTTCCGCGTGAGTGGGATGCTACCTGCGGTCGGCCCGGTCGTCCAGACCCCCTCCCGAAAATCCGATCGCGCGTCGCCGATGCCCGACGCGCGGCGCATCCGCTCGACGGGCGTCCCGGCGCGAGCCCGCTCGCCGTCTGGGAAGGGCTTCGACTGGACAGTCGTCACGAAACGCCCGGGGGTCGTTGTACACAACCTTCTCCCGTGATCGGCAACCTTCAACACACACTTCAACCACATCTCCCTCCACAGCCCGTGGAAAAAGAAACGCCTGGTCACTCGCGAGAAAAAACTTGCGCGGAGCAGGCGCCGCGAACGTTTTCCACAGGTGTTGTACACAGGCGTGTCGGCGTGTCTCGCAGCGTCTCCACAGAGTTATCCACAGGCCGAGTTGCACCTGCGGGAGGGTGCTCCTAACGTGAGTTGCGCCCCCGGGGGAGGGCGACCGAAAGGCACGACGAAGACGATGATGTCGGACGTCGATG
>Ga0180216_1000952_pt1 | contig 27490 bp, 30 predicted proteins | sample eDN3rd37CBELigMG_FD_128879 | JGI IMG/M metagenome (GOLD analysis project Ga0180216, IMG submission 128879) | Enriched Miracle-Growth compost microbial communities from Emeryville, California, USA - eDNA 3rd pass 37_C BE-Lig MG (version 2)... ... | reverse complement strand
GTCATATCGTAAGGCGTCGTCTGGTAGATTTCGTTGATCCAGTTCTGGAACAACAGGAAAGCGTGGCTGCGCCAGCGGTTTTCCGGCGGTTGCGAGGGATCGTCGTTGGGATAGAGGTCGAGGGGGGGCGGCGTATCGAGGCCGGCCTTGAGATCGCGCTCATATTCGTCGGCAAGCGAGCGGTTGTCATATTCGAGGTGATTGAGCATGTGCACCGCCCGATGCTCGCGATCGTCGAGCATGCAGACCCCGATCGGGCTGTCGATTAGGATATCGAGTTCCTTCGGCAGACTGGTGCGCTCGATGTCGTTATAGCGTGACACCGGGATCGCCAGATCGTCCGAAAATCCGCGCAGATAGGGTGAAGCCGGCCGGATGACGCGATGGCGGTAGATACCGAAAGCCTTCTTTTCCATGCGATAACGGCGAACGCCATGGAAATGGTGCAGCGCCGCCTGTGCGCCCCAGCAGATGAACATGGTGTGGTGCACGTTTGTCTGCGTCCAGTTCATGATCTCGATCATCTCAGGCCAGTAGCGCACCTCCTCGAAGGGGAGGTTGGCGATTGGCGCGCCGGTGACGATGAAGCCGTCGAACTTTTGCGCGCGCACTTCCTCCCAGGTCCGATAGAAGGTCCGAAGATATTCTTCGGGCGTGCTCTTGGACTTGTGATCGGTAATGCGCACAAGCGTCAGGTCCACCTGCAGGGGGGTGGCGCCGATCAAGCGGGTGAACTGGGTTTCCGTGCGTTCCTTGTTCGGCATCAGGTTGAGCAGGCCGATTTGCAGAGGGCGAATATCCTGACGGGCGGCGCGGGTTGAATCCATCACCACCACGCCTTCCTGTTCTAGCGTGACGCGTGCGGGTAGATTATCTGGAATCCTGATGGGCATTTAGGCCATCTTTCTGAGAAGCTGATGGAAGAGCGGAACGGGATGCGAGCGGTCTGAAGCCGCTAGCGCATTCGCGCTTCGATCGCCCCCGCCATCAGGTCGCGGAAATCGGAACCGTTACGCACGCCGGCAAGGTCGGCGGCGTCTATGACATAGCCGAAATTGTCTGCCAGAGCCTGATAGCGCGGAAGACGGTCTTTCAACAGCGCTTCGAATCCCCAAGCAGCAAAGCCGGCCGGGTCAACAGCATCGTCCTCGGTGATGCCGTTCACTGCCTTGTACTCGTTCCACTTCTCAATGAGAAATTGCGGGCGATAGTACATGGGCTTGGGGTTCTTCTTGAAGCGCTGAACCAGCTTTTCGGCATCCGCTTCAGTCCCGCGCAGATATACCAGGGTCGTATTTGCCGCGAGCGTCTTGATCACGGGATCGTCGGGGTTGTCGTGGTCGACGACCTCGATCAACGAGCCGCCAGTGTCGGCGATGAAATCATCATAGCCGTAGAGAGCGTTGGCCCGCTCGATGAAATAGGGGACATCGAGAAGCGCATAGATTTCGGCAATCCGATGCTGCTCCTGCCGGCGCTGGTATTCGGCGAAGAGCAGGCCGCCCTTGGCCGGATTTCCCGGCGTGCCGAGATAGGTCGAGAGCGGATCGAGATTGTCGAAGGTGATGTTGGACGAGATGTAGATCGAGTCCGAACGCAAGAGCTCGGCGAGAAAGGGCACCTTCATCGCCTCGCGCTTGAAATTGTCGACGATGAACTCGCCCATGTGGCGGGTGCCGATGCGATAGTCGACCGAATAGTGAAACCAGCCGTGATCGCGCAGCATGTTGCTAAGCCACGTCTTGCCGACGCCGGCCATGCCGAAAACCGTCACGGCATGACGCGGGGATTTCAGGAACTCATCGGCGCTCTTGAACAGCATGAGTGGGGCGTTTCTCCGGCTCTATCGGTGGGTCCAAGCGTTTAGAGCCTTTGCCGCAAGCGCACAAGCAGTCGAGGCCGGCCGGCAAAACTTGCCGCGGGGCAGGATTGATTTGCCCGGATATTACCGGTTTTACGAACGGTAATCGCGATTTTCCCAATCAAATCAAGGCCTCTGCGGTTGGCACCCTGCTTGCATCAGTTCGGGCAAATGGGTGCGGTATGCGCCCGCAGGTTCATGGAGTGACTGATGGGGATTTATGGGGCTCTTTCCAGCGCGGTGACCGGTTTGCGGGCGCAGGCACATGCGCTCGAAAACATCTCGGGCAACATCGCCAATTCGCAGACCACCGGCTACAAGCGCATCGAGACCGACTTCCTCGACCTCATTCCCGATGCGCCGCTGGCACGCCAGGTGCCGGGTGCGGTGTTGGCGCAATCGCGCAGCACCAATGACGTCAAGGGCGATATCCAGACGGTTTCGAGCGAAACCTTCATCGCCCTCAATTCCAACGGCTTCTTCGTCGTCGAGCCGAAGGTGGGGCAATCGGACGGCAATTCGGTCTTTGCCGGCACGAACTTCTTTACCCGCCGCGGCGACTTCGAGATCGATAAGGACGGGCGCCTGGTGAACGGGGCCGGGTACTACCTGAAGGGCCTGCCCATCGACACGCAGACCGGGAATATCTCCGGTTCGGTGCCGGAGGTGATCCAGCTCTCCAACTCCTTCCTGCCGGCCCAGCAGACGAACCGCATCAACTACCAGGCCAACCTGCCGCAAGTGCCAAAGACGAGCGCATACAACGCCACTGTTGCCAATAGCGAGTTGCTGCAGGCGGCGAACTACATGAATGTGCCCGGCTCGCAGGCCGCATCGATGACGGGCGCTACGCTGGTCGGTGGAAGTCCGGCGAGCAGTGATGACGCCACGACACCCGGGCCTTTCGTTGCGGGGGATAGCCTCACGATCAACGTCAACGGCACTGAGGTGACGTTTGATTTCCATGATGGCACCTACAGCGGAAGCAATGTCGGGATCGATATATCGGGAACGGCGACCATCGGGTCAGTGCTGACCAAGATGCAGCAGGGGCTGCGTGATGGAGGGGGTGCGGCCGCTGCCAACGCGACCGTCGGTCTCGATGGTGATGGTAAACTGCAGGTTCTGCTCGATAACTATTCCGCGTCCTTTCGGGTCAGCGGTGCAGGCGGAACGCTCGGCAATCTCGGCCTGACCAACGGCGCTACGGCCTCGCCAGACGTGCCCATCGTGCCGGTCCCGACCATCGCAGCCAACCAGAATACGCAATTCATCACCAATACGATCGCAGGCGGCGCTATCACCGTCTATGCGGAAAACGGTGCTCCGGCCAATGTGCAGTTGCGCTGGGCCAAGGTCGACAGCCAGACTAATTCATCGGGCGCCTCTTCGGGCGTCGATACCTGGCACCTCTACTATATGTCCGACAGCACCGCGACGGGTGGCGACGCGATGTGGACCCGCGTCAATGAGGAGTTCCGCTTCGGTCCGAGCGGTTCGATGACCTCTCCCAGCGGCACGGCGACCACGCTTTCCGACCTCACCGTCAACGGCGTCAAGGTCGGTGATGTCGAGTTCCGCTATGACACCAACGGACTGTCGCAGTTCGCCGATGTGAACGGCACGGCCAATGTCTCCACCCTCAACCAGAACGGCTATGGCGCGGGTGAATTCATCTCCGTGGCGATCGCCGATAACGGGCGGGTGGTTGCGACTTATTCGAATGGCGAGCGCATCGATATGGCACAGGTCGTGACGGCCGAGTTCAATGCCATCAACAAGCTCAAGCGCCTCGATGGCGGGGTCTATGCCACATCGTCGGAATCGGGCGAGGCAATCGTCGATCTTTCCGGCAATGGCATCATTGGTGGATCACTGGAAGCCTCGAACACCGACATTTCGGAGGAATTCACCAAGCTCATCGTGACCCAGCAGGCCTATGCCGCTGGCACGCGCATCGTGAGCACGGCCGACGAAATGCTGCAGGAAGCGCTGAACATGGTCCGCTAAGAGGCGGGGCCGGGTTGCGCCGTAGGAGCCGAGCATGGGTCTGGTATCGTCGCTGAACAACGCCGTAACCGGTCTGCGGATCAACCAGGATTCGCTGACCGTCGTTTCGCGCAACATCGCCAATTCGGGCACGCCCGGTTATCATCGGCAGTCGCTCAATGTGGTCGATCACAACGACGCCACATCGAGCTATGCGCGTTCCGAGGGCGTGCAGCGCGCGTTCAACACCACCCTGCAGACCTATTATACGCGCCAGGTCTCGGACACGGCCTCATCGAGTGTTCAGGCCGGCTATCTCGAGCGGCTGCAAACTTTTCTCGGCAAGCCGGGATCGGTCGGATCGCTCGACACCGTTTTCCAGGAGCTGCAGAACGCGCTGCAGGGGCTTTCGACCAGTCCGGACGACTATACGGTCCGCTCGCAGGTCGTCTCCCGTGCCCAGACCATGGCGCAGACGCTCAATCAGCTTTCGGGCGATATCCAGGGCATGCGCCAGGAAGCCGAGGGCCAGATAGCCGCCAGCGTCCACAGCCTCAACGGCATGCTGAGTTCGCTCGAAGAGGTGAATTTGCGCCTGCTGGATCTTGGCATGGAGGATGCCGGGCGTACGGCGCTTCTCGACCAGCGCGATCGGCTGGTGTCCCAGGTCGCCGAAAAGATCGACGTGCGGGCGGACTATCGCGTTGATGGTACCGTGGCGCTGATGACCCGGTCCGGCGTCGGCTTGCTGGACGGGCGTGCCTCTGTCTTCAGCTTCGAGTCGGCTGGCAATCTCGCCGCGACCTCGGAGTTCGACTACGATCCCGACCTCACCAAGGTCGGCAAGCTCACCATCACCACGCCGTCGGGCCTGACGCTCGATCTCGTGCAGCAAGGGGTGGTGCAGGGCGGTGAACTTGGTGGCTTGCTGACGCTGCGCGACAAGACCCTGGTCGAGGCACAGGCTCAGCTCGACGAGATTGCGGCGGGGCTGGCGCAGGCCTTTGGCACCGTACAGACGCCCGGCACCGAATTGGCCGGAGGGAACGGTTTCGACCTCGACATTTCGGGTATTAAGCCGGGCAATGACTTCCTCATCAACTACACCGAAAACGGCGTTGCCCGACAGGTGCGCGTGGTCAATACGCAGCAGGACATCGACTACAAGGATGCCAGCGGCGTCCGGGTGATCGGCGTCGATATGTCGGGTGGCGCCGCGGCGGTCGCGACCCAGCTCGAGGGGTTGGTGCCCGGGCTGACCATCGCTCAGCGCATCAGTACCCCTGCGCAATCCGACGATGCCAAAGTCCTGCGCATAGTCGGCGATAGCTCGGGCGCAACAGGCGTGACCTCGCTCATTGCGCGCACGACCTCGACGGCAGAGCAGGGGGCGGGGCTGGCGCTGAACCTCTTTGTCGATGCAGGTAATTCCGGTTTCACCAACAATCTCGACGGAACGCCGCCGCAAAAGCTCGGTTTTGCGGCGCGAATTTCGGTCAACACCGCAATCATTGCCGACAATCGGTTGCTGGTGCAGACGAGCGCCGGGGGTACGCTGGGCGATAGTGCGCGCCCGGACTATCTCGTCAAGCAACTGGCGCAGATGCAGTTCGTCTCGGGTGGAAACCCGGATGCCAATCCGGCGCGCTTTCAGCTCAGCGGCAATCTGAGCGAGATCATTTCCCAGACCATCGGTTTCCAGGGCAACAACATTGGCGCGGCGCTCTCCAAGCGCGACGATCGCCAGCTGACGCTCGACACCCTGGTGCAACAGATGGACGCCGAATACGGCGTCAATGTCGACGAGGAGATGTCGCGCCTCATCCAGCTGCAGAACGCCTATGCTGCAAATGCCCGAGTGGTTTCCATCGTGCAGGAACTGCTCGATACGCTATTCAACGTGTGAGGGCGCTGAGCCATGATCGTCAACAGGTCGATGTTTCCGCTGCAGACCGGCTTCTCGGTTATCTCGAACATGCAATCGCGCATGGCGGACCTGCAATTGCAGCTCGGTACCGGCGAGAAATCCTCGACACTGGCCGGCATGGGTCGGGACCTGCCGCTGTCGCTAAGCGTACGTTCGCGGCTGGCGCGGATCGAGGGGTACAGCGCCAATATCGACATGGTCAATCTGCGGCTGAGTTTTCTCAACAATACCGTGAACCGCTTCGAGGCGCTCGAGGCCGAGGCTCGTACATCGGCCGCACAGGGCCAATATGGAACCGGCAACATCAATCTGGCGACCGTTCCGGACCTCTCAAAGGCGCGCCTCGATGAGATCGTGACATTGCTGAACTCGGAGGTTGCCGGGCGTTACCTGTTCGGTGGCTCGAAAACGGACGCGCAGCCGGTTGCGTCGGTGTCGGCATTGCTGGACGGACAAAGCGGCCGCGCAGGCTTCAAGACTGTCGCTGCCGAGCGGCAGGTAGCCGATCTCGGCATCGACGGTCGCGGCCGTCTCGAGACCGAGCGCACTGATGCGACGGTGCGATTGAGCGAAGATGGCGTGCATCCGTTCGGCATGAAAGTCTCGACCGTCTCCAACCCGCCGGGAGTGAGTGTAGGCCAGCCTCATCCCGGTGCGGCACCGTTGGGCAAGCAGGTGACCGTTACTTTCGAAGAGTCTCCGCAGATCACCGCGGGAAGTGCAATCACCATTGGGCTTGTCCTGCCCGACGGAACGGAAACGCAGATATCTCTGAGTGCGGTGAATGCAGGAGATGCAGCAGGCCCCGACACATTCTCGATCGGCGGCAGCGCAGACGAAACGGCAGAGAGCTTCAATCAGGCTCTTCGGAGCAAATTGCTTGAGGTGGGAAGCTCTACCCTCAAGGCAGCTTCCACGTTCGCGGCGGCAGAAAACTTCTTCAACAGTGCCGGCGAGCCGGTACTTCGCGTCAATGACGATCCCTCTCTAGCAGAGGCGACGTCGCTCAGGCTCGCGACACCCTCCGACACGGTTATGTGGTATGGAGGCGAAACCGCCAGCGTTGCCGCCGAAGGCCTCGGCCGCCTAGAAATTCTCCAGGATAGCGGCAATGTAGTCCTTAGCGAGAAAGCGCCGCCATCGGATAACCACGGTTTCCGCCTTGTTTCCGCCGTGGCCGAGAGCGCCGCTATCGCAGCACCATTGACTGCCGGGGCGACGCCACTGGACGGTGCCGCGATATCCTTCACTTTCGCCGACGATGTCAGCGAGGGTGACAAGGTCACCGTGCGGGTGGCGTTTCCCGGCGGAGAGCGCGATATCGAATTGACCGCGACGAATGGACCTGCCGGACCTGGTCAGTTCCAGATCGGTACAGCGGCCAAAACGGCGGAAAATTTCAGCAAATCGCTGGAGGCGAGCCTTAACGCCGCGGCGAAATCCATCGAGGGAACGCCGCGCCAAACCGTTTCGGCACAGGTGGATGCATCGACGCGGGTCAATTACGGCATGCAGGCCGACGAAAGCGGTTTGCTGGCCCTGATGCGTTCCACCGCCTCTATGGCCATCACCACCTATCCGACAGGGGATGCAGCCGATAAAGCCCGGTTCGACGGGATGGCTGATCGGCAAGCCACGCTTTTGTCCGAGAACCGGAATGGCGAAGCCGGTTCAATCGAAATACTGGCTATGGATATGGGTATCGCTCTCTCGACGCTCGAAAGCGCCTCGACGCGGCACACATCCTACCAGGCGCAGCTCGAAAACCTGCTTGCCGATGTCGAGACGGTTTCCGAGGAAGATGTCGCCATGGAGATATTGGCGCTACAGACCCGCCTGCAGGCGAGCTATCAAGTCACGGCCATGGTGAGCCAACTCAGCCTGGCACAGTTCCTCTAAAGAGAGACTGCAATAACAAAAAGGGCCGCTCGATAGCGGCCCTTTTCACATGCGGGAGCCGACTACGCGGCTTGAGCGCGTAACCCGGCTGCGATCTGTCGATTGATCTGTACCAGAACGTCCAGCTTGGCCGGCTCCGGCGCCAACAGAATCTCTCGGGTTTGATTGAGGATGAAGATGCCCAGATTGGCGATGTTCTGGCGCACCTCCCGGGGAAGCGGATTGTCTTCGTTCGTCGCTGAGGTCAGAAAGACCGTCCAGAGCTTGCGGTTGAAGGTCAGGGCCGCGGACAAGCGCTCGCTCTGACTGGACCAGTTATCCTGAATGTTCTGCAACATGCTGGCCGAGCGCACGAGAAGCGCCGCCTCGCGTTCCCTTGGTGATTCGACTGTTTTAGCCGTCTGCTGGTAGGCCAGAGCCGCCTGATGTTGCATGCTCGATAAGATCCCGTTCGTATTGGATGAGCTGCTTTGCAGCCTTGAGAGCTTTGTACAAATTCCCGGTTAAGATGTCGTTATTGATTTGGTCGACAATGGGGATTGTTGATGGCGCTGCCGTGACGATGTCGTTGATGAGCGCAAAGTAGTCACGTCGCAGGGCCGAAGTGTCATTTTGAATGTACATCATCTGTACCGCCAGATAGACGCGCTTGGCCGGCGTATTGGCGCTCTCTGCGGTGAGAATGTCTTTCTCGCGCAAGATCGGCGCCTGCCCGTCGATGAACAGGCGCGTGCGCTGGTCCGAATTGGTGATGATGCAATTGCCGATGAGCAGCCGCTCGCCGGGCTTGAGTTCAACCTTGAGTGCCATGTCCGATTCCGCGCGTCTTCGATGCGCGGCACACTATCAAAAAAGGCGGGCCGAAGCCCGCCTTTCCATTCGTTGCTTGTCAGTCGTCGACTAGCGCAGGAGCTGCAGCACCGACTGGTCTGCCTGCGAAGCCATCGACAGGGCCGAGGAGGAGAGCTGCTGGCGGGTCTGCAGAGCCAGCAGGTTCGCCGCTTCCTTGTTCATGTCGGCAAGGGTGAGGTTGCCGGCACCCGATTCGAGGGTATCCACCATCTCCTTGGTGAAGTCCTCGCGGGTCTGCACCGTGGACAGCTGCGAACCGAAGCTCGAAGCGGCCGAACGCAGCGTCGTCAGCGAGTCGGTCAGCTTGTCGAGCATCTGGTTGGCTTCGGTATCATTAAGCGATCCGGCAGGATTCAGGCCGAGACCCTCGGACGTGAGATCCTTGCTCTTGATCGTCATTTCCGACTTGCCTTCATCGCGACGTTCATTGAACGCGATCTTGAGCTCGGTAGTGTTGGAGGCGATCAGGTTGACACCATTGAAGCTGGAGTCTTTGGCCAGGTCGTCGATCTGGACGAGGATTGCGTTGAACTGCTCTTTCAGTTCACTACGATCAACCTGCGTGGCTGCAGCAGTGCTGGTGATAGAAAGGGTCGCAGTACTGCCTGCGGTGGCGTTGAAATCCAGATTGACGTCGTAACCGCCCGGATCGAGAACGTCATCGACCGAGTTGCCATCGTCGGTGGTGTCGCCATTGTCGGTTCCGGTCTTATCCTGGATGCCAAGGAAACCCAGAGCAAGGAACGGGTTGTCGCCCGTGGCGGCGTCAGTCAGTGCCGCTGAACCATCCTGGTCAGGTTGAGCTGCGGTTTCCGTGCGACCGGCATCTTCAATGCTCAGGGCAAGGCTCTTGTTGCCGGTAGCAGTGAGATTGAGACGGCCATCCTCGGTAATCTCTGCGCTCGCAACGCCAGAAGCATTGATCTTTGCAAGCAGGTCCGAGACCTTAGCAGTCGTATCAAGTTCGCCGGCGCCGGTACCGACGGTGATCGTCACATTGGACGTGGTGCCGTTCTTGTCGGTGGAGGTAAGAGATATCTCATCGCCAGCCGCGAAGCCAAGACCGGCAAGGGTCTGATTTTCCGCGCGATCCTTGGTGCTCACGCCGGTAACGCCCGTGGTGTCGATCGCAGAATTGCTCTGGATCTGCGTGCCAGTCGAACCCTTGCCATCCTGTAGGGCTTGATTGACGGTGGACTGGGCGCTCTTCACCAGCTTTTCGATGGCCTTGATACCCTTGTCGGCGGCTTCGATCGTCTTGATCGAGTTCGACATGGTGTCGAGCAGATTGCTCAGATCGCTGGCGCGATTGTTGAGGCCGGAGGCGGTGAAGTAGTTGGTCGGATTATCGAGAGCCGAGTTCACCTTGTTACCGGTGGCGAGACGCTCCTGCGTCTTGCTCATCATGGTCGCCGTGGTCTGCAGCGACATGAGATTGGTGCGTACGGCTTTGGAAAGAGAAATGTCGGCCATGACCGTTCCTTTTCTAGGATAAGTTGTTGGTGCCTCTTCCTGAGACTGCGCGGAGCATGGCCGGGGACGCGATAAAGAACGGTTAACGGGGGTGCTAAAAGTCCCCGGCATCTTACGTTTTTTAGGGGAAGCGGGGCGTCAGGCCTGGCGGTCGCGCAGGTACATTTCGGTGTGGTGCGGGGCTCGGGTGGAGCCGATGCGCAGGAGCAGTTCGATGGGGGATTCGCGGGGCAGCGAACCGGCGAGAAGGGCGGCGGTGAAGGACGCGCCAGTCCTGGCGGAAGGCTCGGGAGTGTGGGGAGCCGGCCGGTGGCCGTCGGAATCGGTTATCGCCTCCTCCTGGGAAGGCAGAGGGGCCGGACGAAAGCTCGTTCGTCCGGGGTGTGTCCGGTTCTGGCGCTGATCGGTGGTGATCTGGGCGGTTTCGGCGACGATCCGCAATATCGGTGTTCCTGACGGGTGGTGCTCGACCCGTCAGGATGTGGGGATGGCCCTTTGACGAAAGATGTCGAGGGCCGCGGGCATTCGACTCAAATGAGAACTAAAGGGCGCGGTTTACGGCGATACCGCGGGCCGAGTCGGCCGGCTTTGGTGCGGTGCTGCCATTGGCACCGTAGGTCTTTGCCTTGTTCTGCTGCCCGACGATCTGCGCGACGTCGGTGAGGACGTCGTCGGTGACCTGGCGGGCGGTGGCGATGACGCGCAGGTTCTCGGCCATTTGGGTGGCTAGTTTTTCGTGGCCGGCCCGCAGGACCTCGAGTTCGGTAGGGGCTTCGATCTTGAGCCGTTCGGCCTGACGCTGCACGGAGCGGGCGTAGCCGACATAATCCTGAGCGAGGCGCGCCTTATCGGCGGTCAGCGATGCGGAGTCGCGGAAGCGCCCGGCGCGCAGCAGCATCGTTTCCTGGTTCATGACGTCGACGAGTGCGCCGAGGGCGGCTTCGGCGCGGGCGCAGAGTTCGTGGCCCGGCAGGCTGTCGAGGGCGGAAAGGCGTTCGGCGGCGGACATCAGCGGTTGGCTCCGTCATAGGCAGCAGGCAGGGCCTGCGCGGGGTTGGTGGTTGATTGCGAGGCTTCCTGCAGGGCGATCAGGTCGCCAAGGATCTGGTCGGCAAGGCCGATGCCGCCGGCTTCGGCCATGGACTGGGCCAGCTGTTCGGCCTGCATGGAGCGCCAGGTCTCCTCGCCGAAGCCGCCGCCGAAATCGCCATCGGTCTTGATGCCGGAGAACATCTGCTTGACGAGGGTGTGTAGGAAGACACCCTCGAGTTCCTGCGCCTGCTGGCGCAGCTGTTGATAGTGGGGCGCCTGAAGGGGAGCAGTGAGACTTTCGATCATCACAGCACCTCGATCTCGGCCTGGAGCGCACCGGTCGCTTTGATCGCCTGCAGGATGGCAATGAGGTCGCGCGGATTGATGCCGAGCGCGTTGAGGCCATCTACCAGCTGCTGAAGCGTGACCGATTCCGGCACGACCGCGAGCTGGCTGTCGGTCTGGAGCACATCGAGATCGGTGTTGGGCTCGACGGCGGTCTGGCCCAAGGTCAGCGGCTCCGGCTGCACCACTTCTGGATTCTCGGCGATGGTAACGGTGAGATTGGATTGGGCAACGGCTACGGTCGAGACGCGCACGTCCTGACCCATGACGATGATGCCGGAATTCTCGTCGATGACGATCTTTGCGGGCTGGTCGGTGACGATCATCAGCTGCTCGACGTCGGTCAGGAGATCGACGATATTTCCATTGAAACCGGGGGGCAGAGTGACGCGTACCGTCGCCGGGTCCTCGGGCACGGCGGTCGGGGCGCCGATGAAGTCGTTGACGGCCAGTGCGATGCGGCGGGCGGTGGTCAGGTCCGGGTTGCGCAGCGACAGGCGCAGCGAGCTTTGCGAAGCGAGCTGGAAATTGATCTCGCGCTCGATGAGGGCGCCATTGGAGATGCGGCCGGTGGTCGGAACACCCGAAATGATCGTCGCGGCGTCGCCCTCGGCGCTGAAGCCGTTGATCAGCACCGGTCCCTGGGCAATGGCGTAGACTTCGCCATCGGCACCCAGAAGCGGCGTGACGAGCAGGGTGCCGCCCTGCAGGCTGTCGGCATCGCCCAGCGCGGCGACATTGACGTCGATGCGTGTGCCTTGTGTGCCGAAGGGGGGCAGGTTGGCGGTCACCATCACGGCGGCGACGTTCTGGGTGCGCACGTTTTCGCCGGCGGTATTGACGCCGAGGCGCTCGAGCATCGACTGCAGCGACTGCTTGGTGAAGGGCGAATTGTTGAGACTGTCGCCGGTGCCGTTGAGGCCGACGACGAGGCCGTAGCCGACGAGCTGGTTCTCGCGGATGCCCTCGAAATCGACGATATCCTTGATGCGCGCCGAAGCGGCGAAAGGCTGACTGAGCGGCGTCAGGGCGAGCAGTGCGCCGGTGAGCCCCATGATGATGCTGCGCAACAGCGGGTTCTTCATTTCACATTCCCCGATCGAGCGGCGGCGCATCCCCATGCGCGCCAGTCGCAGAGGTATCTGCGAGAAGCGTGCCAATTGGGAAATTGACTCCGGCAATCGGCTTAAATGGATGATATTATTGTAAAATATATCTCTGCCGCTAAGACGTGTCCTGCCATGCTGAGCAATTCTTGCCGGGCAGGTTAAGCGCTCCTTAACCATTCGCCGGCAGTTTTTGCCCAGCTCAAACAGCATGAGAATTGAGTCCCGCCAGTGCGCATCGAAGCCAATCGCAGGACAAATGGTGTCGCCAACGCGCGCAAGGCCGATCGCACGGTCGGAAGCGGGGATTTCAGCCTTCCCGGCAGCGATGCCCCGCTGCAGACCGGTAGCCTTGCCCCGGTCGGAGCGACTGCGAGCCTCGACGCCGTGCTGGCACTGCAGGGGGTGGAGGATGCCACGCAGGCGCCCCGCCGGGCGGTGAGGCGTGGGCGCAGCCTGCTCGATACGCTCGATGAACTGCGCGCCGACCTGCTGGCGGGGCGGGTCGATAGCGAGAAACTCGACCGTCTTGCGGGACTGCTTTCAGAAGGGCGCGAGGCAGGGCACAAGGAGCTCGATGCGCTGCTCGACGACATCGAATTACGGGTGCGCGTGGAGCTTGCAAAATTGGGCCGCTACCCGGATTTCTGACCAGCGTCATCAAAACGCTAGGTTATTCAGCACAATATCCCCACGCCCCGCCGCGCAATGTGAGTCATCACGACAGCGTTCCTTGCTTGCCGGGCGGGGTTCACTTGACTATATAGGCCGCCCTAAGGGCGTATTGGGAGTCGAGTCTGCTGATGGCTTCAGTTGATGACCTTGTAGAGTACAGACCCACGGACGACGAGCCGTTCATGAACCCGCGCCAGCGGGAATATTTCCGGCGCAAACTGGAGAACTGGAAAGAGGAGATCCTGCGCGAGAGCCGGGAGACCCTCGAAAATCTCCAGGAAGAAAGCCAGAACCACCCGGACATGGCCGATCGCGCTTCCTCGGAAAGCGATCGGGCGCTGGAGTTGCGCACACGAGATCGGCAGCGCAAGCTGATTGCCAAGATCGACGCGGCGCTCAAGCGCATCGAAGATGGTACTTACGGCTATTGCGAAGAGACCGGCGATCCGATCGGCATTGCCCGCCTCGATGCGCGCCCGATAGCAACGTTCTCGCTCGAAGCGCAGGAAATGCACGAGCGACGCGAAAAGGTCTATCGCGACGAATAGATGAAGATGACCCGCATGATGCGGGTCTTTTCATTTGTGGGGCTCGCTTGCGCGGTGCTGCGACCATGGTGGCACGCCCTCGTGGTTCGAGGCGCCTGCGGCGCACCTCACCATGAGGGCTACTTTTAGCACCGTAGCCGTACGGGAGCCTTCGTGGTTGAGGTGCGGGTGCGTGCGGCGCTCCTCAATATGACGGCGACTCCTATTGCCGTAGCCCGCCAGTAGCCCTCATGGTGAGGCGGGAGCGCAGCGACCCTCGAACCACGAGGGCGTGCCACATTGCTATTGCAGCGCGATCTCGCGCGTTACGCCGATATTTTCGAGAAATGTGCGATCGTGGCTGATGACGAGGAGGGCCCCGTCATAGGCTTTGAGGCCCGCTTCCACCGCTTCGATGGCGGAGATATCGAGGTGGTTGGTGGGTTCGTCGAGGATCAGCAGTTGCGGTGGGGTGTCGCCGCCGATGGTGGCGGCGAGGCCGGCGCGCAGCATTTCACCGCCGCTCAACGTGCCGACGACCTGTAGGGCCGCATCGGCGCGGAACATGAAGCGGGCGAGGGCGGCGCGGCAGGCGTTTTCGTCCTCATTGGGATTCAGGCGCCGATAGTTGTCGCGGATGGTGAGCGCCGGATCGAGGATCGAGACGGTCTGGTCCAGCAGGGCATAGGGCACGTGAATGCGTGCGGTGCCGCTGAGCGCGGGCAGGTCTCCGGTCAGCAAACGGATGAGGCTGGTCTTGCCCGAGCCGTTGCGGCCGGTGATGGCGACGCGTTCGGGGCCGGTGAGGCTGAGGCTGAAATCCCGGATGACCGGCGCGTCGGGATCGGGCCCGCCGGTGAGACTATCGGCCTGGACGACCGTTTTGCCGGCTGGCAGTCCGGTCGGGGTGAGCTTGACAGTCAGGGGCTGGAGGACTTCGACCTGGGCGCGGGCCTCGGCTGCGTCCTCGGCCGCCGCCTCGCGCATGCGGTTGCCGAGGCGGGCATTCTCACCGCTGGTGTCGGATGCGCGGTCCTTCATCGCGTTCAGCAGGATCTTGGGAAGGTCGCCGCGTGCACGCTTGCGGGCGCCGGCGGCGTCGCGGCGGGCCTTGCGCTCGGCATGGACCTGGATGCGGCGGTCCACCTCGGCCATCTTGCGCTCGGCGGTGGTGAGGCCATGCTCGGCGGCCGCGAGTTCCAGGGCCTTGCGCTCGGCATAATGATCCCAATTGCCGCCATAGGTGCGGGCGCCGAGCGTCGTCAGCTCGACAATGGCGTCCATCTGGCGCAGCAGATCACGGTCGTGACTGACGACGATGGCGCCGCCGCGCCAGCGGGCGAGCACGTCGGCGACCGCGGCACGGCCTTCGGCGTCGAGGTTGTTTGTCGGCTCGTCGAGCAGGATCATGTCCGGTCCGGCGAGCAGCAGTGCCGCGAGCGAAAGGCGGGTGCGCTGGCCACCACTCAGGGTTGCGAGCGGGCGGTGTGGGTCGAGGTCGGGCAGGCCGGTTTCAGCAAGACTGGCCGAGAGCCGGGCCGCAAGCGACCAGTCGGCTTCGGCCGCATCCTCAAGGCTGCCGGTGCCGGCGTCCAGCCGCTCAAGACGGGCAATTGCATCCTCGATCCCGAGGGCGGTGGCGACGGTGTCATTGGGGCCGACCTGCACGGATTGGCGCAGAGTGCCGAGCGTGCCACTGACCGCGACTTCACCGCCGGCGGGCTGCAACTCGCCGGTTATGAGCCTGAGGATAGTAGATTTGCCGGTGCCGTTGCGGCCGATCAAGCCCGTGCGTTGCGGGCCGAATGAAAGGTCGAGTCCTTCGAAGAGGGTGTGGCCGTCAGGCGTCCGATAGGTAAGATTTCGCAGTGCAATGGTAGCAGGCATGGGGGAATTCCGGGTGAGCGATGCGGGCGAAGCGATCGGTCATGCGGAAATCCATGATTCACCGTCCTGTTGGTGCTGCGAGAGGCTTTGAACATAGGCAGCGGACGGGTGAAGTCAACCGCGCAGCGTTCGCGAGAATGTTACTGCTGAGGGGAAATCGCCCGGAATCTGTGGCTCTCGGGTCCTACCGCCGTGGTTTTTCGCAGGTTAGAGAAGCCGTAGTTAGCAAAGTGTTTGTGCCTTTGCTCCTATGCTTTCCAAGACCTGAACCCCTGGGACCAGTTTTCAAGTGATTGATCAAGTCTCGCGCCGCGGTTTTCTGGCGCTTGTTCCGTTCGCGCTCGCAGCGTGCACGTCCAGCCGAACTTTTCCGGATATGACTACGCAGCCCGCACGCTATGTCGATCCGATGTATATCGAGATGTATGGGCCGCTGCCCGATGAGCGGTTTCCCGTCCCCGCCTTCGATCCGTCGCAGGTCGACCCGAGCCTGCTGCGGCAGGTGGTGCCATATCAGACGGCCGAACGGGCGGGCACCATCATCGTCGATCCGGGCGCGCGCTTCCTCTATCTCACCCGCGGTGACGGCTATGCCGTGCGCTATGGCGTGGGTGTCGGGCGCGCCGGCTATGACTATCAGGGCGAAGCCTATATCGGGCGCAAGGCCGAATGGCCGACCTGGACGCCGACCCAGGACATGATCCGCGAGAACCCCGAAATCAACGCGCCATGGGCGGGCGGCATGCCGGGAGGGCTGCAGAACCCGCTCGGCGCGCGGGCGCTCTATCTCTTCAACAATGGCCGTGACACGCTCTACCGCATTCACGGGACCAACGATCCGAGCTCGATCGGACGGTCGGTTTCCAGCGGATGCGTGCGGCTCTTCAACCACGACATCATCGATCTCCATCGGCGCGTGACGGTAGGCTCAAAGGTGATCGTGCTGCAAACGGGGCTGCCGGCGCCCTCGTTCGATCCGGGTTATACCACGGCCAGTCAGCAATTCTCCGGGCCTCCCGGAGTCTTCTAGAGGCAAAATAAGAAACGGGGCCCTTAAGGCCCCGTTTTCGTTTTCGGCATTGGGTTGATTACCAGCCGAAGACCATGGTTGCGCTCGACTGGCCGTTACCGTTTTGCAGGCAGGAGGCGTTGGTGTTACGGCCGAACTGGAAGAGGCCGCAGCTGTTGGCGTTGCCGTTCTGTTCGATGGTGCCCTCGTGGCCATTACCTTCCTGCATGATCACGCCGTGATTGCCGAAGCCGTTCTGGGCGATTCCCGCCGCGTTGCCGGAGCCGTTCTGCTTGATGTTGCCGCCCGAGCCCTTCATGCCATTGACGATCGAGAGGACCGAGAGGCCGAGGCCCAAAACCTGCGCCTGCTCGCTGTCACCGGGCGCATAGCTGAACGAGAACGAGCCGCCGGCAAAGGCGGGCGTGGCAAGCGTCGTGGCGCCGATGGCGATGGCGGCGAGCGTGAGCTTGATGGTCTTGAAAGCGGTGGTGGTCATCGGTCTCTCCTCAGTGTCCCTTGGCTTGCCGGCTGTCCCCGGCCCATGGACAACAAGATGCCAGGTGGCGGCTGAACCGATCTGGAGCGGAGCGTTCAGTTGGCGTTCAGGCGAGAAGGACAGCCCGAAAAAGCAAAGAGGCCCGGGAGTGCCGAGCCTCTTTCAACCGGTGGATTGCTGCATCGTTCACACGGGAACGGAGCCGCTGCAGTCATAGGTCTGGCCGTTGGCGGTGACCTCGAACTTGACGCCATACTGGCCCCCGGACGAGAGCGAGGCCTGGCCGAGCTGGAGTTCCTCGCCGGCACGAGCGCTGAAATTGCCGCCCTGGCGGATATTGGTGCTGCCACCATGGCCCGAGCTTTCGATGCGGAACGTATAGGAACCGCTGAGGTCGGTCTTGGCGACGAGTACGCCGTTAAAGGTGACCATGCCGCCATTGGAGCTGTATTCGATGCCGCACTGGATGGGGCCGTTCTGCGTACTGCCGCCGGCATTGGCCCCGGCTATGCCGAGTGCCAGAAGCACCGGTGCGGCGAGGGCGGCGAGGCGTTTGTCTGGACTATTCATAATGATCCCTCCTGATGTTGGGTGAACCCGGGCCGAGTGAGACGGGAGCGCTTCACTCGGCGGGGAGAGTGCCATGGTCCGATCAGGGGCAGGTCTGGACGAAGGCTGCAACGTTGCCATTGCCGTTCTGAACGATGTTGGCGTCGCAATTATTGCCAACCTGCACGCCGGCCGTGATGTTGCCGTTGCCGTCCTGGGTGATCACCGCGTTGTGGTTGTCACCGAACTGGCCAACGCCAGCGGCATTGCGGTTGCCATTCTGCCAGGTGTCGACGGAGTTGCGGCGTCCTTCCTGGCCGACGGCAACGGTGTTCCTGTTGCCGAACTGCTGGCTGACCATTTCGTTGAACCGGCCGTTCTGGAAGACGCCGATCTTGTTCTGCCAGCCGGTCTGGTTGCCGCCTGCGGCATTGCCCCAGCCCCACTGCTCGATGGTGATGCCGCCAGCGGTGGCCGGCAGGGCGGTCATTGCGAAAGCAGCGGTGACGGCAGCGGCGATGATGGACGTGCGGATCATTTTCTCTCTCCTCGAAATGGCGCGGCCCCGCGGACCACGTTTGCAATGACAGGAGAGATAACCCGGTCCACCGGAACCGAGCCTGAAGCGCGAGTTCAGGTTCGGTTCAGTTCTGGGCGCAGGGGACGATTACCCGTAGCGGTTCTTCAGGTGTGTCTTGAAGTAGTCGGCATTGAGGGGTTCGCCGGTGGCGCGGGTGATGAGGTCGGGGGTGGACCAGCGCGAGCCCTGCGACCAGATGTGGTCGGCGCGCCATTGATTGATGGCTTCGAACTCGCCCTTACGAATCATATCGCCGGCGTCAGGCAGAGACTTTTCCAGGGCGGCCCATTGCTGGGCGGCGATCATGGCGCCGAGCGTATAGCTGGGAAAATAGCCGAAGGCACCGCCCGGCCAGTGGACGTCCTGCATGGGGCCGTCCTTGGGGTCATTGATGGTGGAAATGCCCAGATACTGCGTCATGCGCGCGTCCCAGGCTTCGGGGATCTGGCTTGCCTCGAGCTTGCCGGAAACCAGTTCCTGTTCCAGCTCGTAGCGCAGGATGACGTGGAGCGGATAGGTGACTTCGTCGGCATCGACGCGGATATAGCCGCGTTCGACGAAGTTGACCCGGTTGAGGATGTCTTCGATTTCCCAGTCGGGAATGGCGTCCTCGCCAAGATGCAGGTGCACCAGCGGCAGGGCGAACTCCCAGAATTCGGGACTGCGGGCGAGCTGCATCTCCACGAAAAGGCTTTGGCTCTCGTGGATGCCCATGCCGCGTGCCTTGCCGAGAGGCCAGTGCGACCAGTCCTTGGGCAGGCCTTGCTCGTAAAGCGCGTGGCCGGTTTCGTGCAGCACCCCCATAAGCGAGGAGAGAAATTCGTCAGTGCGGTAGCGCGTCGTCATGCGCACATCGCTCGGCACGCCACCGCAGAAGGGGTGATGCGAGACGGCAAGGCTGCCATGGGTGAAATCGAAGCCGACGGCGCGCATGGCGGCAAGGCCAAGCTCGCGCTGTTTCTCGATGGGGTAGGGGCCGTTGAGCGGCTTCAGCGGACGCCTGGCGAGCTTTTCTTCCTGGACAGCGAGAGCGTGCGGCACGAAATCGGTGAGGAAGGATTTGAGATCGGCAAAGACCGCATCGAGGTCGCTCGTGCGGTTGCCGGGGTCGTACTGCTCCAAAAGCGCGTCATAGGGCGCAAGGCCGAGTGCGTCGGCGCGAAGCTGCGCTTCCTCGCGCACCAGCGCAACCACGCCCTCCAACGCGGGCAGGAAGCTCTGCCAGTCCCCCTTGGGGCGCAGTTCGCGCCAGAGCTGTTCGGAGCGCATGGTGGCGGCGGTCTTGCGCTCGACGAACTCGGTGGGCAGGCAGGTGGCGTTGACGTAACTGCGCTCGAATTCGGTCAGGGCAAGGCGCTGGTCCTCGGAAAGATCGGCGGTCCTGGCCGCTTCGATCCAGTCGCGGATTTCGGGTGCGGTGGATTGCGCGTGGTACATGCCGGCGAGATTGGCCATGGCCTCGGCGCGCTTGTCGCCGCCGCCGACGGCCATATGCGTTGCCTCGTCGGCACCGAGAATCGCGAGCGCATGCTCGAGCGCTTCGAGCTTGCGGCCAAGGGCATCGAGTTTTTCAAAGGACATGCGGCAAACTCCAGTAGTTGGTGGCCTGTGTTCCACAAGGCAGCCCGCGATGGAAGAGGCTAGTGCGCCCTTAGCTCTTTGGGCCGATTGCGCCTCTTCGCGCGGTGGCGCCTCATGTGGTCGGCGGGGCAGCTAGAGGAGGTTGAATTGACGAAAGTCTTGATCGTGGCGGCTGCTTGCCTCGTCCTGGGCAGTCCAGCTGTCAGCGCACAGCAGAACAACTGGGGCCAGGAAGTGAAGGCATGCAACGAGACTGCGTGTTATCCCGGCGGCACATCGCGCGGAGATTATGTGCGCGCCCAGGCGCAGGATGACGACGGCCCCGGTTATGCCAGCGAAATCCATCAGCTGGCGAATCCCGGAAAGGCCGATCCCAAGGGCTCCAAATTCTAGGCTATGCCAGGCAAGGGAGGCGTCAGCCTTCCTTGTCGCCCTTGTAGGTCGACCATGCGGCGCCCAGCGCCGCGCCAATGGCAATGCCAATCCCCATGCCGAGCGCGAGATTGTCGATCGCGCTGCCAATCGCGGTGCCAATACCGATGCCTATGGCGATCCCGACAGCCATGCTGGATCCCCTGTTCATCGCGTCCTCCCGTTCCTGCTTCGCATCCATTGTGGAGAGTTCGCGTCGTTCCGCAACCCTTTGGCAATGGGGAAGGGCGCGGCCGGGGAGACCGCGCCCTTGGGGATAAGGACGGTTCTGTTCTGGAGCCATCCCTGGGGAAACCGCCGCGCGAGTTGGGGATGCGCGGCGGGAGCTCATTGCCTCTCGTGCTAGAAGGGCAGGATTGCGTCCATCACCTGCTGGCCGTAACGGGGCTGCTGCATGTCCGTGATCTGGCCGCGCCCGCCATAGGCGATGCGGGCTTCGGCGATCTTGGACGAGGGAATGGTGTTGTTGGCCTGGATATCGGAGGGGCGTACGATGCCGCCGATGATGAGGTCGCGCACCTCGAAATTGACGCGCACTTCCTGGCGGCCCTCTATGACGAGATTGCCATTAGGCAGCACCTGGGTGACCACTGCGGCGACCGAGGTTTCGAGGTTTTCGGAGCGATTGACCGAGCCGGCACCGCTGTCGTTGAGACCGGAGTTGAAGTCGATGGCGCCCGACGGGTTCACCGATCCGCGGCTGAGGCCAGTGACGGCGGCGCCGAAGATGCCGCCCATGCCGGCCGAGTTGGTGGAGCTGCGGCTGCGCTGGGTCTGGTTGTCGATCTGGGCCCGGTCGTCAATGGTAACGAGGACGGTGAGGATGTCGCCGACCTTATGGGCGCGCTCATCCTTGAAGAAGCCGCGGGCCGAGGTGCGGTAGAGCGAGTTGGGCTGATAGGTGTCGGCGACGGGCTCGGGCATCGGCATGCGCACGGGCTGGTAGCCGGCGACCACGGTCGGGTCCTCGATGGGGCTCAGCGCCGGGGCGTTGCCGATATTTGCGAGCCGGTCGGTCGTCGCGCAGCCGGCGAGCAGGCCGGCCATGGTCAGGAGGGTTGCGAGCTTGAGAATGTTCATCTTCGTTTCTCCTGATCAGAGGCCGGCGACGGCCAGGGAGCCGTTGGTGATTTCGACAGCGCCGCGGGAAATCGCCGTGGTCGAGAGCACACGTTTGGACATGAGGTTGAGGACCTCGACGGGCTCGCCCTTGGCGGCACCGTTGAGCGCCTGGCCGCGCACGGTCAGCGTCATCGGGCCGGAGCGGTAATAGATGGTGACCATATCGTTGCGCGCGATGAGTTCGGGCACGGCGACGTCGGAGGGTTTCAGCATCATGCCCTCGCGGCTCTGGCGCTGCAGGGCCATGCCGATGATCTGCTCGGGCGCGGCATAACCGACGCTGTCGGCGTAGCGCAGCGGCACCGGGCGCATGACGATATCGCTCTGCTTGATCACCGTGCCGGCGGAAAGGGTTGCGGCCAGGTGAGGCACTTCGATCATCAGGTCGATGGTGCCCTGGACGTCGATCGGAGCCTCGATGCCAGCCACGGCGAAGCGGGCGGTGAAGGTGTTGTTGGCCGGATGATAGCGCAGGGCCAGCAGGTCGAGCGGCTCGGCAACAGCAGCGGCGTTGATCGGGGTGAAGGCGCCTGAGAATACGGTCTGCGCGCTCATGGCCTCGGTGAGGATGCCGCGCTGACGAAGGTCCTCTTCGATCAGCGCCTTGAGGTCGGTTTCGGAAATCTGCGTGGCGGCACGGGCGACGCGGACCGAGTCGAGGCCCTGCGTTGCGTAGCCGGTCAAACCGATACGCTCGGCCGCCGCTTCCAGGTCGGCGAGAGTGACGGTGCCGACAGTGCCCGGTCTGGGCGCGCGGAACAGGGCTTCTTCGGCAAAGATGCCGGGCTGCTCGAACATGTCCCCAACGGTCACGATATCGGCGCTGACGGTCACTTCCGGCTTGAGCGCCGGCTCGGCAAGGGCAGTGCCGGTCAGCAGGGCGGCGAAGGCGAGGCCCAGGATGGGGCGGAGCATCATTGTCAATCTCCTCAGCGCAGCTGGCTCGTCGACTGCATCATCTGGTCGGCGCCGGAGATGACGCGCGCGTTCATCTCGTAGGCGCGCTGGGCAGCGATGAGGTCGGCGACTTCGGTGACGGAGTTGACATTGGCCTGTTCCAGATAGGCCTGCAGCAGGTCGCCTGTGCTTTCGTCGTTCGGAACACCGATCTGCGGCGTGCCGCTGGCGGCAGTTTCGGCAAAGAGGTTTTCGCCGAGGCTCTCCAGGCCCGACTTGTTGACGAAGCGGGCAAGCTGAAGCTGGCCGAGCTCGGTAGGCTCAGGATCGGTGCCGATGAGGGCTTCGACGACGCCGGACGGCGAGATCGAGATCGAAACGGCGTCTTCGGGTATGACGATGCCGGGCTGGACCGGGAAGCCGGAGGAGTTGACGAGCTCGCCTTCGGCATTGCGGTCGAAAGCGCCGTCGCGGGTATAGGCGGTGCGCCCGTCAGGCAGTTCGATCATGAAGAAGCCTTCGCCGCGGATGGCGACGTCGAGGTCGCGTTCGGTGGGCGCCACCGTCCCCTGGCTCATGACGCGAGGGGTGGCAAGGGTCTGCACGCCCGATCCGATCTCGATGCCGGCCGGCAGCATGGTGCCCTGATCGGAAGTCTGTGTGCCGGCGCGGCGGACCTGCTGGTAGAGCACGTCGGCGAACTCGGCGCGCTGGCGCTTGAAGCCGGTGGTGCGCATATTGGCGATGTTGTTGGAAATGACATCGACATTGCGTTCCTGGGCCATCATGCCGGTCGAGGCGATGTAGAGCGCTTTCATATTGGCACGTCCTTTTTAAGCGTTGGCGTCGCCAAGACGCTGGATGGCACTGCGGCGCATCTCGTCCTGCTGGCGCATGATGTTGGAGACAGATTCATAGGAGCGCTGGACGCGGATCATCTCGGCCATCTCGGTGACGCCCGAGACATTGGAGCGCTCGATGGAGCCCTGGATGGCGCGCGTGTCGGTCGCGGCAGTCGGTGAACCACCGGCCCAGAGATTGGCGCCCTCGCGGGTCAGTTCCTGCGGATTGGCGAATTCGACGATGCGCAGCTGGTCTTTGGGGCCTTCGCTTGACGAGACCGAACCGTCGGCAGCGATGGCGATGTCGATCTCCTCGGGACCGAAGACGATCGGGCCGCGCTCGCCGAGCACCGCATTGCCGTTGAGATCGACCAGGGTGCCGGTGGCGTCGAGTTGCAATGCGCCGGCGCGGGTGAAGCGTTCGCCCGCGGGCGTTTCCACGGTCAGGAAACCGTCGCCCATCAGCGCCAGGTCGAAGGTGTTGCCGGTCGCCACGATGGCGCCGCTGGTGAGATCGTGGCGGGTTGCCCAATCCTGCACGTAGGAGAGGGGCTGGTCGATGCTCATGAAGTCGCGGTCGCGGGCGACCGGCATCACATAGTCCTCGAACAGGACCTCCTCGGCCTTGAAGCCGGTGGTGTTGATATTGGCCATATTGTTGGCCACTACATCCATCTGCCGCCGCAGCGCGATCTGGCGCGACAGGCCGATCAGTTGCGCGTTCTCGATCATGTCGTCCCCGTTCAGTGGGAAGGCCTTGCCGCCTTCCGGTTCCCCAAGCAGCCGACTTCCCCAAGCCTGCCGCTCGTTCGTTTACTGAGCAGAAACCATGCCAGGCATGGGAGATTGAACAAAATCAATGGCTTGGCTGATGGTGCGGGGTGTGTCTTGCGCGGCAACATGGTGCATTGGGCAAAAGCTGCCCGGCAAAAACTGCCGCTTGCGGGACACTTGTAAACCGATCGTTAACCATTGCGGCGTTTAGGTGGTCGCGGGCCGGAATCGTCCGGGGGCAAAGGTTTTGGCGAATGGCTGCTGAGGCAGAAACGGGGGCGGGCCCGCAGGCTGCGCAGGCGCTTGGTCGCAGGAAACTGCTGATCATGGTGGGCGCAGCGGCGGTGGTGATCATCGCAGGCGGAGCCGGCCTCTATGTCTATCTCTCGGGCCGGGCCGAGAGCGGCGGTGTCGTTGCGCCAGCCGAGACCTTCATCTTCAATCTGCCGACAATGACGGTGAACCTCAGCAGCGAGGGCGATGAGCCCGAGGCGTTCATGCGCGTCACCATCGCTCTCGAGGTCGCCAGCGAAGAGGTGATGAACGAGATTCAGCCCAGGCTCGCCAAGGTCACCGACGCCTTCCAGGTCTATCTGCGCGAACTGCGCCGCAGCGATCTCGAAGGCTCGGCGGGAATCTACAGGCTGCGCGAAGAGCTGCTGCGGCGCGTCAACGTCGCCATCTATCCCTCTCGGGTGGAAAGCATTCTCTTCAAGGAACTGCTGGTGCAGTAATGGCCGGACCCGACGACAAGGACGACAAGCTTTCGCAGGACTGGGGACTCGATGAGTTCACCGGTACCGAGGAGGAGCGCGCCGCCGCTGCTGCCGCCGAGTGGGCCTCCATGCTCGAAGCGGATGGTACCGGCGCCGATGGCGGCGCTACGGATCGGGTGCTCAACCAGGACGAGATCGACAGCCTTTTAGGCTTCGATCCCAACGCCGGCGGCAACGTCGAGCTGACGGGCGTGCAGGCGCTGATCAACTCGGCGCTGGTTTCCTATGAGCGCCTGCCGATGCTTGAAATCGTCTTCGACCGGCTGGTGCGACTGGCGACGACCAGCCTGCGCAACTTCACGTCGGACAATGTCGAAGTCTCGATGGATTCGATCTCTTCGGTGCGCTTTGGCGACTATCTCAATTCTATCCCGCTGCCGGCGATCCTCTCGGTCATCAAGGCTGAGGAGTGGGACAATTACGGTCTTTTGACGATCGACTCCAACCTCATCTATTCGATGATCGACGTGTTGCTCGGCGGGCGGCGCTCGGGTGGGGCAATCCGCGTCGAGGGGCGGCCGTATACGACCATCGAGATGGCGCTGGCGCGTCGGCTGATCGAGGTGATCCTGGAGGACACCCATCGTGCTTTCGAGCCGGTGACGCAGGTCAATTTCAAGCTCGAGCGCATGGAGACGAACCCGCGCTTTGCTGCGATTTCGCGGCCGGCAAACGCGGCGATCCTCATCGAATTGCGCATCGAGATGGACGATCGCGGCGGCAAGGTCGAAATCCTGTTGCCTTACGCGACAATAGAGCCGATCCGTGAACAATTGCTGCAGATGTTCATGGGCGAGAAATTCGGTCGCGACCCGATCTGGGAAGGGCATCTGGCGACTGAAATCTATCAGGCCGATGTCGAGATTGAGGCGGTGCTGCATGAGCAGCAATTGCCGCTCTCGCGCGTGATGCGCCTTGCGCCCGGCGATACGGTGATGTTCGAGCGCGCCCCGACCGATCCGGTGCGGCTGCGCTGCGGTGATGTCGAGCTTACCGAAGCGATCATGGGACATATCGGCAAGCAGATTTCGGTGCGCGTGGTGCGCCCGCTCAACCCGCCGCGGGTAACGATGGCCGCCTTCGAGGCGATTGATGAGTCAATGGAAGGCAAATGATGATGGGGCTCTCTCTCGGACTGGTGGTGGAAGGGGCGGTCGCGGTGCTGCTGGCGCTGACGATCGGCTACTGCATCGTGCTCAACAACAGACTGAAGCGCCTGCATTCGGATCGCGACATGCTCCGGCAGATGGTTGCCGATCTCGTCGGTGCAACGAACCTTGCCAATCAGGCGATCAAGGAGTTGAAGCAGTCGGCGGTCGAGGCGGACCTGACGCTGAGCTCGCGGCTTGAGGAAGCGGAGCGCTTCGGCATTGAGCTTGCCAACCACATAAATGCCGGCACCGCGCTGATGGAGCGCATCGCCCGCATCACCAGCGTTGCCCGGCAGAGCTCGGTAATCGAGCCGCTCGAGGAGCCGAACAAGGTGCAGTCGGCGCTGGCCCAGCTCAGCGCCCGTGACCGGGCACGAGGGACTGCTGCGTGAGAACCATCCGCCTTCTGCCGGTCGTTGTCGTCGCCACGGGGGCTCTGCTGGCGCTCAAGACGATTGGTCTCGTGACTCATGGCGGCTATGTGCTGCCTGGTGTGGGCGAAGTGGTCGCGGCGGAAGATGCCGGTGCCACCGGTGTCGTTCTGCCCAAGGAACAGACGCTCACCGATACCAGCCCTACGCTCGAGGATACGGCGCCGACGGTAATCGGTGGGGAGGAAGAGGCCCCTGCAGCCGACGAGGCGACGCAGGAGCCCGCCACAGAAGAGACCGAGGACCTGCAGCCGATGCAGGTGGACGAGGCGGGCAACATCGTCCCGCTTGCAGACGGCGCGGCCGACACCGAGCGGGACCTGCTCGAGCGGCTTGCTGAGCGTCGTACCGAGCTCGATGCCTATGCAGAAGAACTGGATATGCGCGCAGCTTTGATCGAGGCGGCCGAGAAGCGCGTCGAGGAGCGGGCGGCGACCATGGAGGCGCTCGAGGCGCAGATCGCTTCGCTGGTCGAGGAGCGCAAGGCGGCTGAACAGAACCTCATCGCCGGCGTCGTCAGCATGTACGAAACGATGCGTCCCCGGGATGCGGCAACGATCTTCAACGAACTCGACATGGAAGTGCTGGTGCGGGTCTCCCGCGCCATGGCACCGCGCAAGATGGCGCCGATCCTGGCCGAGATGACCCCCCAGCGCGCCCAGGAACTGACGGTACGCCTCGCAGCCGCCGACTCGACGCCGCCGGACCAGTTGACCGCCGAGCAGCTCTCCGAACTCCCCCAGATCGTCGGCCAATAGGCCGGCAAACCCGAACGTTTCGCGGCTCGAGGGTAAGGCGGTGTTAAGCCGGCCGCGATAGCTTCGTCGCACGAGTAGAAGTAATGCGTTTTCGACGCGTTGGGGCAGAAGCCCCGTGATGAAAACGCCTGAGTAGCGTAGGCGGCGCGGGCCTGTTGGGGGCAATACTGGCAGTCTGGAACGTGGCGAAGGCCGCCATGGCGGCTGGTCTCGTCGTGCTCAGCCTGGCGCTCGCCATGCCCGCCGTGGCGCAGGAGCAGGCGCAGCTCTTCGTCACCCAGGAAGACGGCTATGGCCGGCTGATCCTCTCCTTCCCCGATCGCGATACGCTGCCGGCCTATTCAGTGCGCCTCGAAAATGGCGTTCTCTCTATCGAATTCGACGATCCGGTTGCGCTCACCTTGCCGGATGTGCCGCTGACGCTGCCTGACTATGTCTCGATCGCGCGCGTCGATCCGGACCGGCGCGGCATCCGTTTCGCCCTGCGCACGAGCCTCAATTTCAATCATATCGAAG
>Ga0180216_1000951_pt1 | contig 27493 bp, 20 predicted proteins | sample eDN3rd37CBELigMG_FD_128879 | JGI IMG/M metagenome (GOLD analysis project Ga0180216, IMG submission 128879) | Enriched Miracle-Growth compost microbial communities from Emeryville, California, USA - eDNA 3rd pass 37_C BE-Lig MG (version 2)... ... | reverse complement strand
CGGTTGCCGAAGTGCTTGCGCAGCGCCTTGAAGATCGCGTTGCCGTAGGTCCGCACCGTCGGCACGTTCTTCAGGTACTTGGTCGGGAAGCCGCCGCCGAGGTTGACCATCGACAGGTTCATGCCGCGCTCGCCGCACTCACGGAAGACGGCCGCCGCCGAAGCGAGCGCCCGGTCCCAGGCGTGCTGGTTGCGCTGCTGCGAACCGACATGGAACGACACGCCGTAGGGCTCGAGGCCCAGCTTGAGCGCGTGCTCCAGGACGTCCACGGCCATGCCCGGCTCGCAGCCGAACTTGCGCGACAGCGGCCACTCCGCCCCGACGCAGTCGGAGAGGATGCGGCAGAAGACGCGGCTGCCCGGCGCGACGCGGGCGATCTTCTCGACCTCGACCTTGCAGTCCACGGCGAACAGACGGATGCCCAGCGCGAAGGCGCGCGCGATGTCACGCTCCTTCTTGATGGTGTTGCCGTAGGAGATGCGGTCCGGGGCTGCGCCCGCGGTCAGCGCCATCTCGATCTCGGCGACCGAAGCCGTGTCGAAGCACGAGCCGAGGCCGGCGAGCAGCGAGAGGACCTCCGGCGCCGGATTCGCCTTGACGGCGTAGAAGACGCGGGTGTCCGGCAGCGCCTTGGCAAAGGCGTTGTAATTGTCGCGAACGACGTCGAGGTCCACGACGAGCACAGGGCCTTCGTCGATGCCACGCTCGCGGCGGTCGCGCAGGAACTCACGGATGCGCTCGGTCATTGGCGCAAACTCCCAGCTCAAAGGGCGGCATCCGCCGCCCGGATGATGCGTTTGGGAGCCTTCGAACAGGTGCGCTTTGGGGACGCAGCCGTGCCGCAGGCTCTTAACCGCTAGGTGCTGCCGTGAGATTGGTGGGGGATCCCCGCCGCACTGTTGGCAAAGATGGACAAGCCTCGTCGGTAACCCGTCGCTGGCGGTGGATGGCCAGCAGAGACCAAAGAAGCCCGCTCCGTCGTTGCTTTAAGCCGCGTCCCCTGCTTGAGAGCAGAGTGCGCCGGTTTCGCCTCCGGCTGCCGATCAGAAGACTTGAGGCTACTTACTCTTCTCGGTGGGAGAAGGAGCTCGCTGACCTCAGGCGGCTGGCCGGCCTCTTGTCCGGCTACCTACCGATCGACACACGGCCACAGGCACGTGCGAAATTGGGCAAAGTCCAAATAACACTTTTCGAACGTTGTGCAAGCGATTTAGTTCGCGCTCAGCACAATCATCCTTAACTTTTGTGGGGAGCGTCGTGCGTCGCGACGCGAATGCGCTTACGAGCGCGCTGTAAAGGGCTCGATGCGGTGCGCGTTGCGGATGAAATAGCCCATCACGACGGCGCCAGCGAGCACGAAGAGACCGTCGAGCACGCGTTGGCCGGTGGTGCCGAGATCGAACAAGGTCGCCAGCGCCCAGGAGCCGGCAAAGGCGGCGCCGAACACTTCCGCGCCGATCAGAATCGCGGCGCTGATGACGGTGACGACGTTGAGCCAGACGATGCGGCGGCCTTGAGCCATGGGTCTCTCCTTTACGCGGCCGCAATGTCCTCGAAATGCGCGGCGGGATCAAGGCCGGCGGCCGCGTGACGTGCCATGATCGGGCGGCATTCTGTCGCCGCCGGGCCCGTCCAGGTTGCCGCAACCAGGAGAGCGCTGTGCCCGCCTCTGCCGGATGGCCGGGACAAGCCAGGTGCGTCAGAGTAAGTTTGATCCTCCTCATGGCGTGCGCGCGCCGGCGTGGGAAACCCTTGTGCCATGGGCATTTCGAGCATCCAGAACCTCATTCGCCGATGGCTTGCCGTCCTGCCCGCGGCAGGGCTCGTCCTCGGCTTCGCCGCCCGGCTCGGCGGCCTGACCGGCTGGCCGGAGGTGATCTGGAGCGCTTTCACGCTGCCGGTGCTGTTGGTCCTCATTGTCGAGATCGTGGCGAGCTTGCGGCGCGGCGACGTCGGCCTGGACATCGTCGCCGCGCTGTCGATGACCGCCGCGCTCCTCGTCGGCGAGGCGCTCGCCGCCGCCATCGTCGCGCTTATGTATGCCGGCGGTCGGTACCTCGAGGCCTTCGCCGAGCGCCGCGCCCGTCGCGACATGACCGCGCTGTTGTCCCGCGTGCCGCGGACGGCACTCCGCCACCGCGACGATCAGCTCGAGGAAGTGGCGCTCGACCTCATCATGCCCGGCGACCGTCTCTTATTGCGGCGTGGCGACGTCGTGCCGGTCGATGGCACGGTCGCCAGCGGTGTCGCGGTGCTCGATCAGTCGGCGCTCACCGGTGAGTCGCTGCCCGTGAAGCGCGCGCCCGGCGAGCCCGTGCTCAGCGGCTCGACCAATGCCGGCGATGCCTTCGATCTCATTGCCGAGCATCGCGCGGCGGAGAGTACCTATGCGGGCGTCATCCGCCTCGTGGAGGACGCGCAGCGCTCGCGGGCGCCGATGGCGCGGCTCGCCGACCGCTACGCGCTCATCTTCCTCGGCGTGACGGTGGTGCTGGCCGGGGCCGCCTGGTGGCTCGCGGGCGATCCGATTCGCGCGGTCGCCGTGCTCGTGGTGGCGACGCCCTGTCCGCTCATCCTGGCGGTGCCGGTGGCGCTGGTGTCCGGGCTCTCGCGCGCCGCCAAGCTCGGCATCTTGATCAAGGGCGGCAAGGCAATCGAGAACCTCGCCCGCGTCCGCGGGCTGGTGATCGACAAAACCGGCACGCTCACGGTCGGTGAGGCGCGGATCATGAACACCCGCACGGCGGCGGGCGTCGGTGAAGACGAGTTGCTGCGGCTTGCCGCCTCGCTCGACCAGGCCTCCAAACACATCATCGGCCAGACGCTTGTCGCGGAGGCGCAGCGGCGCGGCCTGCCTCTGGCGATCCCCACCGAGGTTGTCGAGACGCCGGGCGAGGGCCTCGTCGGCCGCGTCGAGGGCCGCAGCGTCATGGTCGGCGGGCTGGGCTTCGTCGCATCGAAGATCGGCGGCGTGCGCGACGCGCTGTTGCCGGGCGACCGTCCGCCCGGCGCGCTCGCGGTGGCCGTGGCGGTCGACGGCAAACTCGCCGGCGTGATGGTGCTGGCGGACGAGCTTCGCGCCGGCACCGAGCAACTGCTCAAGGCGCTCCGGGCGTTGGGCATCGAACGCATCGTGCTCGCGACCGGCGATCGCCACGAGGTCGCGCGCTTCATCAGTGCCGGCCTGTCGCTCGATCAGGTCCGTTCCGAGCTGACGCCCGACCAGAAGATCCTGGTCGTCCTGTCCGAGCGCAAGAACGGGCCGGTGATGATGATCGGCGACGGCATCAACGACGCGCCGGCGCTCGCCGCCGCCGATGTCGGCGTGGCGATGGGGGCCAAGGGCGCGGCCGCGTCCGCGCAGGCCGCCGACGTCGTCCTCTTGGTCGATCAGCTCGATCGCGTGCTGCCCGCCATCAAGATCGCGCGCCGCTCCCGGCGGATTGCGCTCGAGAGCGTCGCCGCCGGCATGGGGCTGTCGATCCTGGCCATGATCGCGGCGGCGCTCGGCTATCTCGTGCCGGTCGAGGGCGCGGTGCTGCAGGAGTTGATCGACGTTGCGGTCATCTTCAACGCGCTGCGGGCGTTGCGCGGCTGAGGGGGCGCTCGTAGATAGGGTGGATGACCCAGAACACCGCCCAGAATCCGCTCCTTTCTGATTTCGCTGTTCCCTTTGGCCTGCCGGACTTCGCCGCGATCAAGCCCGAGCATTACCGCCCCGCCTTCGACGCGGCCTTGGCGGAACATCGCGCCGAGATCGACGCGATAGCGGCCTCGGCCGAGCCGCCGACCTTCGCCAACACCATCGAGGCGCTGGAGAAAAGCGGACGCGCGCTGGAGAAGGTCGCGAACGTCTTCTTCGTGCTCGCGGGCGCCGACACCTCCGATGCGCTCGAGGCCGTCGAGCGTGACATCTCGCCGCTGCTCGCCCGTCACTCCAATGCGCTCTATCTCAACGCGCCCCTATTCAAGCGCATCGACGATCTTTATGCGCGGCGCGCCTCGCTCGGCCTGACACCGGAGCAGGCCCGCGTCCTCGAGCGTTATCACACCCGGTTCGTCCGCGCCGGCGCCGGCCTCGACAAGGCGGCGCAGGACCGGCTCGCCGCCATCAACGAGCAGCTCGCGACGCTCGGCACCACGTTCAGCCAGAACGTTCTTGCCGATGAGAAGGCCTATGCGCTGATCCTGGAGGAGGGCGATCTCGCCGGCCTGCCGGATTTCGCCCGCGCCGCCGCCAGCGCCGCGGCCGAGGAGCGCGGCCACAAGGGCAAATACGCGATCACGCTGGCGCGCTCGTCCTGCGAAAGCTTCCTGCAGTTCTCCTCGCGCCGCGATCTGCGGGAAAAGGTGTTCGACGCCTGGATCAAGCGCGGCGAGAACGGCGGTGCGACTGACAATCGCGCCGTGATCGCCGAGACCGTGAAGCTGCGCGCCGAGCGCGCCAAGCTGCTCGGCTACGAGACCTTTGCCGACTACCGGCTCGCCGACCAGATGGCCAAGACCCCGGCGGCGGCGCGCAAGCTGCTCGACGAGGTCTGGGGCCGCGCCCGCGCCAAGGCCATGGCCGAGCGCGACGCGTTGCAGGAGATGATCGCGGCCGAGGGCGGCAACTTCAAGCTCGCGCCGCACGACTGGCGCTATTACGCCGAGAAGCTACGCAAGGCGAAGTACGATCTGGATGAAGCGGAGATCAAGCCGTACTTCCAGCTCGACAAGATGATCGAAGCGGCCTTCGACACGGCGCACCGGCTGTTCGGCCTCACCTTCACGCCGGCCAATGTGCCGCTCTATCATCCGGACGCGCGCGCCTGGGACGTGAAGGACAAGACCGGCGCGCATGTCGCGCTCTTCATCGGCGACTACTTCGCGCGCGCCTCCAAGCACTCCGGCGCCTGGATGACCTCGCTGCGCGACCAGCAGAAGCTGATCGGCGACACGCGCCCGGTGGTGCTCAACGTCTGCAACTTCACCAAGCCCGCGGCGGGCGAGCCGGCGCTGCTGTCGTTCGACGACGCGCGCACGCTCTTCCATGAGTTCGGCCACGGCCTGCACGGCATGCTGTCGAACGTGACCTATCCGCTGCTGTCCGGCACCGCGGTGTCGAGCGACTTCGTCGAACTGCCGTCGCAGCTCTACGAGCACTGGCTCGAGGTGCCGGCGATCCTGGAGAAGTATGCCCGTCACGCCAAGACCGGCGAGCCGATGCCGAAGGCGCTGCTCGACCGCCTGCTGGCGACCCGCACCTACGGGCAGGGCTTCGCCACGGTCGAATACACCGCCTGCGCGCTGGTCGATCTCGACGTGCACGGTCGCAAGGACGAAGCGCCGCTCGACGTCAGCCAGTTCGAGCGCGACGACCTTGCGCGCCTGCAGATGCCGGCGGAAATCGTCATGCGCCACCGCCTGCCGCACTTCTCGCACCTGTTCTCGGGCGGCGGCTACGCGGCGGGCTATTACTCGTATATGTGGTCGGAGGTGCTGGACGCCGACGCCTTCGAGGCCTTCGAGGAAACCGGCGATGCCTTCGACCCGGCGACCGCCCAGCGCCTGCGCGACTTCATCTACAGCGCCGGCAACCTGCGCGACCCCGCCGAGGCGTACAAGGCCTTCCGCGGCCGCCTGCCGGCGGTCGACGCGCTTCTCAAGAAGCGCGGGCTCGATGAGGCGGCTTAAATCTCGTCATGGCCGGGCTTGTCCCGGCCATCCACGCCTTTATTGATGACTTGAAAGCAAGACGTGGATGCCCGGCACAAGGCGGGGCATGACGGAGAATGCAATGAGTCTTTACACCTCCGGCCATAAACGCGGCGCCGTCTGCGCGCCGCATGCCGCCGCCGTCGAAGACGGCCGGGCCATTCTCGCGGAAGGCGGCAATGCCATCGAGGCGATGATCGCCATGGCGGCCTCCATCGCCGCCGTCTACCCGCACATGAATCATATCGGCGGCGACGGCTTCTGGCTGATCCGCGAGCCGTCCGGCCGCGTGCGGGCGCTGATGGGCGCGGGCCGCGCCGGAGCCAAGGCGACCGTGCGCTTCTATCGCGACGCCGGCTACGACCAGATCCCGGCGCGCGGGCCGCATGCCGCGCTCACCGTGCCCGGCGCGATCGCCGGCTGGTCGCTGGCGCAGGAAGCGGCCAAGGCCTTCGGCGGCAAGATGCCGCTCGATCTCTTGCTGGCGCCGGCGATCAAGCACGCGCGCGAGGGCTATGTCGTCACGCGCAGCCAGGCGGCGCTGACCAAGGAGAAATACGCCGAGCTGGAGACCGCGCCCGGCTTCCTCAAGACCTTCCTGGCCGACGGCAAGGCGCCCGATGTCGGGGCCAAGCTGACGCAGCCGGCCTTGGCCGCGACGCTCGACCATCTCGCCCATGCCGGTCTCGACGACTTCTACCGCGGCGACGTCGGACGCGAGATCGCCGGCGACCTCGAGCGCATCGGCGCGCCGGTCACGCGCAGCGACCTGGAGCAGTACCGCGCCTGGGTGGCGGAGCCCTTGAGCGTCGGCTTCGACGGCCACACGGTCTACAACGCGCCGCCGCCGACACAGGGGCTCGCCTCGCTCATCATCCTCGGGCTGTTCTCGCGGCTGCGGGTCGAGGAGGCGGAAAGCTTCGCGCACATCCACGGCCTCGTCGAAGCGACCAAGCGCGCCTTCCGCGTGCGCGATCGCGTCGTCACCGATCCGGACCGCATCACCGTCGATCTCGGCCGCTTCCTGTCGCCGGCCTTCCTCGACGAACAGGCGGCCAAGATCGATCCGCGCAAGGCGGCGCAATGGCCGGCGCCTTATGGCGAGGGCGACACCATCTGGATGGGCGCGGCCGACGCGTCGGGGCTGGTCGTCTCTTACATCCAGTCGATCTATTGGGAGTTCGGCTCGGGCTGCGTGCTGCCGTCGACCGGCGTGCTGATGCAGAACCGCGGCGCGAGCTTCTCGCTCGAACAAGGCGCGGTGAACATGCTGGCGCCCGGCCGGCGGCCTTTCCATACGCTCAACCCGGCGCTGGCCGCGCTCAAGGACGGGCGCGTGATGGCTTACGGCACCATGGGCGGCGACGGCCAGCCGCAGACGCAAGCGGCGGTGTTCACGCGCCATGTGACGTTCCGCCAGCCGCTCGAAGAAGTGCTCGACGCGCCGCGCTGGCTGCTCGGCCGCACCTGGGGCTCGACGCATACCAACCTGCGGATGGAGTCACGCTTCGACGGCAATCTGGTCGACCGCATGATGTCGGCCGGCCATGACGTCGCCGTGCTGGGCGAAGGCTATTCCGACACGATGGGCCATGCCGGCGCGGTCATCCTGCATCCCGACGGCACGATCGAAGGCGGGCACGATCCACGCGCCGACGGCGGCGCGGCGGGGGTATAAGTTTTTTCCCTCTCCCCGTAGGAACGGGAAGAGGGAGAACAAGCAGCATGTTGCGACGTTCTAGTATTCGCGCCGCCGATCGCTACGTTGCCTCGAGGTGACGACAGAGCGCATCCGTGCACGACCACAGTCACGCGCATTCCCACACCCACGGGCCGACGGATTTCGGCCGGACCTTCGCGATCACGACGGCGCTGAACGTCGCCTTGGTGATCGGGCAGGCGGTGTTCGGCTTCTACGCCAACTCGCTCGCGCTGCTGGCCGACGCGGGCCACAATCTCAGCGACGTGATGGGCCTGCTGCTCGCCTGGGGCGCCGTCGCGATCGCCGGCTGGCGGCCGAGCGCGCGCTACACATACCGTCTGCACGGCGCGTCCATTCTCGCCGCGCTCGCCAACGCGCTGCTGCTGCTCGCCGCCGTCGGCGCCATCTCGTGGGAGGCGATCCAGCGTTTCAATGCGCCGGAAGAGGTGGCGAGCGGCACCGTGGTTGCGCTCGCCGCGCTCGGCGTCGCCGTCAATGGCTTCTCGGCCTGGCTCCTCAGCCGCGGCAGCCGCTCGGACCTCAACGTGCATGGGGCGTTCCTTCACATGATGGCCGACGCCGGCGTGTCGGTCGCGGTCATCGTCGCCGCGCTCGGCATCCGCTTCACCGGCTGGCAATGGCTCGATCCGGCGGTCAGCCTGCTGATCTCGGTGGTCATCCTGGTGGGCACCTGGAACCTGCTGCGCGAGTCGCTGAAGCTCTCGCTCAACGCGGCGCCGGTCGGCACCGACCTCGAGGCCATCGAGCGGTATCTGAGGGCGCAACCGGAGATCGCCGACATGCATGACCTGCATGTTTGGGCGCTGAGCACGACCGAGACCGCGCTGACCTGTCACATCGTCATGCCCGGCGGGCATCCCGGCGACGGCTTCCTGCAGCGGCTGACGGACGAGTTGCACCACAAATTCAACATCGGCCACTGCACGATCCAGATCGAACTCGGCGATGCCGGCCGCTGCGCGCTGGCGCCGGACACCGTTCTCTGAGGCCTCCAATTCGCCGCAGATTCCTCTATAGTCGCGCCGAATTTCGGGGTGAATGAAGTCACATGTTGAAACGCCTGATCCTGCTTGCCGCCATGCTGGTCGCCGCCTCGGCGGCGCAGGCGCATCCCCATGTGTGGGTGACGATGCATACCGCGCTCGTCTACGACGCCGAGGGCAAGATCACCGGCGTGCGCCACGCCTGGGCTTTCGACGACATGTTCTCGGCCTTCGCCACGCAGGGCCTGGAGAGCAAGGAGAAGGGCAAGTTCACGCGCGAAGAACTGGCGCCGCTCGCCAAGGTGAACGTCGAGTCGCTGAAGGAATTCGACTACTTCACCTATGTGACCGCCGACGGACAGAAGGCGCTCCTGAGCGACCCCACGCCGGATTACTGGCTCGACTTCAAGGACTCGGTCCTCACGCTCAACTTCACCCTGCCGCTCAAGACGCCGCTCAAGGCGAAAGAGCTGAAGGTCGATGTCTACGATCCGTCGATCTTCGTCGACTTCTCCTGGGCGAAGGACGCCCCTGTGTCGATGGTCGGCGGCAAAGGCTGCAAGGCCGAGGTGATGAAGCCGCGCGAGATGACTTACGAAGAAAGCAAGAAGCTCGCGGAAATCCCGGCCGACCAGCCGAACACGGCCATGGCCTGGGGCGCGATGTTCGCGCACAAGATCCTGGTGCACTGTCCTTGATGGCAAGCGGCACGCGCGGGCGGCGGGGGGAAGCGTAAGATCATGATCCAGTCGGCTCGCCGGTCGCGTTGGCTGCAATGCGCGCTCGCCGGCGCTTGTGTCCTGTGCGTGTTCGCGGCCATCGACGCCGCGCTGGCGCAGCCCTTCGGCATGTCGCGGAGTTCAGCGCCCGCCGAGATCGGCGGCCTTTCCGGCTGGATTCTCGCCAAGCAGGGCGAGTTCTATCGCCAGTTCTCCGGTCTGATCCGCGCGGCCAAGAGCGACGGCACCGCCGCCTATACCTTGATGGGCCTGTCGTTCCTCTATGGCATCTTCCATGCCGCCGGTCCCGGCCACGGCAAGGCGGTGATCTCGTCCTACCTCGTCGCCAACAACGAGACGTGGCGGCGCGGCGTCGTGCTCTCCTTCGCCTCGGCGGCGCTGCAGGCGATCACCGCCGTCGTGCTTGTCGGTGTCGCCGCCGTGCTGTTGGGCGCCACCGCCAAGATGATGGGCAACACGGTGCGCGTCATCGAGACGGTCAGCTACGCGCTCATCATCCTGATCGGCCTGCGGCTGTCGTGGGTGAAGGGCCGCGCGTTCCTGCGCCTCTGGCGGGGCGATAAGCCCGCGGCGCACGATCATGCGCATGCTGACGCGCACGGCCATTCGCATTCACACGGTCACGATCACGCCCATCATCATGGGCACGATCATCAGTGTCATGCGCACGGCCATCATCATGACCATGAGGGCGAAGCCTCGGCCTGGGGTCACGCGCATGCGCCGGAGCCGCAGGAACTTGCCGGCAAGCACTGGCTGCGGCGCGGCCTTGCCGCCACTGTCGCGGTGGGGCTCAGGCCTTGCTCGGGCGCGATCATCGTCATGGTGTTCGCGCTGACGCAGGGCATCTTCTGGATCGGCGTCGCCTCGACCTTCGTCATGGGGATCGGCACGGCCATCACCGTCACCGCCATAGCGACGATTGCGGTCGCCGCCCGGCATCTCGCCGGCCGCATCGCCGCCAGCAAAACGGGCCCGGGCCTGCTGCTCGTGCGCGGCCTGGAAACGGCGGCCGCGCTCGTCATCGTCGCGTTCGGCGTCGCGCTGCTGACCGGCTACATGGTCAGCGAGCGGATGTTCGGCGTCTAAATTTGTCGTCCCCGCGGAGGCGGGGACCCATACGCCGTGCCCTAGGGTCCCGGGTCTCGCGCACAGAGCGCTCGCCCGGGACGACAGTCAGTGGAAGTCGTCCGGGCGCAATTCGATCGGCTTGCCGTGCGGCGTGCGATCGCAGGCATGCTCCCAGGCATGCTTGGTGCGGTGAAGCGTCTCGCGCGTGGTGACGCCTTTCTCGGCGACCAGCCGTTCCAGCGCGGCGAGCCAATGCAGGTAATAGGTCTCGCCGGTGTCGGGATCGCCGGCCGCCTGCGCGCGCTTGATCTCGTCGCCGAGCGTCGAGGCCCATTCCGGCCAGGTGAAGACGCCACGCTCATGCAACGCGAGCGCCATGGCGAAAGCCTGTGCTTCCCACGGCTCGCGGAAGACGGGGCCTTCCGCGTCGCGCGGGATGCTCGGGACTTGCTCGGCGGCGCGGCGCGCGGCGGTTTTGTCGAAAACGGTCATCTTTGTCTCCGCCATTCCGGGGCGCCGCGAAGCGGCGAAACCTGAATCCAGAAATGAAGTCGATGGAGGTCTGGGTCTGGCCCTGTGGGCCGGCTCGGATTGACGACGATCATGCGGGATCGAGATAAGGCTCAAAGGCTTCGATCGACACTTTCAGCGTCGGATCGGAATCCGGGCCCCACAGATCGCGTCCGTCGAACACGACGGTGTAGAGCCACTGCGGATCGTCGCCGAGATTGGAGGCGACCGAGTCCGGATAAAGATGGCAGCCGTGGCAGCGTTCGACGGTGCCGACCTTGTCGCGCGCATAGCGCGGCAGCCGCGTATGCGTCGCCGGATGGATGTTCTTGGTGCGCACGCGGTCGCCGACCTTGAAGCGCGCTTCGGCCTGCGGCGCACGGAAGAACGAGCCGCGCGTCAGCTTCTCGGGCACGAGATCGGGCGTGAACTTGCGCGGCAGCGTCTTGCCCGGCCGCAGCGCATGGCCGGCCTCGAGCTCGTCCTTGCCGGCGAGCCCGCGCTCGACGACGTTCGTCTCCATCGCCAGCGCCCATTTCTGATAGTAGGACGCGTCGAGATAGATGTTGGGCGGGATGCGCTCCTGCGCATAGCGCGCGTGATCGATGTGCCAGGCGCCGGCGAAACCCATCGCGCGCTGCATGGCCATCACGCGGCCTTCCCATTTCGCGTGGAACGGCGGCTCGTCCGCCTCGACCTCGACTTTGCCGAAGCCGTCCATGCCGCCCATGTCGTGAATGCCGTCCATGTCCCACCTCGTCATTCCGGGCCGCGAGCGAACCCGGAATCCAAAACTCTCGGTTTGCGCCAGCCACTGTATTCCGGACCGCCGCCTCGCGGCGTCCGGAATGACAGAGGCCTAGGGCCTCCTCGGCAAGCCGGTGCCGATCATCGAATCGCGCGTGACGATCTCGGCGAGCTGCTGTTCGCTCCAGCCTTCGGTGCCCTCCGGGCGCATCGGCAGCACGATGAAGCGCGTTTCGGCCGTCGAGTCCCAGACGCGGATCTCGGTCTCTTGCGGCAGGGTCACGCCGAAATCGGCGAGCACGCCGCGCGGATCCTTGACGGCGCGCGAGCGGTAGGGCGCCGACTTGTACCAGATCGGCGGCAGGCCGAGCACTTCCCACGGATAGCAGGAGCACAAGGTGCAGACGACCATGTTGTGCGTCGCCGGCGTGTTCTCGACTGCAATGAGATGATCGCCGACGCGGCTGATATGGCCGAGCGTCGCGACCGCTTTGCTGGCGTCTTCGAGCAGCGCCGCCTTGAAGGCGGGATCGGTCCAGGCCTTGGCGACCACGGCGGCGCCGTTGCGTGGGCCGATCTTGGTTTCATAGGCCTCGACGATGGCGTCGAGCGCCTTGGGGTCGATGTAGCCCTTTTCCGCCAGCACCGTTTCCAGCGCGCGGACGCGAAGCTGGGTATCCGACAGTTCGGAATGTTCGTGATCGTGGTCGTGATGATCGTGTGCCATGGGCTGAGTGTACCCGATCCCCGCCGGTGGCGGTCAATCCCAGGCGCCGTCATGCAGCGCCGCCGCTTCGTCCTCGAGAAGCGGCCCGATCACCTGTGTCGGGCGCTGTCCGGCGGCGAAAACGGTGCGGCAGGGCAGATCCAGCGTCGGATTTTCGGGATGGTTCCCGGTGATCGTCTTCATGCGCTTTTCCGACAGGCCGTAGACGACGCGGCCGATGCCCGCCCAATAGATCGCGCCCGCGCACATCGCACAGGGTTCCGCCGACATATACATCGTGCAGGCCGCGAGCTCGCCCGGCCGATAACGCTTCGAGGCCCAGGTAGCGAGCAGCCGCTCGGCGTGGCCGGTCATGTCGTGGTCCGGCATGAAGCCGTTTTCCTGCTCGGCGAGCACGTTGCCGTCCGGCCCGGCCAGCAGCGCGCCGAATGGATGCATGCCATGTTCCCGCGCGCGCTCGGCGACCGCGAAGGTCCGGCGCAACAGGTCTTCGTCGTTCTTGGGGGTCATGCGCGTAACTTAGCTGATGCCGATACGCTGTCCATCACGGGCTTGCGAACGTTGGGCTGTGGGCGTTCTATGGCTGAGCTCTCTTTATCCCTCCGCTGACAGGGGAGGGTGGCTGGCCGAAGGCAGCACCAACAATCGTCATGGCCGGGCTTGTCCCGGCCATCCACGTCTTTGAGAATAGAGATCAAGAACACGTGGCTGCCCATAACGGTGAGGAAACGCTGGGACCGACATGAAAGCCTCCGATCTATTCAGCCTCGACGGCCGCGTAGCGCTGGTGACCGGCGCGTCGAGCGGCCTCGGCGTGCAGTTCGCCAGGGCGCTGGCGGACAACGGCGCGGCGATCGTTCTCGTGGCGCGGCGCGTCGAGCGCCTTGCCGCGCTCAAACAGGAGATCGAATCGCGTGGCGGCCGCGCGCTCGTCATCGAAGCCGACGTCACCGACCGCACCGCCATGCAGCGCGCCTTTGACGACGCCGAGAAGGCGTTCGGCACGGTGACCATCCTCGTCAACAATGCGGGTGTCGCGCAGCAGCCGCTCCGCGCCACCGACGTGACGCCGGAAGAGTGGCGGCGCGTCATCGGCGTCGATCTCGACGCGGTGTTCTACTGGGCGCAGGAGGCCGCGCGCCGCATGGTGGCGGCCAAGACGCGGGGTTCGATCGTCAACATTTCCTCGGTGCTCGGTTACGGCGTCGCCAAGGGCGTCGCGTCTTATGCAACGGCCAAGGCGGCGGTGGTGCAGATCACCAAGGCGCTGGCGGTCGAGCTGGCGTTCAAGGGTGTGCGCGTCAATGCCATCGCGCCCGGCTGGTTCGTCACCGAGATCAACGACAAATATCTCGAAAGCGAGGCGGGCGCGGCGATGAAGCGCGACATCCCGATGGGCCGTTTCGGCGAAGCGGGCGATCTCGACGGCGCGTTGCTTTTGCTGGCGTCCGATGCCGGGCGTTACATCACCGGCACCACCATCGTCGTCGACGGCGGGCAAGTGGTGCAGATCAAGGGCTAGCGTCGATCCGTCATCCTGAGGTGCGAGCGCGTAGCGCGAGCCTCGAAGGATGACGGCACTGATTGAATGGCCGTCATCCTTCGAGGCGCACCTTCGGTGCGCACCTCAGGATGACGGAGAGAAAAAAGAGCGAGGCAATAGAAATGGACTTCACGCTGTCGCCCGAGATCGAGGATATCCGCCTGCGCGTGCGCGCCTTCATCGAGGAGCACGTGCTGCCGCTGGAAGCCGATCCGGAGAACTTCACCGACTACGAGAACATCCCGCATCATCGCCTGGAGCCGGTGCGCGCCAAGGCCAAGGCGGCCGGTCTTTGGGCGCCGCAATCGCCGAAGGAATATGGCGGCATGGGCCTGCCGGTCGGCGCCTGGCCGGCGATCTACGAGGAAGCCGCGCGCTCGATCTTCGGGCCGCTCGCCATCCACTGCATGGCGCCCGACGACGGCAACATGAACGTGCTCGCCAAGGTCGGCACGCCGGCGCAGAAGGAAAAATGGCTGCGCCCGATCGTCGAGGGCAAGGTGCGGTCGGCCTTCGCGATGACCGAGCCGCATCCCGGCTCCGGCTCCGATCCCGGCATGATGCTCACGCGCGCCGAGAAGAAGAACGACCGCTACGTCGTGCGCGGCCGCAAGTGGTTCATCACCGGCGCGGAAGGCGCGGCGCATTTCATCCTGATGGCGCGCACCTCGGACGACGCGCGGCGCGGCCTCACGGCGTTCCTCTTCCACAAGGACCAGCCCGGCTGGCGTATCGTCCGGCGCATTCCGATCATGGGGCCGGAAGAGCATGGCGGCCATTGCGAGCTGGAATTCGACGGGCTCGAGATTCCGTTCGAGAACGTGCTGATGGGCGAAGGCGACGGCCTCAAGGTGACGCAGATCAGGCTCGGCCCCGCGCGGCTGACGCATTGCATGCGCTGGCTCGGCTTCTCCAAGCGCTGCATGGAGATCGCGCAGGACTACGTCGCCCATCGCGAGGGCTTCGGCATCAAACTCGCCGACCGCGAAAGCGTGCAGATCAAGCTCGGCGAGGTGGCGCACCAGATCCAGATCGGCCGGTTGCTGACGATGCACGCCGCGTGGAAGCTTCAGCAGGGCTCGCGCGCCCGCAAGGAAGTGTCGATGGCCAAGATCCAGGTCGCCAACACCTTGCACAACGCGGCCGATGTCGCGATCCAGCTCAACGGCGCGCGCGGCTATTCCAAGGACACCATCCTCGAGTGGGTATATCGCTACGCGCGGTCGGCCCGTCTCGTCGACGGCGCGGACGAAGTGCACAAGATGGTGCTGGCGCGGTTCATGCGCGAGGAAGGCCGCGATTTCTGGACGTGGGGTTGATCGCGGTTGTCGTCCCGGGCAAGCGCCGCGAAAGCGACGCGCGAGCCGGGACCCATAACCCCCGCGCTATCGACAGGCTGCGGCGTATAGGCCCCGCCTTCGCGGCGACGACGCGTTTATTGATTGGCGCCGATCAAGTTTGCATCCGGTGAAAGCCGCGCGCCGTTACGGCGTCAAAACGCACGCGCAAGCGCGCTGAGACGCTCGTTGTGCTTGGCCCGGCGTGAGCGCCCGATTATACGAGTCCGCGCAACCGGGCGCAGCGTATGGCTTCACCGATCACGATCCGCATGGGCGGCTACGGCCCGCCGACGACCAGCTTCTCGAAATCGCTCACCTTCATCGGCGACAAGCTGCGCGCCGCTTTCGGCGAGCGTGTCGTCGTCGATTACGTCTACAACATCATGGATCACGGCCATAAGGCCGAGGACATCCTGACGCTGGTCGAGACCGGCGAACTCACGCTCGGCTATCAGTCGTCGAGCTATCTGACCGATCGCGTGCCCGCCCTCGGCTTCGTCGATCTGCCGTTCCTGTTCGCCGACAACGCGCAGGCGCGCGCGGCGATGGACGGCGCACTCGGCCAATATCTCGCGCGCAAGGTCGAAGAGCGCGTCGGCTACCGCATTCTCGGCTGGTTCGAGAACGGCTTCCGCCACGTCTCCAACAAGCTCCGGCCCGTCCGGACACCCGCGGACATGAACGGCATGTCGATCCGCGTGCTGCCGAGCGAAGTGCACAAGCGGACCTTCGAACTGCTCGGCGCGGTGGCGATGCGCATGGACCTCACCGAGGCCATCGCGATGATCAAGGCCGGCACGCTCGACGCGCAGGAAAATCCGCTCGCCAACACCGTCACCTATGGCGTGCACAACTTCCACAAATTTCACACGCTGACGTCCCACTTCTACGTCTCGCGTCCGATCTTCCTGCACCGGCCGTCGCTGGAAGCCTGGCCGCGGGATGTGCAGCAGGCAATGCTGCAACTCGTCACCGACGCGGTCGCTTATCAGCGCATGCTGGCGCTCGAGGAGCAGGATGCGGCGCGCCGCGCGATCGAGGCGGCCGGTTGCGCGGTGGTCGATCTGACGCCGGCCGAGCACGCCGCTTTCGTCGACGCCGTGCAGCCGCTCCTCGCCGCGGCGCGGGATGTGTACGGCGAGGAGATGTTCAGGATGCTGAAGTGCTAGCGGTCATTCCGGGGCGCGCCTTCGGCGCGAACCCGGAATCCAGATACGCATTCTGAGGCGGTTGCTGGATTCCGGGTTCGGCCCTTCGGGCCGCCCCGGAATGACGGAACGTCACTCGATCTTGATGTTCGCCGACTTGATCACCTTCGCCCACTTGTCGCTTTCGCTCTTCATGTAGGCGGCCATCTCGGCCGGCGTCGATTGCAGCGGGTCGATGCCGGCGCCGATCAGCTTCTGCTTGATCTCGGGATCGGTCACCGCCTTGACGTAGGCATCGTGGAATTTGCCGACGATGTCGGCCGGCGTCTTCGCCGGCAGCACGAAGCCTTGCCACGCCCAGGCTTCATAGCCCGGCACGTCCTTAGACACCGGCGGCACGCCCGGCAACCCGTAGAACTCACCCGGCGAAGCCACCGCGATCGCCTTGATCTGCTTGTTGTTGAGCTGGCCGCGCGCGGTGGCGAAGTCGATGAACATCATGCCGATCTGGCCGCCGACCAGATCCTGGATCGCCGGCGCCGCGCCGCGATAGGGCACGTGGTTGAGCTTGATGCCGGCCGATTGCGCGAACAGCTCCGCCGCGAGATGGAACGGTGAGCCGACACCGACGGAGGCATAGTCGACCTTGCCCGGCGCCTTCTTGGCTTCCTCGATCAGTTCCTTGACCGAGCTCACCTTCAGCTTGTCGGTATTGACCAGCAGCACCACGGCGAACCGGCCGGTGAGCGTGATCGGCGCGAAGTCCTTCTCGGAGTCGTAACTGAGCTTGCTGTAGAGGCTCTTGTTGGCGGCGTAGGTCGCCGTGTCGCCGAGCAGGAATGTGTAGCCGTCCGGCTGCGCGCGCGAGACCTGTTCGGCGCCCAGATTGGTGCCGGCGCCGGGGCGGTTCTCAACGACGATCTGCTGGCCGAGCGTCTGGCTCATCGGCGCCGCGACGAGGCGCGCGAAGAAGTCCGTGCCGCCGCCGGCGGGGTAGGGAACGATCAGGTGGATCGGTCGGCTGGGCCAGCTCTGCGCGAAAGCAGATGGGCTCGCCAGCACGGCGCCCGTTGCCAGGAGAAATGTACGGCGGTCGAGTGTCATCCTTCGTCCTCCCTTGCGGCGGTCTGAAGCGAGCCGCCTTTTGGGAAGATGATTGCATGCGAAACCAAATCCCGCCAGGGGTCAGGCGGGCACCGGGCGCATGCGGACGCGCAGCACGAGTGCGGCGATGATGACGACGTTGAGGATGTTGGTGCCGATGCCGACGGCGAAGGCCGGCGCATAATAGCCGAAGTGGTCGTAGAGCAGTCCGGCGAGCCAGCCGCCGGCTGCCATGCCGCCGCCGCTGAACAGCAGCAGCGTCGGGATGCGCCAGGAGGCTTCCGAGGCCGGAAACAATTCGCGCAAGGTCAGCACGTAGGCGGGAATGATGCCGGAAAAGCCCATGCCGAAGGCGGCGCTCACGGCGAACAGGCCGGCTTCACTCTGCGTCAGCAACAGGCCGACCATCGACGTCGCCTGCCACGCCGAGCCGATCAGGATGGTCGAGAGCCCGCCGATCCGGTCCGAAATCGCGCCCCAGATCTGGCGGCTCAGGAATGCGGTGCCGAGCAGCACCGACAGCATCAGCGCGCCAAGCGAGCGCGAGAAGCCGAGATCGCTGCAGAACGCGACGAGATGGCCCTGCGGCATCGCCATCGGAATGCAGCAGAGTACGGAGGCAAGGCAGATCGCGGCGAAGACGAGGTTGGGCGGCCAGCCGAGCACGTGGCCCGCCGCCGTGCCTTTATGGTGCGCCGGCGTGGGGACGATGACTTCCGGCGCCGGCCCGAAATAGCGCAGCGCCAGCGGCACGATCACGACGACAACGCCAGCCGCATAGAACAGCATCGTCTCGCGCCAGCCGAACGCGGCGATGGCGCGTTCAAAGACGGGCGGCCAGAGCGCGCCGGCGAGATAGGTGCCGCTCGAGATGAGCGCGAGCGCGGAGCCGCGCCGCCGGTCGAACCAGCGGCTGACATAGATGTAGAGCGGCGCGTTGATGCCGCCGAGGCCGAACAGGCCGATGAACACGCCGTGGCCGATCCACAGCGGCCAGTGCGGCCCGAGCGTGGAGATCGAAAGGCCGAGCGCGATCATCAGCGCGCCGAACAGAACCGTCCAGCGCGTGCCGAAGCGTTCGGCGAGCGTGCCCATGAGAATGCCGCCGAAGCCGGAGCCGAGCCAGGCGAGCGAGCTTCCGAGCGCTGGGATGGACCGCACGCCACCGACTTCGGCGGCGATTTCGGTCAAGGCGACGGCGGTGATCCAGGCGCCGCCGGACGCCATGAGCATCGTCAGCAGCGCGACGAAGGCGACGACCCAAGAGGTTCTGGTCTCGATGGACGTCACGGACTGAAGCATTCACGGGCCCCGGCTGGTCAGCGTTTGTACACGCTGTTCCGAGCGGCGGCATCCCTCAATCCGGCATGGCTGCTCACGCAGCCGACCGAACACATCGGCGGTCAGTACAATAGGCGTGGGCCGATCGCGTGAACGACGTCAGTCGTTCTGCTGCAGTGCGGTCGCGGGCAGCCAGAAGACTTCGCCCGAACTCTCCGCCGTGTCGAGCCAGAGAAATTCCGTCGTCGGGTATTCCTGCTCGAGGATGTCGCGGCCGCGGCCGATCTCGCAGAGCAGGCCGCCGTCCGGATTGAGATGCGCGCCGGCCTCCGCGAGGATGCGCCGCACGATGTCGAGCCCGTCGGTACCACCCGCATGCGCCATGCGCGGCTCCTTCGTGAATTCCGGCGGAAACTCCGCGACGGCTTCGGCGTCGACGTAAGGCGGGTTGGTCAGAATGATGTCGTAGACCGTCTCGCCCACCGGCCCGAAGAGATCGCCCTTCATCAGGGTGACGCGGTCTTCGAGGCCGTAATCGGCGACGTTGATCTCGGCGACCTCGAGCGCGTCCTTCGACAGGTCGACCGCGTCGATATGCGCGTTCGGGAAGATGTCGCAGGCGAGGATCGCAAGGCACCCAGAGCCGGTGCACAGCTCGAGCGCGCTGGTCACTGCGCCCGGATCGATCAGCGGCTGTTCGCCGGTGAACAGTTCGCCGTAGAGCAACTCGGACAGATACGAGCGCGGGACGATAACGCGCTTGTCGACATAGAAGCGGTGGCCCTGAAGATAAGCGCAGTTCAGGAGATAGGCCGCCGGCACCCGCAGGCGCACCCGCTTTTCGATCAGGTCGTACACCTTCTTGCGCTCGGGCGCCGTCAGGCGCGCCGGCAGGAAGGAGTCGACGCGGTCATGCGGCAGGCCGAGGCTTTCCGTCACCAGGAAGATCGCCTCCTCGATCGCATCGTGCGTGCCCTGGCCGAACACGAGCTTGGCCTCGGCAAAGCGCGTCACGGCATAGCGCACGAAGTCCAGGACGCTGGCGAGTTCTTTGGGCGGAATCTTCGTGGAGGCCTTGGCCATGTCTGATCCTTGTCGCGTACGCCGGACCGGCGCTGCGTGTGATTATCACAGCCCGGCCGGGATACGACGTTCCCGGTCGCGGCGATATCGCATTGCACCAAAATGCGTGGCGAAATGCGCGCGCGAAATTTCCTTTCGATACCCGCGACGGCTGCGAAATTCTTCGCAGGGGTTTGAAAAAACGGGCTTATTTCACCCTTACGTGTTTCCTGCCCGGAGCGGTTGGCCTATATGTTAAAGGCCAGCCGGCGATACCCTTAGCGCCACCGGGCGCCGCTCGAGGACACCCTCATGACGCTCAGATCCGTCTCCCTCGACGACAAGTACGATCTGAACCAGCAGCACGTGCTGGTCACCGGCTATCACGCCCTCATCCGCGCCTGTCTGATGCAGAAAGAGCGCGACCGCCGCGCCGGCCTGAACACGGCCGGTTTTGTCACCGGTTATCGCGGCTCGCCGCTCGGCGGTCTCGACCAGCAGTTCATGCGCGCCGGACGCCAGATCGCCGCCGCCGACATCAAATTCCAGGCCGGGCTGAACGAGGAGCTCGCCGCCACCGCATTGTGGGGCACGCAGCAGGCCGAACTGCGCGGCGAAGGCAAGTTCGATGGCGTGTTCGGCATGTGGTACGGCAAGGGGCCGGGCGTCGATCGCTCCGGCGACGTCTTCCGTCACGCCAACATGGCCGGCACCTCCCGGCACGGCGGCGTGCTCGCCTTGATGGGCGACGACCACACGGCCGAGTCGTCGACCACGGCGCACCAGTCCGAATTTCATTTCGTCGACGTGATGATGCCGATCCTGAACCCGGCCGGGGTACAGGAGATCATCGACTACGCGCTCTATGGCTGGGCGATGTCGCGCTACACCGGCACCTGGACGGCGCTCAAGTGCATGCACGAGACGGTGGAGTCGACCGGCGTCGTCGACGGCCGCGTCGACCGCATCGAACTCGTCACGCCGTCCGACTTCATCATGCCCGACGGCGGTCTTAATATCCGCCTCGTCGATACCATCCTCGGCCAGGAAGCGCGGCTGCACGACTTCAAGCGCGACGCGATGCTCGCCTTCGTGCGCGCCAACAAGCTCAACAAAATCGTCACGACCGGCGGACGGGCGCCGAAGATCGGCATCATCACCACGGGCAAGGCCTATCTCGACGTCCGCCAGGCGTTCGACGAGCTCGGCATCGACGAGGTCAAGTGCAACGACATCGGCATCCGCCTGTTCAAGATCGGCTGCGTCTGGCCGATCAGCCGGCAGGAACTGGCCGCCTTCGCCGAAGGGCTCGACCTCATCATCGTCGTCGAGGAAAAGCGCTCGCTCATCGAAGTGCAGGTGCGCGAGGAGCTGTACGGCACGGCCAATCAGCCGGTCTGCATCGGCAAGAAGGACGAGGACGGCAACTGGCTGTTCCCGGTGAAGGGCGCGCTCGATCCGAACGACGTCGCGATCTGCATCGGCGACCGCATCCTGCGCTACATCGGCCAGAACGATGAAATCGCCGCCCATGTCGCGCGCCTGAAATCGGCGCAGCGCGCCTTGGCCGAAACCGGCGACGTCGCGGTGCGCATCCCCTACTTCTGCTCGGGTTGCCCGCACAACACCTCGACGCGCGTGCCGGACGGCAGCCGCGCCTATGCCGGCATCGGCTGCCACTTCATGGCGCAGTGGATGGAGCGCAAGACGCTCGGCTTCACGCAGATGGGCGGCGAGGGCGCCAACTGGATCGGCGAGGCGCCGTTCTCCAAACGCGATCACGTGTTCCAGAACTTGGGCGACGGCACCTACAATCACTCGGGCCATCTTGCCATTCGCGCCGCGATCGCGTCCGGCGTGACCATGACCTACAAGATCCTCTACAACGACGCGGTCGCCATGACCGGCGGCCAGCATCACGACGGCACCTTGACGGTGCCGCAGATCGCCGCACAGGTCGCCGCCGAAGGCGCCAAGCGCGTCGTCGTCGTGTCCGACGAGCCGTGGAAATACCCCAAGGAGACCGAGTGGCCGCGCGGCCTGACCATCCATCACCGCGACGAACTCGACACCGTGCAGCGCGATCTCGCGACCGTGCCGGGCGTCACCGTGCTGATCTACGACCAGACCTGCGCCGCGGAGAAGCGCCGCCGCCGCAAGCGCGGTACGTTCCCCGATCCCGATAAGCGCGTGGTCATCAACGATCTCGTCTGCGAGGGCTGCGGCGACTGTGGTCAGAAATCGAACTGCGTCTCGGTGCAGCCGCTGGTCACCGAATGGGGCCGCAAGCGCACCATCGATCAGTCGAGCTGCAACAAGGACTTCTCCTGCCTCAACGGCTTCTGCCCGTCCTTCGTGACCGTGCACGGCGCCAAGCTGAAGAAGGGCGAGAGCGTCGCCGAGCCGGCCGACTGGCAGCCACTGCCGGCTCCGACTGTGCCGCAGACCAACCATCCCTTCGGCATCATCGTCACCGGCGTCGGCGGCACCGGCATCGTCACGATCGGCGCCGTGATGGCGATGGCCGCGCATCTGGAAGGCAAGGGCGTCGGCGTCATCGACATGGCCGGCCTCGCGCAGAAAGGCGGGGCGGTCTACAGCCACATCCGCATCGCCAACACGCCGGAAGAAATCCACGCCATCCGCGTTGCGGCGGGCGGCGCCGATCTCGTGCTCGGTGGCGATATCGTCGTCGCCGGCAACAAGAAGGTCCTGACCGCGATCAAGGAAGGCAGTACGCGCGTCATCGCCAATACGACGGAGTTTCTGCCTGGCGACTTCACACGCAATGCCGACTTCTCGCTGCCGACCGAGCGGCTCAAGCGCGCCATTGCCGGCGCCGCAGGCCGCGACAACAGCCATTTCATCGACGCGACAAAGCTGGCGACCGCGCTGCTCGGCAATTCCATCGGCGCCAACATGTTCATGCTCGGCTATGCCTATCAGCTCGGCGCGCTGCCGCTGTCGGCGGAGTCCGTCGAGAAGGCGATCGAGATGAACGGCGAGGCGGTGAAGATGAACCTCGCCGCCTTCCGCTACGGTCGCCGTGCTGCCATCGATCCGGCCGCCGTGCAGTCGCTGGTCGAGCCGAAGCAGCTCGAGAACGACTCGCTCAAGCTGTCGCAGTCCTTCGATGAGATCGTTGCGCGGCGCGAGGCCTTCCTCACGGCCTATCAGAGCAAGCGCTATGCCCGCCGCTATCGCAAGTGGGTGGACAAGGTGCGCGCCGCCGAGACCGAAAAGGTGCCCGGCCAGACCGCGCTGAGCGAGGCCGTCGCGCGCTATCTGTTCAAGCTGATGGCTTACAAAGACGAATACGAGGTCGCGCGGCTCTACACCGATACCTCGTTCATCGAGCGCGTGAAGGGCTCGTTCGACGGCGACCTGCGCTTCGAGTTCCATCTGGCGCCGCCGCTGCTGGCCAAGAAGGACCCGCGCACCGGCGAGCCAAAGAAGATGGCCTTCGGCCCGTGGATGCTGAAGGCGTTCGGCGTGCTGGCCAAGTTCAAGGTGTTGCGCGGCACGCCGCTCGACATCTTCGGCTACAGCGAAGAGCGCCGCACCGAACGCCAGCTCATCGCCGACTATGAAGCGCTGCTCGACAAACTGATGGCCGAGCTTACGCCGTACAACCACCAGACCGCCGTGGCGCTCGCCTCTATCCCGGAGAAGATCCGCGGCTACGGTCCGGTGAAGGCGCGGCACCTCACTGCCGCCAAGGCGGAGGAGGCCGGCTTGCGCGAGCAGTTCGCCGCCGGCGCCACGCCCTTCCTCAAGGCGGCCGAATAACCGACCGGTTTTTGCGAGTCGTTTCCCGCAATTGCGCACATTGCGACCAATTGCTGGACCGCGGCAGGCTTGACCCGCCTTCCGGGGTGTTTTCATATCGATCAACGAGACTGTCCTGAAAGAGACAGCCGGGGAAACGCGGCCGCGCGGCAAGCGAGGCCTTAGGGAGGAGGGGTCTGTGGCGTCCCACGCCGCCGGTCAGGCTGATACCTTCGCGAAGCTGTTGATCCGCAATGCCGATCTTTACGGCGCGCGGCCGGCCATGCGGCACAAGGACCTCGGCATCTGGCAGAGCTGGACCTGGCGCGACGCGCTGGAGATCGTGCGCGCCTACGCCGCCGGCCTGCACCAGCTCGGCCTCAAGCGCGGCGACACCATCGCCATCGTCGGCGCCAACCGGCCCAAGCTCTATTGGTCGGTGACGGCGGCTCAGATGATGGGCGCCATTCCGGTGCCGGTTTATGCCGACGCCGTCGCCACGGAACTGGCCTTCGTGCTCAACCACGCCGAGGTGCGCTTCGCCGCGGTGGAGGATCAGGAGCAGGTCGACAAGATCCTGCAAGTGCAGGACCAACTGCCGAAGCTCGAGCAGGTGCTGTACGACGAGTCCCGCGGCCTGCGGGACTACGATCACCAGCGCCTCCATGCGATCGATTCCGTGATCGCGAGCGGCCGCAAGGCGCTGGCGGAAGATGCCGCCGTGCGCGCGTGGCTGGACGGTGAGATCGCCGCCGGCAAGGGTTCCGACCCCTCCATCATCCTCTACACATCGGGCACGACCGGCACATCCAAGGGCGTGGTGCTGTCGAACGAGCGTTCGATCAAGGCCGCGTCCGACACCGTCGCCTTCGATCATCTGTCGGAAAAGGACGTCGCGCTCGCTTATCTGCCGCTCGCCTGGGTCGGCGACCATTACCTGAACTATGCGCAAGGCATGGTCGCGGGCTTCTGCCTCGCCTGTCCCGAAAGCGCCGACACGGCGATGGCGGACCTGCGCGAGATCGGCCCGAGCTTCTATTTCGCGCCGCCGCGCACGCTCGAACTGCTGCTCACGCGCGTCATGATCCGCATGGAGGACGCGAGCTTCCTCAAGCGCAAGCTGTTCCACTATTTCATCGATGTGGCGCGGCGCTATGGCGAGCGCATCCTCAACGGCGAGCCCGTGCCGCTGCAAGGCCGCCTGCTCTACGCGCTCGGCAATCTGCTCGTCTACGCGCCGCTCAAGAACGTGCTCGGCTTCACGCGGGTGCGCACGGCCTACACCGCCGGCGAGGCGATCGGGCCGGACCTCTTCGCCTTCTACCGCTCGATCGGCCTCAATCTGAAGCAGCTCTACGGGCAGACCGAGGCGTTTCTCTATGTCACCGCGCAGCCGGACGGCGCCATCTATTCCGACACCGTCGGTCCCGCCTGTCCGAATGTCGACATCCGCATCGCCGACAACGGCGAGGTGCTGTTCAAGTCGCCGGGCATGTTCACCGGCTATTTCAAGGATGCCGAGAAGACCGCCGAGGCGCTGACGCCCGATGGCTACGTCAAGACGGGCGACGCCGGCTTCTTCGACGAGAAGACGCGCCAGCTCAAGATCATCGATCGCGCCAAGGACGTGGGCAAGCTCACCGACGGCACGTTGTTCGCGCCGAAATACATCGAGAACAAGCTCAAGTTTTTCCCCAATATCCGCGAGGCGGTGGCCTTCGGCGACAAGCGCGACTTCGTCTGCGTGATGCTCAACATCGATCTCACGGCGGTGAGCAGCTGGGCCGAGCGCAACAACGTCGTCTACGCCTCCTATCAGGAGCTCGCCGGGCATCCGCAGGTCTACGACATGCTCGAGAAGCACGTCGCGGAGGTGAACCGCTCGCTCGCCCAGGACAAGATGATGGCGGGCGCGCAGATCAAACGCTTCCTGATCCTGCACAAGGAGCTCGACGCCGACGACGGCGAACTGACGCGGACGCAGAAGGTGCGCCGCAGCTTCATCGCCGAGCGCTACGCGCCGCTGATCACCGCCTTCTATGACGGCTCGTCGGAGGCCGACATTGCGACCGAGGTGACCTTCGAGGACGGCCGCAAAGGCGTGATCAAGGCGCGGGTGAAGATCCGCGACATGCAGCCGGTATCCGCGAGCTTGGAGAAGGCGGCATGAGGGGCGGGTTGCCACCCGACGGACCTTACTCCGTCACCCTGAGGTGCGAGGCGACGCAGTCGCCGAGCCTCGAAGGGCGACGGCCCCGGCCGTCCATCCTTCGAGGCTCGCTACGCTCGCACCTCAGGATGACGGGTCTTGGTCGGAGCTTGTCGCCATGAGAGCCCCGAACGGCGGACCGGAGATCGCGGCGGGCGATGTGCTGCTGGCGGTGGAGAACGTGTCGCTGGCCTTCGGCGGCGTCAAAGCCGTCACCGACGTCTCGTTCGACATCCGCAAGGGCGAAATCCGCGCCATCATCGGCCCGAACGGTGCGGGCAAGACGTCGATGCTCAACATCATCAACGGCTTCTACCACCCGCAGCAGGGTCGCATCACGTTCAAGGGGAAGACGCGGCCCAAGATGCAGCCCTATGAGGCGGCCGAAGGCGGCATCGGCCGCACATTCCAGAACGTCGCGCTGTTTCGCGGCATGACCGCGCTCGACAACATCATGGCCGGCCGCACGCTGAAGATGAAACGCGGCTTCTTCTGGCAGCTTTTCCGGTACGGCCCGGCGATGCGCGAGGAGGTCGAGCACCGGCTGTTCGTCGAGGAGATCATCGACTTCCTCAAAATCCAGGAAATCCGCCGCACGCCGGTCGGCCGCCTGCCTTACGGCCTGCAGAAGCGCGTCGAGCTCGGCCGCGCGCTGGCCATGGAGCCGGACCTGCTGCTCCTCGACGAGCCGATGGCCGGCATGAACATCGAGGAGAAGGAAGACATGTCGCGCTTCATCCTCGACGTGAACAACTACTACGGCACGACGATCGCGCTGATCGAGCACGACATGGGCGTGGTGATGGACCTGTCCGACCGCGTCGTGGTGCTCGACCATGGTGTGAAGATCGCGGATGGCACGCCGGACGAGGTCAAACGCGACCAGGCGGTGATCGATGCCTATCTCGGCGTCGCGCATTGAGGGGGATGTGATGGGTGTGGTGTTGCCGCAGGCTCTCTTCACCTCTCCCCGCTGGCGGGGAGGGGTCGACATGCGCCAAGCGCGAGCTTGGTGCATGGCGGGCGAGGGGGCGCCTGGTGGGCGCGCGGCCTCGCGTAGACGCCCCCTCACCCCGCACGCGGGAAGAGGGAACATGGCGCGCGGAGAGCGCTGATGGACCTCCTCTACAAAATCTTCATCGATCCCTTCGTGCAGATGGGCACGGCGCCCGACCTCCTGATGCAGACGCTGTGGGAGGGTCTGGTCGGTGGCGTGCTCTATGCGTTGATCGCGCTCGGCTTCGTGCTGATCTTCAAGGCCTCTGGCGTGTTCAACTTCGCGCAAGGCATCATGGTGGTGTTCGCCGCGCTTACGTTGGTGGGGGTCTACGAAGCCTTGAGCAACTGGGGCGTGCCGCGCGGCATGCTGGCCGCTTATCTGGCGCTCGCGGTCGCGGTCTTGGTGATGCTGGGGCTTGCCGTCGCGGTGGAGCGGGTCATGCTCCGGCCCTTGGTCAATCAGCCCGACATCATCCTCTTCATGGCGACGTTCGGGCTCACTTACTTCCTCATCGGCCTCGGCGAGCTGGTCTTCGGCGGTAATCCCAAGCGCATGATCGCCGGCGACCTCGGCCTGCCGAGCGGCACCTATGACATCAAGATGGGCGGCGGCTTCGTCTCGCTGCAGAAGATCGACATCGCCGCGGTGGTGATCGTGTCGATCATGGTGGCCGGGCTCGGCTTCTTCTTCCAGCGCACGCGCATCGGCCGCGCGCTCCGCGCCGTCGCCGACAGCCACAAGGCCGCGCTTTCCGTCGGCATCTCGCTGGAGCAGATCTGGGTCGTCGTCTGGTTCGCCGCCGGCATCGTCGCGCTCGCCACCGGCATCATGTGGGGCGCG
>Ga0180216_1000950_pt1 | contig 27500 bp, 24 predicted proteins | sample eDN3rd37CBELigMG_FD_128879 | JGI IMG/M metagenome (GOLD analysis project Ga0180216, IMG submission 128879) | Enriched Miracle-Growth compost microbial communities from Emeryville, California, USA - eDNA 3rd pass 37_C BE-Lig MG (version 2)... ... | reverse complement strand
GGCGGCCACCTGCTGTACGCCACCTGCTCGATCTTTCCGCTGGAATGCGAGGACCAGGCGCGCGCCTTCCTCGGACGCCATCCCGATGCCGTGCGCCTGCCCGCGCCCGGCCAGATCCTGCCGCTGCCCGGCCCGGACGGCGAAACGGGCGACGGCTTTTTCTATGCCTTGATTGCCAAGCATGGACGAGTCGACAACAATACGGCATGATCCCCCCCGAATCACCAGCCTCCGGCCGCTGCGCATGCTCCGCCTGATCCTGTCCTTCGCGCTGTGCCTGTTCGCCCTGCTGCCGGCCGGACGCGCCCTGGCCGAGCCCCTGGTCGAGCGGGTCGAGCCCATCGCGGTGGACGGACGGCTGCTGATCGACGCCGACATCGATTTCAAGCTCACCGACGAGCTGCGCGGCGCGGCCGAGAAAGGCGTGCCCCTGTACCTGACGGCCGATCTGCGGATCACCCGCTCGCGCTGGTGGTGGTTCGACAAGGAGGTCCTCTCGACCGAGCTCACCTGGCGCGTGCAGTACAACGCGCTCACGCGCCAATGGCGCACGGGCACCGGCGACCTGTCGCTGCCGGCCTCCACGCTGGACGAGGCCCTCGACCTGGTGCGCCACGTCCGCGGCTGGGACGTGGCCTCCACCGACGACTTCGAGACCGAGACGCCATACGACGGCCGGCTGCGGCTGCGGCTGGACACCGCCCGGCTGGCCCGGCCCTTCCAGGTCGACGCCCTCAACAGCAAGGTCTGGTCCCTGACGACGCCATGGAAAGATTTCACGTTTTCGATCTCCGTCGCCGCGCCCCGGCCCTGATCCGCTGGGCGCTGCGCGCGGCCCTCGCGGTGGCCGCCATCAGCGCGCTGGCCCTGCTCGCCCTGCTGGTCTGGTCCACCGGCAACGCCTCGCGCTACGCCCAGCAGTACGACCTGCTGCTGCTGCTCAACGGCATCCTCGCGGTCGCCCTGATGTCCTGGGTGCTGCTGCTGACCGTGCGCCTGCTGCGCCAGATCCGGCGGCGCCAGTTCGGCGCCCGGCTGACGGCGCGCTTCGCGCTGTTCTTCACGCTGATCGGCATCCTGCCCGGCGCCCTGATCTACCTGCTCTCGGTCCAGTTCATGTCCCGCTCGATCGAATCCTGGTTCAACGTGCGGGTCGACAGCGCCCTCGAGGCCGGGCTCAACCTCGGGCGCGCCGCGCTGGACGCGCAGCTCGCCGAGCTCGGCACGCGCGCGCAGGCCATGGCCGGCCGCCTTGCCAACGTCAGCGACGCCGAGATCGCCTTGCTGATCACGCCCCTGCGCGAGAACAACAACGTCGCCGAGGCCATGGTCTTCAGCGGCAGCGGCCGCCTGGTCGCCTTTTCGTCCTCGGCCTTCGGCCAATTGCTGCCCGACATGCCGCCCAGCACCGTCATGAACCAGTTGCGCATCTCACAGAGCTACGCGGCGGCCGAGGCCGACACTCCGGCCGGCGCCCCGGCGGCCAACGGCCTGCACCTGCGCGTGGTCACGCCCATCAACACCCACGACCGCTTTGGCGCGGCGCTGGGCATGAACGCCGATTCGCGCTGGCTGCAGGTCATCCAGCCCGTGCCCGAGCGCATCGCGCACAACGCCAACCTGGTGCAGCAGGGCTTTCGCGACTACCAAGAGCTCGCCCTGTCGCGCCTGGGCCTGCGCAAGCTCTATGGCATCACCCTGACGCTGGCGCTGATCCTGGCGGTGTTTGCCGCCGTGGTGGCGGCCCTGGCGGTATCGCGGCGGCTGGTGCGGCCGCTGCTGACGCTGGCCTCCGGCACCCAGGCGGTGGGCGTGGGCGACTACCGCCCGCTGCCCGAGCCGCCCGAGCGCGACGAGGTGGGCCAGCTCACCCGCTCGTTCAACGCCATGACGCGCCAGCTCGAGGAGGCGCGGCAGATGGTGGACCGCAACCGCCGTCAGCTCGAGCAGACCAACCTGTACCTGGAATCCATCCTCAGCAACCTGTCCTCGGGCGTGCTGGTCTTCGACGACGCCTTTCGCGTGACGCTGTTCAACCAGGGGGCGCAGGACATCCTGCGCCTGGACCTGCGCACCGTGCGCGGCCGCCCGCTCGAGACCGCCGACGGCGCGCTGGGCCTGGCGCAACTGCTGCGCCAGGCCTTCGCCTCCCACGAGGCCGTCGAGTCGACCCGCCCCTACTGGCAGCAGCAGTTCGAGCTCGAGCTCGAGCAGGCCGCCGACAACGAGCGCAAGAAGCACGTCATCACCCTGCTCGCCCGGGGCACGCAACTGCACATGGACGGCCACGGCAACGGCCACCTGGTCGTGTTCGACGACATCAGCGAGGTGATCTCGGCCAACCGCACCGTCGCCTGGGGGGAAGTCGCCCGCCGGCTGGCGCACGAAATCAAGAACCCGCTCACGCCCATCCAGCTCTCGGCCGAACGCCTGGCGATGAAACTGGCCGAACGCCTGGACGAGGCCGACGCCGCCTTCCTGATCCGGTCCACCAACACCATCGTCAACCAGGTCGCCTCGCTCAAGCAGATGGTCGACGACTTCCGCGAATACGCCCGCACGCCGCCGGCACAGATGCAGGACGTCGACCTCAACGAGCTGGTCACCGAGGTCCTGACCCTGTATGGCTGGGATCCCGTCGAGGGCATGAGCCACGGCCCCGGCGGCGCGGCCTCGGCGCACATCGAGGCGCAGCTCGCCGAGAGGCTGCCCCCCCTGCTGGGCGATGCCGCCCAGTTGCGCCAGGTCATCCACAATCTGCTCGCCAATGCGCGCGACGCGGCCTGTCAGCATCGCGGCGCGGCGGACGCCCGGATCACCGTCCAGACCCGCCTGATCCAGGGCGAGGACGGCACGCGCAGCGTGCGGCTGAGCGTCACCGACAATGGCCCGGGCTTCGCGCCCCAGGTGCTCGCCCGCGTGTTCGAGCCCTACGTCACCACCAAGGCCACGGGCACCGGCCTGGGCCTGGCCATCGTCAAAAAAATCATCGAGGAGCATCACGGGCGCGTGGACATTTCCAACACGGCCAACGGCGGCGCGCGGATCTCCATTCTGTTCACGCATCTGGCGGCCGCGGGCCCGGCGGCGGCGCCCAGTGAGGACGCGGCTGGACTCGATGGTTCAAGCACAGGATAATATGCAAAAGAAATAGGCGAGGTGTTAATGGCCCGAATCCTGGTTGTCGACGACGAGATTGGCATCCGCGAACTGCTGTCCGAGATTCTCTACGACGAGGGCCACACGGTCGAGCTCGCCGAAAACGCCGCGCAAGCGCGCGAGTCCCGTCTGCGCAACCGCCCCGACCTGGTCCTGCTGGACATCTGGATGCCCGACATCGACGGCGTCACGCTGCTCAAGGAATGGAGCAGCCAGGGGCTGCTGAACATGCCCGTCATCATGATGAGCGGCCATGCCACCGTCGACACCGCCGTCGAGGCGACCCGCATCGGCGCGGTCGATTTCCTCGAAAAGCCCATCACCCTGCAAAAGCTGCTCAAAGCCGTCGCCGCGGGGCTCGCGCGCCCCGTCATCCCGGCCTCGATGCGCAGCCGCACCGAGCGTCCGGCCGCCGACCCGGTCTTCACCCAGATGCCGCAGATCGCGAGCGAGGCGCCGCCCCAGCCCAGCCCCGCCGCCATCGCGGCGCCGGCGGCGCCCCCGGTCGACGACTCCCACCTGGGCAGCATCTCGCTGAACCAGCCCCTGCGCGAGGCGCGCGACGAATTCGAGCGCATCTATTTCGAATACCATCTCGCCCGCGAGAACCACAGCATGACCCGCGTCTCGGAACGCACGGGGCTCGAGCGCACGCACCTCTACCGCAAGCTCAAGCAGCTCGGCATCGACACCTCGCGGAAAAAGAACACCACCTGATCGGGGCCGCGGAAATGCGCTATTGACCCGGCAGGCTCCAGCCCTGCATGAACTGCGCCACGGGCTGGCGCTTGCCGCCCGCCCGTTGCAGCGCGGTGATGCGCAGGATGCCGCCGGCGGTGGCCACATCGATGCCTTGCGGGCTGGCCGCCAGGATCGTCCCGGGCTCGGCCCGCGCCGCGGCCGGATCGGCGGGCAGGGCGCGCGCTTCCCAGACCTTGACCGGCTGGTCCAGGCCGGGCAGGACCATGGTGGCGCCCGGAAAGGGATCGAAGGCGCGCACGCGGCGCGCCAGCAGCCCGGCGTCCTGTCCGAAATCCAGCGCCGCCTCGGATTTCAGCAGCTTGCCGGCATAGCACACGCCCTCCTCGGGCTGCGGCACCGGGCGCGGCGGGCGGCCCGCGGCGTACCCGGCGAGGACCTCGACGATGGCGCGCGCGCCCGCCTCGGCCAGGGCGTCATGCAGGCTGGCAGCGGTGTCCTCGGGGCCGATCGGCACCTCGCGCACCCGCAGCATGTCCCCCGTGTCCAGCCCCGCGTCCATCCGCATGATGGTCACGCCGGTGACCGGATCGCCCGCCTCGATCGCGCGCTGGATCGGCGCGGCCCCGCGCCAGCGCGGCAGCAGGCTGGCGTGGATGTTCAGGCAGCCCAGGGGCGGCAGGTCCAGCACCCATTGCGGCAGGATCAGCCCGTAGGCCGCCACCACCATCGCCTCCGGACGCATGGCGAGCAGCGCCTGGCGCGCGGCCTCGGCCTCGTCGGGAAACTTGCCGTCCAGCCGCAGGCTGCGCGGCTGCAGCACCGGGATGCCCGCCTCGAGCGCCGCCTGCTTGACGGGACTGGGCACGAGCCGCATGCCCCGCCCCGCGGGACGATCGGGCTGGCTGAGCACGCCGGCCACCTCGTGGCCCGCGTCGATGAGGGCGCGCAAGCCCCGGCGCGCGAATTCCGGCGTGCCGGCGAAAACGAGCCGCATCAGACGCTGGCGGCTTCGCGTTCGGCCTCGCGCTGCTGCTTGCGCAGGCGCGTGCGGATGCGGTTTTGCTTGAGCACGGACAGGTATTCGACGAACACCTTGCCGAGCAGGTGGTCGAGCTCGTGCTGGACGCAGACGGCCAGCAGGCCCTCGGCGTCGAATTCGTAGGACTCACCCTTTTCGTTCAGCGCCCGCACGTGGATCCGGGCCGCGCGCTGGACCTCGTCGTAGACGCCGGGGACCGACAGGCAGCCCTCCTCGTAGACCTGCGTCTCGTCGCTCTTCCAGGTGATCTCGGGATTGATGAGCACGTGCAGGTCGTCGCCGCCCTCGGACACGTCGATGACCACGACGCGCTCGTGCACGTCCACCTGGGTGGCGGCCAGGCCGATGCCGGGGGCCGCATACATGGTCTCGGCCATGTCGCGCACGAGCTGGCGGATGCGATCGTCGACCTGCGCCACCGGAGCGGCCACCTTGTGCAGGCGCGCATCGGGATACTTGAGAATGGGAAGCAAGGCCATGGTGATTGCCAAATCGTATGCACTTAAACCTCTATGATAAAACAAGTTTTGGCTCCTGCCTTCCCCGCCGGGACGGCCAACGGCCCGCAGCCCCGACGGAAGGCCCCTCGTGCGAGGCCCGTCCGGTCAACGGCGTCAAGCCACTACGGGACCGCCGCCTCTCCCGAGCGGCCCCCAGCCTCTACGGAGACGATTTCCTCTGCATGGCAGGCCACGTACGGACCGTGACCTCTTTGTCCTCCCGCGGTCCTCCGGCGAACCATCCATGGCACACTAGCGCGGTGTCTCATAAACTAAGTGCCGTGTCTCCTTTCACTTTCGCGATCTCCTGATCAGCGCCGACGGGCCCCGGGCATGTCCTCCTCCGCCGACGAACACGAACTGCGCGCCTGGATCCGCCTCGGCCTCGAGCCCGGACTGGGCGCCGCCCGCATCCGCGACCTGCTCGCCGTCTTCGGCATGCCGCAGGACGTCTACGCCGCCTCGACCGGCAGCCTGGCGCGCCACCTCGACCCCGACCTGGCCGCGCGCATGCGGCAGCCCCCGGACGAGGCCACGGCGGCCGCCATCGACGCCACCCTGGCCTGGCTGCGCGAGCCCGGCCACCGCCTGCTGACCCTGGCCGATCCCGACTATCCGGCCCGCCTGCTCGAGCTGCACGATCCGCCACCCATGCTGTACCTGAACGGCAGGCCGGAACTCCTGCACCGGCCGGCCATCGCCGTGGTGGGCGCGCGCAGCGCCACCGCCGGCGGCCTGGACAACGCCCGGGCATTCGCGCGCTATCTGGCGCAGCGGGGCTGGTGCATCGTCAGCGGCCTGGCCAGCGGCATCGACGCGGCGGCGCACGAGGGGGCGCTCGAGGCCGGGCCTGAGGGCGGCGGGACCATCGCGGTCCTGGGCACCGGAATCGACATCGTCTATCCGGCGCGCAACCGGGCCCTGGCGCACCGCGCCGCGCAAGACGGCCTGCTCGTCTCCGAGTTCCCGCTCGGCGCCCGCGCCCTGCCGTTCTTCTTTCCCATGCGCAACCGCATCGTGGCGGCGCTGTCGCGCGGGGTCCTGGTGGTCGAGGCCGCCCGGCAAAGCGGTTCGCTGATCACCGCGCGGCTGGCGAGCGAGCTGGGGCGCGAGGTGTTCGCCATCCCCGGCTCCATCCATTCGCCCCTGTCCCGCGGCTGCCACGCGCTGATACGGCAGGGCGCCAAGCTGGTCGAATCGGGCGAGGACATCCTCGAGGAGCTGCGCCAGTCCGGGCTGTGGCGGACGCCCGCTCCCGGCGGGTCGGGGCCGGAGCCCACGGCACCCGGCGCGGGCGGCACGCCGGATGCCGGGGCGGCCCCGCGGCTGGCGCCCACGCAAGCCCACGCGCCGCCTCGGGGCTCGGATGCCGGGGTGCCTCCGGGCTCGGATGCCGACACGCTGCTGCGCGCCCTGGGCCACGATCCGGTGGACGTGGACACCCTGCTACTCCGCACCCGATGGGACGTCGCGCGCCTGAACGTCCAGATCGGCATGCTCGAGGTGTCCGGCGCGATCGAGCGCCAGGCCGACGGCCGCTTCCTGCGCGTGGGCACCTGACGAACGCTGCAAACGCGGGGGGCGCGGCGGATGCGGCGGGCGTGACGGGCGTGACGAGCGTGGCGGGCGTGGCGGGCGTGACGGGCGAGACGGGCGCGGCGGGCGTGGCGGGTGTGACGGGCGTGGCGGGCCGGCACCGACGGACGCGGACGGCCCGGCTGACCTGGGGCGCCAGGGGCTCGGCGCCCGGCCGCCCGCGCGACAGCCCGCTGGCGCGGCCTGTATCATGTAGGTTTATCGATCATGCGCCCCGCACATTCCTCGCGGCGGGGCGCCCATCCGCCGGAAACCGCCATGTCCGAGTACGTCAAGATCGTCGAGGTCGCCCCGCGAGACGGCCTGCAGAACGAAAAGCAGTTCATCGACACCGCCGTCAAGATCGAGCTGATCGACCGCCTGTCGGCCGCCGGCTTTCCCAACGTCGAGGCGGCGTCCTTCGTGTCGCCCAAGTGGGTGCCGCAGATGGCCGACGGCGCCGAGGTGATGGCCGCGATCGGGCGCCGCCCCGGCACGATCTACTCGGTGCTGACGCCCAATATGCGCGGCTTCGAGGCGGCCCTGGCGGCCCGCGCCGACGAGGTGGTGATCTTCGGGGCCGCGAGCGAGGCCTTCTCCCAGCGCAACATCAACTGCTCGATCGCCGAGTCCATCGCCCGCTTCGAGCCGGTGGCGGCGGCGGCCAAGGCGGCCGGCATCCGCCTGCGCGGCAGCATCAGTTGCTCGCTGGGCTGCCCCTACCAGGGCGAGACCCCGGTGGCGGCCGTGGTCGACGTGGCCGAGCGCTTCCTGCGCCTGGGCTGCGACGAGATCGACGTGGCCGACACCATCGGCGTCGGAACGGCGGCGCAGGTCAAGCGCGTGATGCTCGCCGTGGGCCAGGTGGCGGACCTGGGCACGCGGGTGGCGGGCCATTTCCACGATACCTACGGGCAGGCGCTCGCCAACATCGTGGCCGCGATGGACGCGGGCGTGCGGATCTTCCACAGCTCGGTGGCGGGCCTCGGCGGCTGCCCCTACGCCAAGGGCGCCACCGGCAACGTCGCCACCGAGGACGTCCTCTACCTGATGCGCGGCCAGGGCATGGACACGGGCGTGGACCTCGACGCGGTGGTCGGGATCGGCCAGTGGATCTCCGACCACCTCGGCCGCAAGGCGGCGAGCCGGGCAGGCAACGCGCTCATGGCCAAAAAGTCATGACGCCCTTCGCCAGGCCGACGCCAGAGGAACACGCCGAGCTCCTGGCCCAGATCGGGACGCTGCCGCTGCGTGGACGCGCCTGGCCGCGCTGGATCGGGGTACTGGCCTGGCTCATCATGCTGCTGATCGCCGGGCGCCTCATCGCCACCGCGAGCAGCCCCGCCGGCCAGCAGGTCGGCCCCATGGTCGCCGGGGCCGTGCTGGTGTGCTTCGCCGCCCTGCTGGTCATGACGTGGGGGATCTGGAATTCGATCACCGAGATCTCGGAATACGGCCTGCGCCAGAGCTGGATCACGCGCCGCGAGGTGTCCTGGGACCAGATCCAGTCCACCAAGTTCATCCCCCTCGTCGCCTCGAAAAAGCTCGTGTGCTTCGTGCAGAAAGGGCGCCCCGTAACCTTCCAGGCCGGGACGCCCGAGCTGCAGGCTGCCTTCGCGCGAATCAGCCTGGTCTACCGCCGGCGATCCTGAGGCCCCCGGCATACGGGGCCGCTCCGCACGCCACGGGCCTCAGCCCCCAGCCCCGCATTGACCCGCGGGACGAACCCGCACAGGGCCACGGCGACCTCGTGGCCCGTGCCCGGCCTCAGCGCACCGGCAGGGGATACATCAGGCCGCCCTCGGTCCACAGGGCGTTCAGGCCGCGCCGGATCTTGAGGGGGCTGTCCATGCCGACGTTGCGCTCGAACGATTCGCCGTAGTTGCCGACCTGCTTGATGATGTTGTAGGCCCATTTCTCGTCCACGCCGAGGTCCTTGCCGGCCCCGGGCGTCGCGCCCAGCAGGCGGCGCACGTTGGGATCGGCGCTGTCCAGCTTGCCGTCCACGTTGGCCGAGGTGAGGCCCAGTTCCTCGGCGCCGATCATGGCATTGAAGGACCACTTGACGATGTTCAGCCAGGCGTCGTCGCCCTGCCGCACGAAGGGCCCCAGGGGCTCCTTGGAGATGATCTCGGGCAGGACCTCGTAGTCGTCGGGCTTGGACAGCTTGGAGATCCGGATCGAGGCCAGGCCCGAGGCATCTGTGGTGAACACGTCGCAGCGCCCGGACGCGAAGGCGTTGACCACCTCGTTGAACTGCTCGATCACCACCGGGGTGTACTTCACGCCGTTGGCGCGGGCCCAGTCGGCCATGGTGTTCTCGTTCGAGGTGCCGGTCTGCATGCAGACGGTGGCGCCGTTGATTTCCTTGGCGCTCTTGATGCCCAGCGACTTGGCGACCAGGAAGCCCTGGCCGTCGTAGAAATTGATCGCCGCGTGGATGGCCCCGACGCCGGTGTCGCGGGTCAGCGTGACGGTGGTGTTGCGGGACAGCAGGTCGATCTCGCCGGATTGCAGCGCCGTGAAGCGCTGCTGGGCGTTCAGCGGCACGATCTTGATCTTGGAGGCATCGCCCAGCGCCGCGGCGGCCACCGCGCGGCACATGTCGACGTCCAGGCCCTTCCAGTCGCCCTTGGCGTCGGGGGCCGAGAAACCCGCGAAACCCGTCGTCACGCCGCAGCGCACGGCGCCGCGCTCTTTGACGACGGCCAAGGTGTCCGCATGAGCCAGCGGAATGCCGGCGGCAAGCGCCAGCACGCCCGCCATGGTTTTCAAACCGCGCATGGATGTCTCCCAGAGGGCCGGAATGGCCGCAAAAGGAAATATTACCCCAAGGCCTTCCTGCGCCCGGTCATATGCGCCACCGTCCCCCGCCATATGGCGAAAGGCCAGGCGCGTCGCGGCCCTGCCGCCCCTGGCCCTGCCCGTCCACGGCCACATGCGTCGCCATCGCCGCTACTTGTAGTTGCGCGCGTCCTCGATGACCTTGCCGTCGTTGGGCAGGCTGCCCTCGGGCACCACCTCGACCTGCGCCCGCAGCTTGGTCTGGTCGCGCACGCTCTGGGCCACGGCCTCGGCGTCGAGCGCGCCGCGGGACTCGACTTTCAGGATCATGGAGTCGTGCCCCGTCTCGCCGGACACGACCAGGCGCGCCCGCGCGATCCCGGGGTGGCTCGCCACCACCCGGGCGACCTGCTCGGGATGCACGAACATGCCCCGCACCTTGGTCGTCTGGTCGGCGCGTCCCATCCAGCCCCGGATGCGCGCATTGGTGCGCCCGCAGGGGGATGCGCCCGGCAGGATGGCGGACAGGTCGCCGGTGCCAAAGCGCAACAATGGATAGTCGGGATTGAAGCGGGTCACCACGACCTCGCCCACCTCGCCGTCGGGCACGGGTTGGTCGGTGCCGGGGCGGACGATCTCGAGGATCAGGTCCTCGTTGAGCACCAGGCCCTCGCGGGCCGGGGTCTCGAAGGCCACCATGCCCAGGTCGGCGCTGCCATAGGCCTGGAAACCCTCGATGCCGCGCGCGGCGAACCAGGCCTGCAGCGAGGGGGGAAAGGCCTCGCCTGAGAACAGCGCGCGCCGCATCGAGGGCAGCGCCACGCCCATGTCGTCGGCCTTTTCCAGGATGATGCGCAAGAAGCTCGGTGTGCCGGTGTAGGCCTCGGGCGCGAGGTCGGCCATGGCGCGCACCTGCTGCTCGGTCTGCCCCACGCCGCCGGGAAACACCGTGCAGCCCAGGGCGTGGGCGGCGGTCTCCATCATGGAGCCGGCCGGCGTGAAATGATAGGAAAAGCAGTTGTGGACCAGGCAGCCCGGCCGCACGCCCGCCGCATGCAGGGCGCGGGCAAAGCCCCAGTAATCCGGCCGCGCGCCCTCGGGTTCGTAGATCGGCCCGGGCGAGGCGAAGACCCGGCGCGCCCGGCCCCAGCCGATCGCCGAGACGCCGCCGAACACCCGGTCGCGCTCGCCGGCGCCCGCATGGGAGAGGCGGGCCGCATGCTGGATCCGCAGCAATTCGCTCTTGCGCAGCACCGGCACGCGGGCGAGCCCGGCCCGGTCCGACAGGCCGGCGGGATCGATGCCTTGCAGTTGCTGCGCGACGGCCGGCGCCGACTCGGCCGCCGTCCGCAGGAAATCGGGCAGGCGGGCGAACAGCTCGCGCTCGCGCTCGGCCGCCGGCTGTATCTCGCGGACGTCGAAGAAAGCCTGCATGCCCACCCCCTGTGCTCAGGCCAGCCAGCGCTTGCGGCGGCGATAGTGCTTGACGTTGTGGTAGTCGACCTTGCCGCCGCCTCCGAGGTAGAACTCCTGGACGTCGGGATTCTGCTTGAGCGCCGCGGCGCTGCCGCTCATGACCACGTTGCCGTTCTCGAGCAGGTAGGCATGATCGACGATGTCGAGCGCCGCCCGGGCGTTCTGCTCGACCAGCAGCACGCTCGTGCCGTGCTCCTGGTTGATCGTCCGGATGATGGAAAAGATCTCTTTCACCAGCACCGGCGCCAGGCCCAGCGAGGGCTCGTCCAGCATGATCAGTTGCGGCTCGGTCATCAGCGCGCGGGCGATCGCCAGCATCTGCTGCTCGCCCCCCGACAGGTAGCCCGCCTTGGTGCGCGAACGCTCCGCCAGGCGGGGAAAATAGGCGTAGGCCTGCTCCCGGAGGTCGCCGTAGCGGCTCTTGGCCCGGCGGCCGGGATAGGCCGCGAGCAGGTTGTCGTCCGGCGTCAGGTGCTCGAAGATGCGCCGCCCCTCCAGCACGTGGACCAGGCCCATGCGCACCCGCTGCGGGGGACTGTGGTGGCCGATGTCCTCGCCGCGGAAGGTCACCTGCCCGCGCCTGACCGCGCCGCGCTCGGGCGCCAGCAAGCCGCTGATGGTCTTCAGCGTGGTCGACTTGCCGGCGCCGTTGGCGCCGAGGATGGCCACCATCGAGCCCTCCTCGACGTCCAGCGAGACGCCCTTGATGGCGAGGAACACCTTGTCATAGGCGACCTCGACATTGTTCAGTGAGAGCAAGCTCACTTCTTGGCCTCCTTGGCCGCCTTTTCCGCATCCTCGCGCACGAGCTGCCAGACCACGTCCTGGTAGGCATGGCCCCAATCGTTCAACGGCACCCACTTGCTGCCGTCCCACTCGGACACGCGGCCCCAGCCGCCGCCCTGGTGGTCCTTGTCGGTGATGGTGAGCGGCGGCATCAGGCCCTCGGCGTCGAAGTCCTTGATCATCTCGAAGCCGGCCTTGAGCTTGTCGCCCGTGAGCGGCGGCCCGAGCTTGTCCAGCGCCTGCCTGGCGGCCTGCGCCATGATCGCCATGCTGGCCACCCCGATGTTGTAGTAGGTGGAGCCCACGACCTTGGCGTCGCCCGTGCCCTTGCCCGCCGCGACGACCTTCTCGCTGATGCGCTTGAGGATGGCCGAATCGGCGCCGGTGTTGACGGCGGTGAAGCGCTTGACCCCCACGACGGCATCGCCCTGGAAGGAACGCATGTCGGTCTCGGACAGCCAGATCACGGAATAGATGCTCTTGGGCGATATGCCGTTCGAGATCGCGCCGCGGATCGAGACCGCCTGGCCGGGGCCCGCGCCCCATATGATGACGTTGTCGGGCCGGAAGCGCCGCACGTCGGTCCAGGCGGCCGACTGCTCGGTGCCGGGGACGGCGTAGGGGAAGGTCTTCAGCGTGAAGCCCTTGGTCTTGGACATGGCCTCGAGCAGTGCGATGGGCTCGCGCCCGAAGGGCGAGTCGATGTGGACGAAGGCGATCTTCTTGTCCTTCAGGCCGCCATGCTCATCCATGTACTGCAGCAGCAAGGCCGCCTGCGAGCGGTAGATGGCCGCCGACGGGAAGACGAAGGGGAAGCGCTGTCCGTCGATGGCGTCCGCGCGCCCATGCGCGAACGTGATCATCGGCAGATGGTCCTCGTTGGCGCGCGGCATCACGGCATTCGCGACCGGCGTGCTGAGGAAATCGAAGAAAATGGCCCCCTCGTCGCGGGCCTGGTTGTACAGCGCGATGCCCTGCTGGGGCTGGCTGCCCTGGTCCCGGACGATCAGATCGACGGGATGGCCGCCGACGCCGCCTTCCAGGTTGAGCAGCTTGACGTAGTCCTGCTGTCCCTGGCTGTACTCGTCCGTCAGGAACGTGTAGACGCGCGTGAAGTCCAGCAGCGTGGCGGCCTTGATGGGCGCCTTGTCCTGGGCATGGGCGGCCCCGCCGGCCAGGCCGGCCGCGAGGATCGCGGCGCCGGCCAGGCCGCTGCCGATCAGTGTACGAATGCTATGTCTCATGTTGACCTCCTCCTGTGCGTGATGACACCAAATACAAGCTCAACTCTGGGTGTGCCGGAACGGCCAGACCAGGAAATATTTCCGGGCGTTGTCGTAGATCTTGGCGAGGCCCAGCGGCTCGAATAGCAGGAACCCGATGATCATGGCCCCGTAGATCATGAGCGGGATGTGCGCCATCAGCGAGGCCGAGACCGGCAGCCAGCCGGCCTCCACCAGCGGCGCGACGATGTTCAGGAGCACGATGGGCGCCAGCAGCACGAAGCCCGCGCCCAGGAAGGCGCCGATCACGCTGCCCAGGCCGCCCACCAGCACCATGGCGACGAGCTGGATCGAAATGTCGAAACTGAACTGCTGCGGCGTGACGGCCCGGTAGAAGCAGAAGGCGAGGATCGCCCCGGTCACCCCGCCCAGGAACGAGCTGGTGAAGAACGCCAGCAGCTTGTACTTGAAGATGTTCACGCCGATCACCGCCGCGGCGAAGTCCTTGTCGCGCACCGCCACCAGCGCCCGGCCGAAGCTCGTGCGCTTGATGTTGAGCATCAGCAGCGTCACGATCACCGCCCACAGCAGGGCCACGTAATAGCGCGCGACCAGCGTGTCGACGGGCAGCCACAGGAACTCGACGGAGGGCGCCTGCAGGGTGGCCACCGCGCCTCCGGAAATCGCCTTGACGTTGACGATGACCCAGTCCACCAGGAACTGCATCGCCAGCGTGGCCATCACCAGGTACAGGCCCTTGACGCGCAGCGCCGCCGCCCCGAACAGGCACCCGATGAGCGCGGCGAGCAGGCCCGCCGCCAGCAGGGCGAACTCGAACGGCACGCCGGCCTGGGTCAGGTGGATGCTGGTGTAGGCCCCGATCGCCATGACCGCGCCGAAGCCGAAGTGCAATTGCCCGGCGACCCCCATCAGCAGCGTGAGCGCCAGCGTGGCGGTGCTCCAGACCAGCCAGGGCAGCATGTAGCTCGACAGGTACAGGTCGGACATGTAGAGCGGCGCCGCCACCGCCAGCACGAAGACCGCCGCGACCTGCCATCGGTCGGCCGGCAGCGGCCAGAGCTGACGGGCCGAGGCATAGCGGGTGTGGTGGATGCCGGAGAGCCGATAGAACATGACCTATACCCTTTCGATGTCTTCGCGGCCGAACATCCCATAGGGCCGGATCATGATGGTCAGCAGGATGACGACCGAGGTCACCACGTCGCGCGTGCTGCCGCCGACCAGCGGGTCGACGTAGCCCGGGATGACGCTGCCGAGGACGCCGACCACGATGCCCCCGAGCAGCGCCCCGGGGATGCTGTCGATGCCGCCGAGGATCACCACGGCCACGGCCGGGAACAGCAAGGCGGTCAGTGACCATTCCACGCCCTGCACCGTGCCCCATATCGTGCCGGCCCCGACCGCGCAGATGCCGGCCAGGCCCCAGGACACCGCCACCGCGTGCTCGACCGAAATCCCCACGGACCAGCTCGAGACGTGGTCGTCCGACACCGCGCGCAGCTTGGTCCCCAGCCGGGTGCGGAAGAACAGCGCCGCGAGGGCGAACAGCGCCAGGGCCACCACGCCGCCCAGCAGGTAGACCCGGTTGATGAAGACGTCGCCAAGCACCAGCGGCGCCATGCCCACCCCGAGGTCGAGGTGCTTGGGCGAGGTGCCGAGGATGCCGGGGACGAGCCCCCGCAGGAAGATGTCCAGCCCCAGGGTGAGCATGACGATCATGATGATCGGCTGGCCGACCAGGGTCCGCAGCAGCAGGCGCTCGATCAGCAGCCCGAAGGCGAACAGCGCCACGATGCCCAGCGCCACGGCCGCGTAGATCGAGAGGCCGAAGGACGTCAGCAGCCACGTCACGTAGCCCGCGGTCATGACCATGGCGCCCTGCGCGAAATTGAGCACGCCCGAGGACTTGTAGATCAGCACGATGCCCAGCGCCACCATGCCGTACATCAGCCCCGTCAGGGCGCCGTTGGCGAGCAGCTCGAGAAAGAATTCGATGTTCATGCGGCCACCTCCCGGCCGGCCGCCGAAGGGACGTCGCGGATCGCGAGGTGCCGCTTCAGCACGCCCGACGCGCCGGTTTCATAAGTAATCTGCGCCTCGGACTCGACCGCGTCCAGGCCCGCATAGACGGCGTCGATGATGTCGCGATAGTGCTCCTCGATGACGCCCCGGCGCAGCTTGCGCGTGCGGGTGACCTCGCCGTCGTCCGGATCGAATTCCTTGTGCAGGTTGACGTAGCGGCGGATCCGCACCGCCTCGGGCAGCAGGGTGTTGACGTGCCCGATCACCTCGCCGATCAGGCTGTAGACCTCGGATTTCTGCGACAGGTCGGCGAAGGAGGTATAGGCCACGCCGTGCTCCTGCGCCCAATGGCCCACGGCGTCCCAGTCGATGGCCACCAGCGCCGAGAGGTGCTCGCGGCCGGCGCCGATCACGCACACGTCCTTGACGTACTGGCTGAATTTCAGGTGGTTTTCGATGTAGGTGGGGATGAAGCGCTGTCCGCCGCGGGTATGGACCACCTCGGACACCCGGCCGAGGACCACGAGCTGGCCGTCGTCCTCGAGGTGGCCGGCGTCCCCGGTATGCAGCCATCCGTCTTGCAGGACCTCGGCCGTGGCCTTGGGATTCCGGTAGTAGCCGTCGAACACATTGCCGCCGCGCACCAGGATCTCGCCCGAATCGCTGACGCGCACCTCGACGCCCGGGAAGGGCACGCCCACGGTGTGCAGCTTGACCGTGCCCGGCTCTTGCGCCGCGCACAGGGCGCAGTTCTCGGTCTGGCCGTAGAACTGGCGCAGATCCAGGCCCAGGGCGCGAAAGAACAGGAACACCTCCTCGCCGATCGCCTCGCCGGCGGTGTACGAGCGGCGCGCCCGGGCCAGCCCGAGCTGGTCCTTGATCGGCCCGTAGATCAGGATCTCGCCCAGGCCGCGCCACAGCCGGCTCGCCAGGCCGGGCTGGACGCCCTGCAGCCGCCGGCGCTCGAGCCGGATGGCGAACGGCATGAAATGCTGGAAAAGCCTGCGCTTGAACGGGCTCGATTCCTCGATGCCGACCTGCACCCGCGTGAGCATGGCCGACCAGGCCCGCGGCGAGGTGAAATACACGGTGGGCGCGATCTCGCGCAGGTCGTGCTGCACGGTTTCCTGGTTTTCCGGGATGTTCACGGAAAAGCGCAGGACCAGGGCCGCGCCGATCGAAAAGATGAAGTCCCCGACCCAGGCGATGGGCATGTAGGCCATGTGCGTCTCGCCCGGCCTGAAATAGCCCGCCGCGGCCGCGTTGCGCACGGCGAACAGGACGTGCCGGTGCTTCAGCGGAATCGCCTTGGGCGCGCCCGTGGTGCCCGAGGAGTGCAGCAGCACGGCGACGTCGTCGGCGCGCGGGCGCTGGAGCAGCTCGTCGCGCAGGCCGGGGTTCTCGCGCAGGCGCTCGCGCCCGCGGCGCACGACCTCGGTGAACGCGATCACGCCCTCGGGCACGCTGCCCGTCAGGCCCCGGGGATCGTCATAGATGATCCACTCGAGCGCGGGATGGCGCTCGCGCAGGTCGAGCAGCTTGTCGACCTGTTCCTGGTCCTCGGCGATCGCGCAGCGCACGCCCTCGCGGTCAAGCTGGCCGAAGATCTCGTCGGGCGTGGTGTCGGGATACGCCGGCGAGGGCACCGCCCGCAGGGCGATCGCCCCCAGCATCCCGAAATACAGCGCCGGGCGATTGTCGCCGACGACCAGCACATTGTCCCCCGGCGCCACGCCCAGGGCCTCGAGCCCGGCGGCCGCGCCCAGGACCTGGTCGAGGTACTCGCCCCAGCGATACTCCTGCCAGATCCCGCGGTCGCGCTCGCGCATCGCCACCGCCTCGCCATGGGCGCTGGCATTGCCGGCGAGCACCGCGATCAGGTGGTCGCCATCGCGGCGGTCCGCATCGGGCCCGCGCGCGCCGGGATGCTCATTCGTCATTCGACACCCCTCCGATATAGGCCGACACGACGTCCGGATGGTTGACGGCCTCGTCCACCGGGCCCTCCGTGACCACCCGGCCGTTGTTCAGCACCAGGGCGCGGCTGCAAATGGCGGTGACCACGTCCATGTGGTGCTCGATCAGCAGGATGGTCAGGTCCAGCGCCTCCTGGGCATCCAGGATGAAGCGCACGATGTATTCCTTTTCCTCCTGGTTCATGCCCGCCATGGGTTCGTCCAGGATCAGCATCCGGGGCTCGGCCGCCAGGGCGCGCGCCAGCTCGACCCGCTTTTGCAGGCCCAGGGGGATGACCTCGACCGGCTCGTCGCGCACGCTCTCGAGCTGCAGCAGGTCGATGATCTCCTCGGCCTTGTAGCGATGGGTGATTTCCTCTTTTTGCGCCCACCACCAGTAGAACAGCGAGGCCAGCGCGCTGGGCCGCATGAAGATGTGGCGGCCCAGCAGGATGTTGTCGAGCACGCTCATGCCCTTGAACAGGGCGACGTTCTGGAAGGTGCGGGCGATGCCGCCGCGGGCGACCCGGTGGGGATGGACCTTGTTGAGCGACCGGCCCTCGAAGCTGATCGTGCCCTCTTGCGGCGGATAGAAGCCGGTGATCGCGTTGATGAGCGTGGTCTTGCCCGCGCCATTGGGGCCGATCAGGCCGTAGATCTCGCCCTTGCGGACATCCATGGAGACGTCGGCCAGGGCCTGGACGCCGCCGAACCATCGACTGACATGCTTGAGGGACAATACCCCCTCATTCGAACCCGCAGCACCCGACACCGAAGCCCCCTCAGATTCTCACGAAAACATATCTGAAACACGATCCGTTCCATCTAAGATACAGTGTAGGTGCCACGCCAACTGTCACGTATATGACATTCGCTCCCGTCCTAGGGTAATCACCCATGAACATCGTACAGATGCTGCAAGCCCATGCCGCATGGTTCGATCTCCTGGATGCCGACCAGCAGGCGCGTGTCGTCCGGGACACGGCCCTGGCCACCATCCCGGCCGGGACCATCATCGAGCACAAGGGCGTCGTGGCCGACGCATGGATCGGCGTCCTGGCCGGCCTGATCAAGGTTTCCGTGGGCAACGCCGACGGCAAGATGGCCTCGCTCACCGGCGTGCCCGCCGGGGGCTGGATCGGCGAGGGCTCGCTGCTCAAGCACGAGGCGCGCAAGTACGACGTGGTGGCCCTGCGCCAGAGCACCATCGCGCGCCTGCGCGGCGACACCTTCTACTGGCTGCTGGACAACAGCATCCCCTTCAACCGCTACCTGCTGCACCAGCTCAACGAGCGCGTGGCGCAATTCATCGGCAAGGCCGAATACGACCGTCTGCTCGCGCCCGACGCGCGCGTCGCGCGCTGCCTGGCCGAGCTGTTCAACCCCCTGCTCTACCCCAGCGACTCGATGCGCCTCGAGATCACCCAGGAGGAAATCGGCTACCTGGCGCGAATCTCGCGCCAGCGCACCAACCAGGCCCTGCGCGCCCTCGAGGACGCCCGCCTGCTGAAGGTCGAGTACGGCGCCGTCCAGGTCCTGGACCTCGAGGGCCTCAAGCGCTACGGCATCTGAAAGGCGACGGCGCGGGCCGGCGGCCGCCGCGCGAGGCCGCGTCCCGCCTCGCCCCCGCGCGTCCGCGAGGCCCCCTCAATTCGCCCTGATCAGTCCCGCGGCGGCCGTCTGGTTGGTGGCCATGTCGATCAGGATGAAGGCGCCCGTCGCCCGCTGGCGCTCGTAGCCGTCCAGCACCAGGGCGTCGCGGGTGCGCAGGCTGGCGCGGCCGATGTCGTTCATCGCCAGCGTGCCGTTCCAGTCGACCGAGCGCAGCTCGTGGATGTCGCGCCGGCTGTGGACGGTCTGCACCCGCGCCTGCGTCAGCCGCGTGCCCTGCTTGAGCCAGTACAGGCGCGAGGGGTTGAGCGCCTGCTGGTCCAGCCAGCACAGCTCGGCCTCGAAATCGCGCCCCATGCGGGCCTGGGCCAGGGCGCCGACCAGCAGGTCGCCGCGCGAGATGTCGACGTCGCGGTCCAGGACCAGCGTCACGCTGTCGCCGTCGCGGGCTACGTCCAGCTCGTCCTCGCCGCGCAGGATGCGGACGATGCGCACGGGCTCCTGGCTGGGCAGCACCCGCAGGGCATCGCCCACGCGCCAGGCGCCGCCCGCGAGCTGGCCCGCGTAGCCGCGGAAGGCGTCCCGGCCGCTGCCGTTGTGGCGGATCACCCATTGCACGAAAAACCTCGGATCGTCCTCCGCCCGCTCGTCGTCGACCGGCAAGTCCTCGAGCAGGGACAGCAGGGGCGGGCCGTCGTACCAGGGCGTCCGCCCGGATGGGCGGACCACGTTGTCGCCGGACAGCGCCGACAGCGGCAGGATGTGGAAGGAGGCGATCCCCAGCCGCTCGGCGAGCTCGCGGTACGCCGCGCGGATGCGTTCGTAGACGGCCTGGTCCCAGTCGACCAGGTCCATCTTGTTGACGGCCACGACGATGTGGCGCAGCCCCAGCAGGCGCGCCAGCGTGCTGTGGCGCTTGGTCTGGGGCAGCAGCTCGCCCTCGCGCACGCGGCTGGCGTCGATCAGGATGATGGCCGCCTGGGCGGTCGAGGCCCCGGTCACCATGTTGCGGGTGTACTGTTCGTGGCCCGGCGCGTCGGCGACGATGAATTTCCGCGCGGGGGTGGCGAAGTACCGATAGGCCACGTCGATGGTGATGCCCTGCTCGCGCTCGGCCTCCAGCCCGTCGGTCAGCAGGGCGAGGTCCAGGGCGCTGCCCGGCGCGCGCGCGTACTTGGACCCGGTGATCGCCCGCAACTGGTCGGCGAACACGCCCTTGCTGTCGAACAGCAGGCGTCCGATCAGGGTGGATTTGCCATCGTCCACCGAACCCGCGGTGATCAGCCGCAGCACGCTGGTTTCCGGCGCGGCCTGCCATTGCTCATTGATTGTGTTCATGACGGGGATTCCTTTGTCCGGGGCGGGCCGCTCAGAAGTAGCCCTGTTTCTTGCGCCGTTCCATCGAGGCCTCGGAGGTCTGGTCGTCCATGCGCGTGGCGCCGCGCTCGGTGATGGTGGTGACGGCCGTCTCGGCGATGATGGCCGCCGGCGTGGCGGCCGTCGATGCCACGGGGCAGGTGCAGGACACGTCGCCCACGGTGCGGAAGCGCACCGTCAGGCGCTCGACCCGCTCGCCCTCGCGCGGCGGGGTCAGCGGCGTCACGGGCGCCAGCAGGTCGCCGCGGCGCACGACGTTGCGCTCGTGGGCGTAGTAGATCGAGGGCAGGTCCAGGCCCTCGCGCTCGATGTACTGCCAGACGTCCAGCTCGGTCCAGTTCGAGATCGGGAACACGCGAATGTTCTCGCCCGGGTGCACGCGGGTGTTGTAGAGGTTCCAGAGCTCGGGACGCTGGGCCTTGGGGTCCCACTGGCCGAACTCGTCGCGGAAGGAGCAGATGCGCTCTTTGGCGCGCGCCTTTTCCTCGTCGCGCCGCGCCCCGCCGATGCAGGCGTCGAAGCCGAATTCCTCGATCGCCTCCAGCAGGGTGGTGGCCTGCGCGGCGTTGCGCGAATCGGTCGCGTGGCGCAGCACCACGGTGCCGCGCGCGATGGAGTCCTCGACCGAGCGCACGATCAGGTCCTCGCCCAGCGCGGCCGCGCGCCGGTCGCGGAACGCGATGACCTCGGGGAAATTGTGCCCCGTGTCGATGTGCATCAGGGGAAAGGGAAAGCGGCCGGGCCGGAAGGCCTTCTCGGCCAGGCGCAGCAGCACCACGGAATCCTTGCCGCCGGAAAACAGCAGGACGGGGCGGGCGCATTCGGCGGCCACCTCGCGCAGGATGTGGATCGCCTCGGACTCCAGCCAGTCCAGGTGCGTGCGCAGCTTCAGTTCAGTCATGTCATCCTCATCGAAGGGCGGGATCGCGCGCCACCACGCCGGGGCGCTTGCCCGCCAGGTTGCCGGCGTGCAGGCCGCATTCGCGGCTGTCGCGCTGCTCCCACCACCAGCGGCCGGCGCGCGGGTCCTCGCCCGGGCGCACCGCCCGGGTACAGGGCTCGCAGCCGATCGAGGGGTAGCCTCGGTCGTGCAGGGGGTTGTAGGGAATGCCCAGCGCCCGCACCAGGGCCCAGACCTGTTCGCCCGTCCAGGCGGCCAGGGGATTGAACTTGCGCAGACCGAAGGCCGAGTCCCATTCCTCGGCTTCCAGGGCGGTGCGCGTCACGGACTGCTCGCGCCGCTGGCCGGTGATCCAGGCCGAATGGCCCGCCAGCGCCCGGCGCAGGGGCTCGACCTTGCGGATCCCGCAGCAGGCCTTGCGCAGCTCGACGCTCTCGTAGAAGGCATGCGTGCCATGGGCCTGGACGTGCTCCCGCACGGCCTCGGGATCGGGCCGCATGATCCGCGGCACGATGCCGTAGCGTTCGGCCACGACGCCGGCCATCGCCAGGGTCTCGGGGTGCAGGCGCCCGGTATCCAGCATGAACACCCCCAGGCCCGGCGCGGCCTGCGCGATGGCATGGATCAGGACCATGTCCTCGATCCCCATCGAGGAGGCCAGCAGCGCGTCGGGGTGGGCCGCGGCGATCCGCTCCAGGTCGGCCAGCAACGCGCCCCAGGCACGGTCCAGCGACCCCTCGATACTCGTCGGCACGCTCAGCCCCCCTAGATCCGGAAACACGCACCGGGCCCGCGGGCCCGCCAGGGGATCCTCCGGACGAGCCGCCGCGGCTGCCTGCCGCCCTGGTCGTTCGGAGGATCCCAGGTGGAACAGTGTGCATCGGCCGGCCCGCCGCGGGAACGAATTAATCGTTGGTTCCTTATAACCCCCTGCCCGGCCCCCGCCCGGCTCGCCGCCCCGTGCCCCGGTCGCGCCCCATTTTTCGCGGGCCCGCCCGCAACGGGGGACGCACCCGCCCCCAAAGCCGCACAGCGCCGATTCCGCGCACTAGAATGTATCCTTCTCCATCCTCCATCCTCTCCGACAATTCTCGAATAGGCTACCGTCATGACAGAACCCATGCCGCATCCGCTGCCTTCCTACCTGAATCCAAAAGATCCGGGACCCTGGGGCATCTACCTCCAGCAGGTGGACCGCGTGGCGCCATACCTGGGCCCGCTCACGCGCTGGATCGAAACGCTCAAGCGCCCCAAGCGCATCCTGATCGTCGACATCCCCGTCGAGCTCGACAACGGCCAGGTGGCCCACTTCGAGGGCTACCGCGTCCAGCACAACACCTCGCGCGGCCCCGGCAAGGGCGGCGTGCGCTACCACCAGGACGTCACGCTGTCCGAGGTCATGGCCCTGTCGGCCTGGATGTCGGTCAAGGCCGCCGCGGTGAACCTGCCCTTCGGCGGCGCCAAGGGCGGCATCCGCATCGACCCGCGCGACTACTCCCAGGCCGAGCTCGAGCGCATCACCCGCCGCTACACCAGCGAGATCGGCGCCATCATCGGCCCCAACAAGGACATCCCCGCCCCCGACGTCAACACCAACGCCCAGACCATGGCGTGGATGATGGACACCTATTCCATGAACGAGGGCATGACCGCCACCGGCGTGGTCACCGGCAAGCCCGTGGCGCTGGGCGGCAGCCTGGGCCGCGTCGAGGCGACCGGCCGGGGGGTCTACGTGGCCGCCTGCGAGGCGGCGCGCGAATGCCACATCGACATCAAGGGCGCGCGCGTCGCCGTCCAGGGCTTCGGCAACGTGGGCGGCACCGCGGCGCGCCTGCTGCACGAGGCCGGCGCCAAGGTCGTGGCCGTCTACGACCACACCGGCATCGTCCACAACGCCCACGGCCTGAACACCCTCGCGCTGTTCGACCACGTGCGCACCGCGGGCGGCGTGGCCGGCGCGCCGGACTCCGAATCGCTCACGCCCGAGGAATTCTGGTCGCTGGAAACCGAGATCCTCATCCCGGCCGCCCTCGAAGGCCAGATCACGCAGGACAACGCCGACCTGATCCACACCAAGATCCTGGTCGAGGGCGCCAACGGCCCGACGACCCCCGAGGCCGACGACATCCTCTCGTCCAAGGGCACGATGATCGTGCCCGACGTGGTGGCCAACGCCGGCGGGGTCACGGTCAGCTATTTCGAGTGGGTGCAGGACTTCTCGAGCTTCTTCTGGACCGAGCAGGAAATCAACCACCGCCTCGAGGCCATGATGCGCGCGGCCTACAGCGCCATGTCGGGCGTGGCTCGCGAGCACCAGGTGTCGCTGCGCACCGCCGCGTTCATCGTGGCCTGCACGCGCATCCTCGAGGCCCGCCAGGTGCGCGGCCTGTACCCCTGATGGCCGGGCCCGCGGCCCGCGCGCCGGCACGGGATCCCGCGCCGGCGCGCCTGGTGCTGCTCGGCACCGGCGGCACGATCGCCGCCACCGCCGGGCACGCCAGCCAGCTCACCGACTACACGGTGACCGAGGGCATCGACGCCATGCTGGCGGCGGTGCCCGGTGCCGCCGCGCTGGCCGACATCCGCTGCGAGCAGGTCTTCAACGTCGACAGCCGCCAGCTCACCACTGCCCGCGTGCTGCGGCTCGCGCGGCGCATCGACGCCTTGCTGCGCGACCCCGGCGTCGACGGCGTCGTCGTCACGCACGGGACGGACACGCTCGAGGAGACCGCCTTTTTCCTGCACCTGACGGTGCGCCACCCCAAGCCCGTGGTGCTGGTGGGCGCCATGCGCCCGGGCTCCGCGCTCAGCGCGGACGGCCCGCTGAACCTGTACAACGCCCTGCTGGTCGCGCGCGACCCGCTCAGCCGGGACTGCGGCGTCCTGGTGGCGATGAACGACCGGATCCTCGCCGCGCGCCACGTCGCCAAGGGCCACACCACCCGCGTGGACGCCTTCGGGGCCGCCGAGCCCGGCGCGCTGGGCTGGATCAGCGACGGCGCGGTGCGCATCGCCCAGCGCCCCGTCCTGCCCGCGGCGGCGCCCTTTTCCCTGGCGGGACTGCGCGGCCTGCCCAAGGTCGACATCCTCTACGACCACCAGGACGCCGGCGACCACCTGTACCAGGCCGCCATCGAGGCGGGGGTCGCGGGGATCGTGGTGGCCGGCCTGGGCAACGGCAGCCTGAGCCCCGCCGCCTTGCGGGGCTGCGCGCGGGCGCGCCGGCGCGGGATCCAGTGCGTGCGCGCGAGCCGCGTGCCCTGGGGCGAGGTGACGGCCAAGGCCGCGGACGAGCAGGACGGCATCCTGGCCTCGCGGGGGCTCAATCCCCAGCAGGCCCGCACGCTGCTGCGCCTGGCGCTGGCGCGCGGCCTGGACACCGCCGCGATCCGCGCCGCGCTGCGAGAGCTCTGACGGGGCCTCAGTTCCAGTCCAGGATCACCTTGCCGCTCTGGCCCGACAGCATCGCGTCGAAACCTTGGCGATACTCGGACACCGGGTAGCGGTGGGTGAGGATGGGCGAGAGGTCGAGCCCGCTCTGCAGCATGGCGACCATCTTGTACCAGGTCTCGAACATCTGGCGCCCGTAGATCCCCTTGATCTCGAGTCCCTTGAAGATCACCTGGCTCCAGTCGATCCCCACGCCGTCGGGCAGGATGCCCAGCATGGCGATCTTGCCGCCATGGTTCATCTGCGCGAGCATCGAGGAAAAGGCGCCGGGCACGCCCGACATTTCCAGGCCGACGTCGAAGCCCTCGGTCATGCCCAGCTCGCGCATCACCGCCGGCAAGTCCTCGCGCCCCACGTTCACCGTGCGGGTGGCGCCCATGCGGGCAGCGAGGTCCAGCCGGTAGTCGTTGACGTCGGTGATCACCACGTTGCGCGCGCCCACGTGGCGCGCGATGGCCGCGGCCATCGCGCCGATCGGCCCCGCGCCGGTGATCAGCACGTCCTCGCCCACCAGGTCGAAGGCGAGCGCCGTGTGCGTGGCATTGCCGTACGGATCGAAGATCGCCGCCAGCTCGTCGGGCACGTCGTCCGGGATGCGAAAGGCGTTGAAGGCCGGGATCGCCAGGTAGTCGGCGAAGGCCCCGGGCCGGTTCACGCCCACGCCGGAGGTGTTGCGGCACAGGTGGCGGCGCCCCGCGCGGCAGTTGCGGCAATGGCCGCAGGTGATGTGCCCCTCGCCCGAGACCCGGTCGCCGATCCGGAAGCCCCGCACCTCCTGGCCGATCTCGACCACCTCGCCCACGTATTCGTGGCCGACGTGCATGGGCACGGGCACCGTGCGGGCCGCCCACTCGTCCCATTTCCAGATGTGGACGTCGGTGCCGCAGATGGCGGTCTTGCGGATGCGGATGAGGACGTCGTTGTGGCCGACCTCGGGGCGGTCGGTCTCGATGAGTTCCAGCCCCTCGGCCGGACGCAGTTTCGCCAATGCGCGCATGATGGAGATCCTGTCTTTTTCAGTTGCGGGGAATCACGCCCAGCGCGCGGCCGACCCGGGCGAATGCCTCGGCCGCCTCGTCGATCTGGGCGCTGGTGTGCGCCGCGCTCATCTGCGTCCGGATGCGCGCCCGCCCCTTGGGGACGACGGGATAGGAAAAACCGATGACGTAGACGCCCTCGTCCAGCAGGGCGTCGGCCATGCGCACCGCGAGGGCCGCATCGCCCAGCATCACCGGGATGATGGGATGCTGGCCCGGCACGAGATCGAAGCCCAGCGCCTCCATCGCCCGGCGGAAATGCCGTCCGTTGGCGTGCACGCGCTCGCGCAGGGCGGCGCCCTCGGGGCTGCGCAGCAGCTCGATCACGCGCAGCGACGCCGCGACGATGGCCGGCGCCAGGGAATTCGAGAACAGGTACGGCCGCGAGCGCTGGCGCAGCAATTCGACCACCTCGGCGGCGGCCGCCACGTAGCCGCCCGAGGCGCCGCCCAGCGCCTTGCCCAGGGTGCCGGTCAGGATGTGCACGCGCCCCTGCACGCCGCAATGCTCGGGCGTGCCGCGCCCGCCCTCGCCCATGAAGCCCACGGCATGCGAATCGTCGACCATGACCAGCGCATCGAACTCCTCGGCCAGGTCGCAGATCGACGGCAGGTCGGCGATCACCCCGTCCATCGAGAACACACCGTCGGTGGCGATCATCACGTGCCGTGCGCCGGCGGCGCGGGCCGCCTCGAGCTGCGCGCGCAGGTCGGCCATGTCGTTGTTCGCGTAGCGGTAGCGGCGCGCCTTGCACAGGCGCACGCCGTCGATGATGCTCGCGTGGTTGAGGGCGTCGCTCACGACCGCGTCTCGCTCGTCGAGCAGGGCCTCGAACAGGCCGCCATTGGCGTCGAAACAGCTCGAATAGAGGATCGCGTCGCCCATGCCCAGCCAGGAGGCCAGTGCCGACTCGAGCGCCTTGTGCCCCGACTGCGTGCCGCAGATGAAGCGCACCGAGGCCATGCCGAAACCGTCGGCGGCCAGGCCCTCGCGCGCGGCCTCGATCAGGCGCGCATCGTTGGCCAGGCCCAGGTAGTTGTTGGCGCAGAAATTCAGGACTTGCGCGCCATCGGCGAGCCGGATCCCCGCGGCCTGCTGGCTGGCGATGATGCGTTCGGTCTTGTAGAACCCATCGGCGCGCAACTGCCCGATCAGGGCGCGCGCATCTTCCAGGAAACGCTGTGGCATGGTGAACCTTTGCGGAATCGGAAACCTTTGTGGGGCCGGAAGCGGCAATGGAGTCCGTCGGACTCCGGCTGGCGTCATTTTATCCCTGCATCGCGGCGCGAGGGGGACGAACGCGGCCACTTGCGGGGATCTCCGGCCCGCCCGAATTTATTTCCGCCGCCGGTATTGACCGATGATGGGCATTTTCCCTATCGTGGCATCTCGACCGCCCGCATGGCGACCCGATCCAGCGACCCTTGCAACCACTCCCGACCGATGACCGGCCTCCTTTGCCCTACCGAGCCCATGCGGATCGTCTCCCGAACCCTGCGCAGCACCCTGCTGCCGCCGATGATGGCGGCGCTGTTCGGCCTGCCGGCCATGGCGCAGGCCGCGGCGACGACGCTGCGCGTCGGCATCTACGACCAGCCGCCCGACATCTACATCACGCCCGAGGGCCGGCCCGGCGGGATCCTGGGCGAGATACTCAACAAGATCGCGGAACGCGAGGGCTGGACCCTCATGCCCGAGGCCTGCGACTGGGCCGCGTGCATGCGGCGGCTCGAGGCCGGCGACATCGACCTGCTGCCCGACGTGTACTACACCCCCGAGCGCGCCCGGACCATCGACTTCCACCACGTCCCGGCCCTGCATAGCTGGTCGCAGGTCTACGCCGCCCGCGGCAACGCCCTGCGCACCATCCAGGACCTCAACG
>Ga0180216_1000949_pt1 | contig 27518 bp, 23 predicted proteins | sample eDN3rd37CBELigMG_FD_128879 | JGI IMG/M metagenome (GOLD analysis project Ga0180216, IMG submission 128879) | Enriched Miracle-Growth compost microbial communities from Emeryville, California, USA - eDNA 3rd pass 37_C BE-Lig MG (version 2)... ... | reverse complement strand
GCTGTTTATCCCTTAACTGCACCTATCATAATACCCTTAACAAAATACTTTTGGAAGAACGGATACGCCAGAAGTATTGGAAGTATTCCGATTACTGCAATAGCCATTCTAACTGAATCGGATGGCATAGCTGCCAGCGCATCACCAGTATTCATCGGCAGGTTTTGCTTAATAAACTGTATATCCTCCATTATCCTATTTAATAGATTCTGAACGCTGAATAAATCTGGATTAGTGATATACATTTTACCGTTCTGCCAATCATTCCAATACATAATACATTGCATCAAACCAATCGTTGCAAGTATCGGCATGGACAGTGGCAAAATAATACTGCCAAAGATACGAAACTCACCAGCACCATCCATTTCACCAGACTCTATTAGTTCTTTAGGTATCGTATTCGCAAAGAAAGTTCTCATAAGCATAACATTAAATCCATTCATTAAAAATCCAGGGAGAATATATGCCCATATTGTATTTTTCACATCAAATAACTGTGTCCATACCATATAACTTGGTACCATGCCACCACCGAACAACATAGTGAATACGATGAGGAACATTAGAAGATTACGATATGGCATTTCTTTCCTTGAAAGCGGATAGGCCAGCAATGCAGCAATCATTACACTGGCTATTGTTCCCACCACAGTTACAAATGCCGATATGCCATAGGCCCGCATGATTCCCGAATCTGCTGAAAAAATATATTTATAAGCATCAAGACTAAATTCTGATGGCCAAAATGTAAATCCATTAGCGTAAATAGCCTTTTGATCTGTTAATGAAGCTGAAATTAATAAAACAAATGGAATACAGACAATTATTGTATAAAAAACAAATGAGATATGACTAGCCAATGCCCAGCCTCTGTTTTCATTCTTCATAATGCTACCTCCTCTAAAATAGTGCCTGGTCTCTGTCGTATAGACGTACGAGATAGTTAAATAACATGACTAGAATAAACCCAACAACTGATTGATAAACACCTGCAGCAGTTGACATACCAATATCTCCTAATCCAAGTAAACCATTGAAAACATACGTATCAATTGTTGCTGTAGTACTGAATAAAGGTCCGGAATTATTCGTTGCTTGATAGAACAAACCGAAATCAGAATAGAACATTCTTCCTACACCAAGCAATGTCAGCATAATAATGACCGGCATCATTATCGGAATGGTAATACGAGTTATTTGTTGCCAACGAGTCGCACCATCCAATTTTGCTGCTTCATAATAACTTTGGTCAATCCCTACGATTGATGCAAAGTACACAATACTTGAGAAACCAACTGACTTCCAAAAATGTACCAATGTTAATATAAACGGCCAGTATTTTGGTTCCATATACCACATAATCCAATCATCAATACCTAACCAAGGTAGAATGGTATTATTAACAAATCCAGTCTCGGCACCAAGAAACGCGAATACCAAGTAGCTAATAATAACCCATGAGATCAGATTCGGCATTGCAATAACAGCCTGATAAAATTTCATCGTAAATTTATTTTTTATTTCATTTAAGAGAATAGCGCACAATAGAGCAAGAACTGTTCCAAGAATAAGAAAAACTAGATTATACAGTATCGTATTACGGGTAATGATGTATGCATCAGATGTTGTAAATAGGAATTCAAAGTTTTTAAATCCTACCCAATCACTTTGAAAAATCCCTTTAGCAAAATTAATATCCTTGAAGGCAATAAATATTCCAGCCATTGGAATATAGTTATTAATTAACAAGTAGAGAAGCCCTGGCGCAACCATCACGAATAAAGGCCAAGTTCTTCTTATATTAATCTTCCCTTTTTTCTTTTTTGTTTCAAGTTGAGTTGTAGCTGGTATGGTTTGTCCCATATTCAGTTCCTTCCTTTCGAGTAGTTAAGTGATTGATGTCGACGTCTAGTTCAATCATTGCTCTTGTCTTTATATTATTGCATCCACCATACCCACCTCTTGCATTATGACGACATTTTCGATAGTAGTTTGACGACTTAAAATCAATCAAATACATCATATATAATAAGAAAACGACCATATGCATTATCAGCAAGTGGTCGTTAACACTATTTTAATACTCAATCTATTCCCATTTCTTTGGTTAGCCGTCTCATGTCAGTTGCACCGAATACCTCCGAAAGGAGCATCTGCTGCATACGGCTTAGCTCTTCCTCAGTAAGACCTGTATCCGTGTACGCTTCCTTCGTCACGGCTGCCATCTTCTTAATGTAATCGAGTGCTTTGAGCTTGGCTTGCTCTTCATTAAGCGCCACTTCCTCCAATGGCAGGGATGACAGTTTGCTTAATTGGCAATTTTCGAGATGTACTTTTAGTCGTTCCAAGAACTCTTCGTAGTCCCTTTTTTGTGTCCACGACGCCTCCGCTAACGCTTGAATTCGCGGAGAAATCATTTGCTCAAGTTGTTCATTTGTTACGATGTGTTCCGTCCAAACAGCTCCTTCCAATCCCATGATATTGTCCCCCTGTAATTCAGTATGCTGGAGAATTTTTGGTTGGTATTCATAGATATTTTTCAATTTAATCATGCAATGAGGCGAATTGAAATACAACGTAAAATTATCTGAAAAAATCATCTTCTGACCAGCTTCGAAGAAGGGGAACACATAGGATTCTTTCGTTAATTCAAGCCAATATTGAACCATCGTATCGTTTGCGGTATTGCCCGCTTTCAAAATATCATTCCAACCAATGACCGTTTTCCCTTTGCTCCGGAGATACGCACCGATTTCATTCATAAAATATCCTTGCAAATTTTCATAACTTTCAATTCCAATCTGTCTCATGCGTTCGTTGCAGTGCGGACATTGCTTCCATTTGTCTTTGGGACATTCATCACCACCGAGGTGGAAGTATCGGGAAGGAAATAAAGCCATCACTTCTTCCAAAAGATTACGAATCCATGCGTACGTGCTTTCTTTGCCCGGACACATAACGACGCGGAACACGCCATACGTCGTAGCCACAGGAATTTCTTCATCAAAACAACTTAACTCTTTATAGGCAGATATTGCAGCTGAAGCATGTCCGGGCATATCGATTTCTGGGATGATGTCGATGCCGCGTTCCTGGGCATACTTAACGATATTCTTAATTTGTTCTTGAGTATAATACTGTCCGTTTGAAGCATGTTCGTGCAATTTTGGATAGATCTTGCTCTCAATTCGCCAGCCCTGATCTTCAGTTAGATGCCAGTGCAGAACGTTCAACTTATAGAAGGACATTTCCTCGATAATTTTCTTCATTTCCTCAGAGTCGAAGAAATGTCGTCCCACATCGATCATCAGCCCTCTGTGTGAATATTTAGGCCAATCTTGTACTGTCTGCTCCTCGAGCCTGCTATCGTAATGTTGTTTGGCTTCGACAATCAACTGATATAAGGTGGCAAGACCCCAGATTACTCCTTTGTCATCTGCAGCACTTAATCTTATGGTATCTGAAGTAATATCTAGTGCGTAGCCCTCTGACGGTAGTGCAGAATCTCTAACGAGCGAAATATCCGCGTGGCTATTATCAGTTACTACCACCGATATCTCATAGTTTTTCTCTGCGCGATCTGCGAAAGCGTCTACCGTCCAAGATGCATATTCCCCCGTATGAATGTACAAGTTATCCTTAATTAGAAATTCACCTGTGCCATTTTTTGTGGATTTCCCGTTTTTTTTTTTGGTATTACGATCATCTCTGATTACCTCCCTTTCTTTTTCTGATGCTTTCCTAAAATTAAGTCACTTCTATTTCTTACTTATAGTCGAATGTTCTTCCATACCAACACATAGCCTATATTCACTTGGACCTAAGCCCGTATATTTCTTAAATATCTTCGTAAAATGAGAAAAGTTAGAATGCCCTATAGATAAGGCAATCTCACTTACAGATATATCTGTATTGGTTAGCAGATATTTGGCATGCTCGATTCTTTCTAGCAATACAAATTCCGATAACGAATAGCCTGTTTCCTTTTTAAATATCCGGGATAAGTGATCGGGATTAAGATAAACTTGATTCGCTAGCGTATCTCTGGACAGATCATGATCAAGATTATTTGTAATATAAGTTCTTACCATCTTAATGACTTCTCCCGTTTCTTCGAACACAATAGCTTGAGTCACTGCTTTATTAATGACATGCTCTATCCATGTAATCATATCCTTAACTGAACACGGGGCTTTCTCTAACAAGCTTAACGATTCCTCATCTCCAAATAATTTGTGGGCTTGAATCCCCTTCATATTTAAGAAGGAATATAACGCCTGCATATAATCTTCACGTAATAAATGCAGGATATTAGCATTAATAGACTGCGACTGTACAAGTTCCTGCAAATATGATCTTATCCGCTTGATAACTTCTTCCTTTTTTCTTGATTTCAATAAGGACATCCATACATTCATGTCGGGTATGTCAATTAAGTTACAATCTTGGTAAGGTTCATGGCCGCTGGAGGTGTACACTTTATTGTAGAAAGCAACATTTTTTTTATCCTGCTCTTTCAACTCTAAAACTAAGCCTGCCACTTCAATAACTTTTACTGGCTTTCCCAGATAGCATGTTAGCTCACAATAGAAAAAACGATTGCAAAAATTAATGTATTGACTACATGCTTTCTTTATTTTTCCTTCATCCCAATCCTGCTCATTGACATTAGAATAAATAATAAGAAGCTTTCCTGACTCAAGAAAAAAAACATTGCCGCTATTTTCAGCAAGCAGTATTTCCTCAGAAGATTTCTTTAGTGCATACTCCATGATCTTTTCATCTCTTCGACTCAATGGCTTGTTCCAGCTTTTAATGGATACTAATAGCGGCTGAAAGGTTGCTTCCTCTAAGATCGGCAGGTGATTGAGCTCAATTTGCTCGCGAATGGAAAAAAGCTGACTTGGAATCGTATGATTGATTAAATCTACCCAGAAGCGTTCAACAACTAAGGCTTGATTTTTCAACCATAATTGATGAGAGTTACTATATCGATTTACTGCACTATTATGCTCAATAACAGTTTGTGCCTTCTGAATCGTTTCTTCTAGTTCGCTAGCAAGCAAGGGCTTTAGTAAATAATCTAAGCTGCCTAATCTCATCGCTTCTTTCGCATAATGAAAATCAGAATGACTCGTAAGAAAAATCGCAACTGTCTCCGGATAATGCCTACGTACCCATTCAAGCAGTTCTAATCCACTACCTTGCGGCATTTCAATGTCACAAAGCAAAATATCTACTCGATTTTCCTTAAAGAATCCAATCGCTTGTCGGATGTTTAATGCAGTATACAACTCGGTAATATTTAGCTTCTCTAAATCCAAATCCGCCTTCACACCATCAATGGCTGGAATTTCATCATCAACAATTAACAACGTATAGCTCATCATTCCACCTCCATCTTTTATCCATTCAAGCTTAACTTCACCATTTAATATTTTATGGACATATTCGCATTCTCTTGTCTCTGTTATTCCGGCTGAGTGGGCAGCAGGATTTCTACAATAGCCCCGCGAGCAACATTGCTTTCACGATCAGACAGTTCCAGCTCACTGGAATTTCTAAAAAGAATAGATCCATGCTTACCATACAAAATACTAAGCCGCCTCTGAACATTCCAAATTCCTGTATGCTCTCCTCGTTTATTTTCCGCACTTTTACCTGCTTGCAGCAAATGAAGCACCTCTTCCTTGAAGCCCACCCCGTTATCCTGTATACGTATGCTAATAAACTCAAGATCTTCCTTTACTATAAACTCAATACAAAGTGAGATATGAACAGGCTCATCTAAAGACACTGCATGCTTTATTGAATTTTCAACAAAGGTTTGAAGTATTAATGGAGGGATAGGTGTGTCAGAAAGGTATTCCGGCACGTCTACTGACCAGCTAAAACGATCAGGAAATCTTAGGCTATGAATGCGAAGATAATTACGCGTATGCTCTAATTCCTCACTAAGCATAACGAATGACGTGTTGCTTCGAAACATAAAGCGGAAATATTTAATTAATGAAATGGTCATTTCTTGAACACGCTCATAGCTTTTTACCTTCGCTAGGTTATATATAATGTTTAATGTATTCAAAAAGAAATGGGGCTTAACCTGAAGCTGAAGTCTCTGCAATTCTTCCTTCTGTTTATTTAACTGCTCTTCATAAACATTGATGCGAAGAGCTTGAATTTCATCCATCATCGAATTAAAGGACTGACCTAATATTTGAAATTCTTCCGCGGATTCTTCCATTACAACCCTACTGTCCCAATCTCCGGAACGAACTCGTTTCATGGCAACCAGCACTCGGTTTAATGGCAGAAGAAATGTCCTTCTAAAGTTATAAAGTCCGATTGGAATAAAACATAAGGCTACAAAGAAAATCGCCCAAATAAGTCCTTGTAAATATGGAAGCTTTGCAAGAATAAATTGGTCTGGAATAAGAGCAATCATATTAAATTGACCTCTTGTGGACGGTTCGCCGACTACTAAGTATTTCATTTCCGTTCCAGATAAATAATATTGATCCGTTTTACTAGAAACGTGAATTTCGTTGGCGACATTCCCATTGGCGCTAGAGATCAGCTTTCCATGTTCATTAGCAAGCAGGATACTTCCCTCCTCACCTAGTTGAAAATCGCTTAATGGATTAAGCAACACATCCGTTTGAATTAATCCGCCAAGAATGACATCTCCATACTGAACATAGTTAATAAGATAGTAGATTTGTCCGATTTGCATAGCCTGCCACTTTTGTTGATTAGTCGGCTTAGGCAATCCATTAGATTCAATTAAATGTGTAATGTAGCTCTGATTCATTTCCTTGCTGTCAATAAAATGCCCTTCAACACTGAAAATTTCCACATAATCCTTTCTCGTTGTCTCAAAAATAAAGAAAGATGTAATTGTATCAAATAGAATCATATTTTTCCCGAGACTATTATGCAATTCCATCTTTGAAAGATAATAGTCAGCATCTGTTTCAGCACGGTCTATATTAACTAAATCAACCTCATGAGTGTGGAGGTACGCATCCAAGTCAAACAAATTAGAGTCAATCTGTTTGATGTACAAATTCAATGTATTTTCATAGGAGCTGGCAACCTGTTCACGTACAGTATGAATCGCATAAAAGTTATTATAAAGCAGCATACCAATTAGAGGCATCGTAATAAGAAGAACAATAACAATCAGCTTATAACGCAATGTCTTTTTCCAACGTGCACGTTTCTTGGCTGCCATCTCCATTTCCCCTTACACATGTGATAGATTTATCATTAAAAATTGCCCCTTCACTGAAAATAAGTGAAAGGGCGTATTTTCGTTATGGCAGCTTGCAGGCAGCAGAACTAAACGTTATTTAGCTGCCAGCCATGCATCGAACTGCTTTTGCTTTTCTGCTAAATACTTTTCTAAGCCAGCCTTATTCAATTCATCCAGCAACTCTGGCAATTTATGATTAGGATCAATGGAGCCTGTCATAAGTAAACCAAAATATTTATCGTTCACATTTTGCAGAGCAATTTTTTCATTTTTAACAGGTTCAACATCAAAGGTGAAGCCAAGTGCTGGTGATGGAATTGCATTCGCCATCCATTGTTTGTCTATTTCCCATTTATTCGGATCTTCGTCTTTAGATAAATACGCAAGACGTGAATTTCCTAACATCCAAGCGTTGCTATACATATAGTAACCAGAATTTTGTGCATCCACGCTTTCTGCAAAGTCAACTTGATTATCCGAAATTTTCACATAATGGGTGCCTTCAATCCCCCATGTTAATAGATTAACGATCTCTGCATCTGTATACATCAGATTAAGGAACATCATTGCCCGTGCAGGATCCTCAGACTGCTGAGCAATCGTCCATAGACCATTTAACACTGATGAAGTGGTGACATATGGCTGTTGGAGATCTACCCCTACGATTTCAATACCAGTGTTTCTTGTTGCATCTTGCGCAGCAAACGGGGTGCTTGGGGAGAAATAGCTAAATGTACGTCCACCAGCCATTTGATCTGAAGGAAGAACCGTTGTTGTCGCTGCATCTTTATTAATGTAGCCTGCCTTGAACCATTCGTGAACAAGCTCCGCTTTTTCCTTGAACCCTTCCGTTTCCCAATAGTTAACAACTTTCATATCATCACTATTGAAAGGCAGTATACCAAAACCATCGGTTAAATTATCATAATCAGTAAAAGTAGATACTGGCCCCACGCCAAAAGTCATACCTAGTGGAATGATGCTAGGCTCATTGTCTTTAACTATTTTAAGCACATTGCCGATGTCCTCCAACGTCTTGATCGAGGATACGTCAATATTATGCTTATCAACAATATCCTTCCTCATATAGTAACCTACACCACTACCGTAAGAGCTGACAATTGGAGTAGCATATAGCTTGCCATTAATCTGCGGTGCACGAATATAGTCCGTACCAACGGCTTCAATAATACCTTGACCGTACTCCTCCAACAGCTCGTCTATTGCTAAATATTTACCAGAAGCAACATTCGGTCCATAAAGTCCAACCCCGCCAAACATAAAGGAAAGATCAAACTTTTCTCCACTAGAAAATTTCAAGTTCAATTGTTCGAGGTAGTTACCTACACCGATAGGCAAAATCTCAACCGTAGTATTGATCTTTGCTTGGGTGATTTTATTAATTTCCGCTTCGACCAATTCAAAATCTTTTGGAATCGCACCGATAATTGGAATAGCCATAACTAGCTCGTAAGGTTCTAAATCTGAAGCTTCATTACCTTCTTCTGTGTTCGCATTACTTGACTGATTGGAGCCTGCATTATTGCTTGGATTACTCGTAGCGCCATTGTCGCCTTTGTTGCCTGAATTATTCGAACAAGCAGCAAGCATTGAAAAAACAACTACTAAAGCAAGAAGCATCGTCAAAGACTTTTTCTTAACCATTCGAATTCCCCCTTTGTTGTTTTTGCAACTTAATCATAATCTTTCGTTTATCCAGTCAACTAACACTTTTCCGACATTTCAAATGATACTTTGACGACATTATCCCTTAATAGCACCAATCGTGATCCCCTTAATAAAGTACTTCTGGAAAAATGGATAAGCTAATAGAATAGGCAAAACACCAATTACTGCTATCGCCATTCGGGCGTTGTCAGACGGCAAGCTTGCAAGTGCGATATCCGTACCTGCTGGCATGTTCTTCTTCAAAAACTGAATATCCTCCATAATACGATTTAATAACACCTGTACACTATAAAGATCAGGATTGCTAATATAAATTTTCCCGTTCTGCCAATCGTTCCAATACATAATGCATTGCATCAGACCAATGGTTGCTAGGACTGGTGCAGATAACGGAGCGATCACACTTCCTAAAATTCTAAATTCTCCAGCACCGTCCATCTCCGCTGATTCTATTAGTTCAGGCGGAATCGTTGTCGAGAAGAAAGTTCTCATAATTAATACGCTAAATCCATTCATAAGAAAGCCCGGTACAATCAAAGCCCATAGCGTATCCTTAACATCTAACAGCTGGGTGTATACGAGATAGTTTGGAACAAGTCCACCGTGGAATAACATCGTAAACACGATCAGAAACATGAGCAGGTTGCGGCAAGGTGTTTCCTTTCTCGCAAGCGGATAAGCGACTAATGCAGTAATCAACAGACTGCTCAGTGTTCCTACAATCGTAACCACTATTGAAACACCATACGCACGAATGATACCAGAGTCAGAAGAAAAGATATATTGATATGCCGCTGTACTAAATTCTGAAGGCCAGAAAGAAAATCCATTTGCATAAATCGCATTTTGATCCGTCAAAGAGGCAGAAATCAACAAAACAAATGGAATGATACATATTACAGTATAAAAAATTAATGATATATGACCTGCTATAGCCCAGCCTTTATCTTCATTTTTCATTGCTCGTTCCTCCTAGAATATTGCATTCTCTTTGCTCATTAATCGTGTAATATAGTTAGCTACGATAATAAGAATGAAACCTACCACGGATTGATAAACGCCGGCAGCCGTCGACATTCCGATATCGCCAACACCTAAAAGTCCATTAAATACATACGTATCGATCGTTGCTGTCGTACTAAATAAAGCACCGGAGTTATTGGTAGCCTGATAGAATAGTCCAAAGTCAGAATAGAAAATTCGCCCTAAATTCATAATGAACAGCATAACGATAACAGGTGTCATAATCGGAATTGTAATTCGAGTAATTTGCTGCCACCGACTAGCTCCATCCAACTTTGCTGCTTCATAATAGCTATGATCGATGCCGATTAAGGAAGCAAAGTAAATAATGCTGGAGAAACCGACAGATTTCCAAAAGTGTACCGTCGTTAGAATGTATGGCCAGTATTTCGGTTCCAAATAGAACATAATCCAATCATCGCTTCCAAGCGCTGGTAGGATGCTATTATTGATATAACCTGTTTCCGCCCCAAGGAATGCAAAGACTAGGTAGCTGATGATAACCCACGATATTAAGTTAGGCATAGCAATCACCGCTTGATAAAATCTCATGGCAAATTTATTTCTTATCTCATTAAGTAAAATGGCGCAAGCTAAAGCTAATATTGTCCCTAGAACGATAAACACAATATTATACAGAATCGTATTACGTGTAATAATGTAAGCATCCGCCGTTGTGAATAAGTACTCAAAATTTTTGAATCCAACCCAATCGCTATTGAATATCCCTTTTGTAAAGTTGATATTTTTGAATGCAATGAATATACCGAACATTGGAAGGTAATTATTAATAAACAAATACAATAAACCGGGGGCCATCATCAACAGTAATGGCCATGTTTTCTTCAAATTGAATTTCTTCTTTTTCACTTGTCCTACAGTAGTTGTTAGCATCGTTTGTTCCAATTGAATCCCTTCCTTCAGTAGATTTGTGCCTCTCGATATATTTTCATCTTAAGATAGTAGCATCAAGCCCACTAACGGTATCCCGACATTTCAGATAGCAGTTTGACGACATCTAACGTTACGCACGTATTATAAATAAAAAAAGATGGAATCCATATTGGATTCCATCTCGATTTTCACACTTTCATATGATTACAATCTAAATTGCTTATTCAGCCATCGGAATACAAGCTCAATCCATACGGCAATGTCCGAATCAATCTGATCAGGTTCACTAGCAGTTGTGACGTCGGCCAACGAAAGCCCATGTTCACCATTCCCGAACAAATGCAACTCGTATGGGACCCTATGCTCAGCCAGCGCAGCAGCAAAGTTTAAGGCATTAACATCGTACGCCACGCTGTCCTCGGCTGTGTGCCATATAAAGGTAGGCGGGGTTTGTTCAGACACATAGTTTTTCGGACTGAGCGCTTCCAGTTGCTCAACCGTTGGATCTGGAGTCCCCATTAAGGATTGATTGGATAAATGCCATAGGGCCATTATATTCTTATCACCTCTTTTCAGCATTTCTCGCTTCTGTGCGATATAATCCAATAAGGCATAACCCAAAATTAGGGCGTTGGGGCGAAAACGTTCAGAAGGTTCACTAAGTTCATCGCTTAGGAACGAGTCTTGCCAGTGAGTACCTAGGGATGCGGCTAGATGACCTCCAGCAGAAAATCCTGCAACTGCTATTTTATTAGCATCCAGATACCATTCGGACGCATGTTCCCGCACCTTGGACATAGCTTTGGCTAAATCAAGAAGAGGGCGCGGATAAGTAGTTTCCGCTCTTTCCGGTGGAAGATTAGTCCAATCGGTAGGCCATTCCGTGTATAATGTCGTATAACGAAGTACGAATGCATGGAAGCCCATGGAGGCGAAACGCAGGGCTATCGGTTCTGCTTCACGATCCGAAGTTCCGAGAAAGCCTCCCCCTGGACAAATCATTACTGCTGGCCGCATACGCTCACTTTGAAACTCCTTCGAATTATTGAGAATGTACGCCTGCAGCTTGACATTAGGATCATCTACCCTTAATTGAAATACTTGAACCTTCATATGGACCCTCCTCTATAAGCTAACAATAACACGAACACGCCCAAGATTATGGACTCGTGCAAACTCAGTCTTCATATCCCCATCACGCTGCGAAGTTACGCGGATCGCAGCAAAGTAAGTCCCTGATTCTGGATAGGTGTATACCGCTGACACTTCTAATTCCTCAGCAACTGAATCTAATGGCGCTTCAACAAATTCTCCCGTCCCTAGAAAATCCCATTCAATTCCCACGACTTTTCCAATACCAGTTGGAACCTTTATACTTGCCTTAAATTCAACTAACTCCCCAACAGAAACCGCTGCCTTCGTTGCTGTATTAGCAATTAAGTCGATAACTGGCTGAACACCTTTGCGGGAATCTGCTTCTTTAGCAACAAAAATTTGACTGTCGCTCACTTCATATACAGTTGCCTGAACCGGTGCTCTCCCCTGCTCTGCCCAAGCGCTTACATCTCTAACCGCTTGCTGCAAGATTCCTGTATAATTAATAAGATACGGATTATGTGGTTCAACATGGTCTGCGTAATCGTTAAACCATATTTGGAAATAATTCTCGTATCCATCTCCAAGCGCTGCCTGTACTCTTGATCTATACCAATCCGCATGCCATGGAAAAGCATCGCAATCGAGCAGATTCGCAACCATAATGACCTTACCCTTTATATGACCAGTAAATGTACCTCCACCTGTCACGCCAAGAGAAATTTGCGAGCCAATATTAATTGGACGCTGCGGATAAATTGGCGTACCATCAGCCGCTTTATACTGATCCCAAGCATAGAAGCCCGGCAGACTTGGAATTTGGTAGCGATGATAAGGAAGTACTGCTAAAATCCATAGATTATCAATACGCAGCTTAGCTTTAGCGTCTAAAGCTTCCAGTACACTGGTATCTGCTCCTTGTTTAATCTTGAACGTATTATTGCTTGAATCCAGCTCCCCTTCTAATGACCCCACTTTTGTTACACCATCTTCAGCATATACTGAATATTCGAACCCAGTTAAATAGTGATCGACAGGTACATGATCTAAAAGCAAAGAAATCGGTTCATTGCTTTCATTGCGTGCAATGGAGACAACTTCTGCATAATGATCCGTTTTTGCCACTCTAAAAATTTCACCGAGCTCTGAATTCTCAGTACCCAAATAGCCTGCTTGACTCCAAAATTCCTCCATATAGGTTGGATCCATACCTTTAATCGCCTCTAAAAATCCGTATAGATTTTTAGGGTCCGTCAATTTCAATAAATACTCAATATCCTCCCAAGCACGCAGCGGTACACCTAATCTTGTAACCTCAAGCAGCACTTCTCGTTCCACTTCACTAAGATCAGCGTATGGATTTCCACTGCCGCCTGGACTAACTGCATCTGCAATTTGTTGTACTTTGTCTTTTAATACTAAACGAGCAAAGGCTCTGCACAAAAAGTTATTCGGGATCGCTGTCGGTCCACCCGGAATAAACGGTACCGCCCCATCCCATACGCCTGAAGTATTTTCAATAGCACCTATCGTCTGGAATGAGCCACCGCTGCCACCATAAATGTAACCATAAATTTTCTCCTGTGTGCCATAATAGCGCTGCGCTATCTCGCGTGAAAATTTAGCCGCTGCTGCATCCACTCGGAAGCCGCTACCACCGTTAGTTTGTACGGTGTATGCTCCACTATCTAATCCGAATTTAATCGTATCCATATCAGCATTTTCATCTATCAACGGATAAACCATCTGAAAAAAACGGCCCTTCCACTGCTCTTTTGGAGGCAGATAAAGATTAAACCTTTTGTCTGTCCCCTCAAAATGTCCTGATACCTTTCTATAGACAATCGATTCAGTTACATCGATCTCCTGATCGATAACTGGACGATTATACACCGGATCAATCGTGTCATTTGTTAATAGCTCCATTTGCTGCATTGAAACTCCCCCTTATTAATGTTTTTAATTCATATCCTTGAATTGATACTTTCATCATAAGTGGAAGCATAATTTACTTGCTAGCAGTATGAAGACATTTCACTAGCACTTTGACGACATTTTTTAGATATATGTTTTATCTACACGTTATATAGAAAAAGAGCACTCAAGAGATTATTCTTGAATGCTCTTTTAATTCAGGGTCGAGGCCATTTAACGCTGCCTTTGCAACACCTGTATTTCTTTGGATGGATTATTAAAATCATCGTACAATTCGCAAGCAACGATTAATTTAATTTCCTCTATGTTCTGGTCTTTGAGATATTCCTGCAATTGTTTAATTTTTCTTTCTTTATTCTGTTTGTTATATGTAATACAGATAAACTCACCTCTGGGAATACTACTAACAATATATTCGGAGCTTAACAGAGGATGACTCGTTTCGTTATCCTCGTTAATAACTAGATATGCCGAAGTGTATGTCTCCTCACCATCATTAATTAATGCCGGAATGTCAACGAAGTAACCACTTTCAAAAGCAAGATCCAAGCCAGACCGGGATGTCTCTATCTCAACCAATCTTCCACTAACTTCAAAGTCTATTACCTCTTGCTGATTTTTTAATTGAATAATTGTTCGTTTTTCACTCTCTCTCAAGTATGGGGCTTGATTTTGGATAGCGGCTAAACCATACTCTATCGCTTCAGCAAGCTTTGAAAATTTTTCTTTAGCTTTAATAAGCGTTTGAATTTGTTCGTCTAAAGAATGTTGATAACTTCTGACTTTTCCCATTATTTCCTGCATATTGCCCAGTGATAACGTAGTTTTTAGTTCATGAAGCGGTATCCCGAATTTTTTAGCGTATTTAATAATGTCTATATAGATAAATTGGTCGATGCTATAGTACCGATACCCGTTATCTTTATTAATATAGTATGGTTTTAATAAACCTATTCGATCGTAGAGGCGTAATGCCTGAATCGATACATTGTTGATTTTTGCAGTTTCACCAATGGAATAAATGTTTTTCATAAAGCTCCCCCTTTACTCTATACTTTGTATAGACTTTATACTCAAATGGTAAGCAATATTAGAAACATGTTCAAGTGCCGTATAAGCAGAGTGAGTTTAATAACATGAAAAAACTAGAATAGAATAAAGGGGGATTCATATACGATGAACTTAAAACCTAATACAAAAATCAAACTCGACCACCTTGGGCAGTTTTATGCCGCAATTAATAGTGAGCATCATCCCGGTACATTTAGTATTTCAGCACAATTAAAAGATACAATAGTTCCCGCTACGCTTCAGCAAGCAGTAAATGATCTCCTGCAGCGGTTACCCTTTATGAATGTCCGTAGTAAACGGGGATTTATGTGGCACTATCATGAAGTGCTTGCAACTCCTCCGAAAATCGTAAGCGAGAAGGATTTCCCAGCATTATGCAGTCCATTCAAAAAGGATAATAACCATCTGATACGAATTATTTACGGAAATCGTTCTATTACACTTGAAGTACTGCACACTGTATGTGATGGGCGTAGTCTTGCAATGGTAGCTAGTTCTTTGTTAGCCAGATATTTTGAACTCTTAGGTGAAGAAATCAACAAAGAAGGACTAATTGACTGCAATGAGACTATGCACATGGAGGAAGCAGAAGATGCCTATGCGCGTTACGCAGATTTAAGAAAATCAAGGTCTGAAAGCAGCGTTAAAGACGTTTATATACCTAAGTACCAACCAACTGCTACTCGGATGATAACTTATAAGATTAACCTTGCACAGATTAAAGCCAGAGCAAAATCCCATGGCTTTACTATTAGCGAGTATATAGTGGTCCATATTTGTAGCGAATTTGCAAAACAGAGAACGAGGGAGAATTGCACTCATGGAATAACTGTTAATGTTCCAATTGATTGTAGAGGACTTTTCCCTAGTAAATCTTTACGCAATTTTGTATCTCATAAAACGATTACAATACCAAAATCTCTGGGTTTTACCGAGATGGGACTAGATATAAAAAAACAATTTGCAGAAATTACTCCAGATTATATTCAGACTAAAATTAGCGAGATAGAGAAATTAATGAGAATCGGAAAATATTTGCCTTTGCTTGTGAAAAACCAGATTATTAAGAAAATCGGTGAGCATGAAAGTGCTAGTTATACTACTGGTTTCTCAAATTTAGGATTGCTGAAACTTCCTAGAGAAATCCAGGATAAGATTGAAACATATGCTTTTACACTGGGGCCTGAGCCAACCATGCCTTATCAATTTGCATGCGTCACAGTTGGTGATACACTTACGCTCACAGCCACCACTACGGCCAGAGATAACGAGATTATTGATCGAATCTTTAATGTTTTATAAACAATTAATGTTTGCTATAACTGCTAGTTTAATTATGCACAACTATACATTGTTAAATCTTCACAGACTGAAGACCAATACTTTGTCGGAAGTCTAAAAAAGCTGTTCTAATAGAATAGAACAGCTTTGCCTCGTTATAGTAATATACTAATCGTCTGACCAGTGCGCTGAGATTCCAACGCTGCTGTAAATAACTTATGACTCCAAGCTGCTTCCTCAGGTAATGCACAAGTAAACGGCTGGGTCATCCCATCTTTCCCATTAGCGACTTCATCACAAAATGCAGCCCACATTTGCAGAATCGAATCCGAGAAACCAAATTCAAATATTCCACCCGTAATTGTGTTATATGCAGATTGATAAGGCACATCTACGACATGCCAAGCTTGCTCTTCGCCAGGTGTATATGGTAGTGAGGATACCTGCTTTGGATTTTTCGTAGTAAACTCTGCTGAAAACTCTGTTCCAGCTATACGAATAAACCATGTGTTGGCATGCCCCGGCGAAATTCGCTTCGTTGATAAGATCATCGGAAATTGATCCTTGCCTGTATCAACATCACACGCTAGAATCGCATTATCCCATGTTTCACATTCAACCATGTTACCATTTCCATCTGGACGCTCTTTGACTGCTTTAGTCAGTAACGAGCGCACACTGCTAGGCTTCCACCCAAAACGAAGTGGAAGATGAAGTACGTGTAAACCCAGATCACCCATACAGCCATATTCACCATTCGTAGCTATGCGGCGTTTCCAGTTGATCGGCTTTTGCGGATCTAGGTCACTCGAATGCCAAAACCCTGCTTCAACTTCTAATATTTTTCCGAATCTACCTTCTTCTACCCACTTCACTATTCGTTGCGCGCCAGGGAAGAATGGAAACTCCGAGGAACTTCTTACGATTACATCAGGATGCTGCTTAATCGTCTCTATGATCGCTTGATTGGCTTGTTGATCAATACCAAATGGCTTTTCCCCAAGCAAGTGCTTCCCTGCCTTAATAATATCGATATACATTTTTTCATGAAGATTATGAGGCACAGCACAATATACAGCATCCACTTCTTCGTTCTTCAACAACTCCTTATAATCCGAATACGTATACTCAACAGAAGAAACATTGTCCTGAAACCACGCAATCGCTGCTTGATTAGCATCACACACTGCAATAATTTGAGGTTCTGCTCCAATATCAGCCAAATGACACCATCTTGCTGCAGCACTCGCAAATTCCTTACCCATTAGCCCGCAGCCAATAATACCAAACTTAATGATTTTTTTCGGCATCATTATTCTCCCTTCAAAATACGAAGTGCTTCTTGGGCAGTCGCATTTTCGTGAACAATTTTCATAAGTGCTAATGTCATTTCTTTAGGTGTTGGATGCTGTACTACGTTTCTGCCGTATACAATACCTGCAGCACCTTGCTCCATCAGTTGCACAGTACGGTTAATAATCTCTTCGTCACTCGCTCGACCACCACCACGGACAAGCACAGGCACACCTGAAGCAACCTCAATCACTCGATGATATTCAGAGACATCATCACACGGATCTGCTTTGATTACGTCTGCACCAAGTTCTACCCCTTGACGAACAAGCGGCATAATTTTATTAATGTCGCCATCCACCATATAGCCACCTTTTATATCGTTAGGAAGCATCACAAGCGGTTCTACCATTAGAGGCATGCCATACTTCTCGCATTGTGTTTTCAAGATTGCAATGTTTTTTACACATTGATGATGAAGCTCTGGCTGGTTTGGTAATAACAACAAGTTTACACATACTGCGACAGCATCCATACGTACTGCATGTTCAATCGCTTGATCAACCAATTCGCTGAACAAAAACTTAGGAAGAACTGTGCCGTAGATATTAGCTGCATCTGTTCTTAGCACCAAGCCTGGCTTCTGTTTGCCTGGGATCGATTGCAGATGCTTGGCCTGTCCTAAGCTTAGCTGTATACAATCTGGACCTGCCTCCACTACCGTTTCAATCGCTTGCTTCATATTTTCTATACCCGCTAAAAAGGTAACCTCATTAAAAAATCCATGATCAATTGCAACATCAAAGCATTTTCCTGATTCACTAAACATGCGATTTAATCTAACTTTTTGTGTCATTCTAATCACCTTTCTTTTCGTTTATTGATTTAATCGATAATACAAATCGTTCCAACGCAATTCATTCTCAAGATTACTAATTGACGTTGCACCATTAATAACAACACATTCAACACCAGCCATCTTAGCCCAATCGACTAATTGCTCGCTCGTTACGTGATACGAGAATCCAAAATGATGGGCTCCACCAGCGGTGATCCATGCTTCTGCTGCAGTAGACAGAGATGGTTCAGGTCTCCACAGCACACGTGCAACTGGCAAATTCGGCATATCATGTGTATTCTGAAGTGCATTCACTTCATTAACGATTAGACGAAAACGGTCTCCAAGATCAACAAGCGTTGCATTGACTGCTTTCCCCGTAGCACCATTGAAAATTAAGCGAGCTGGGTCTTCCTTGCCGCCAACAAATAATGGATGTACTTCTATTTTCGGCTTATCAGCAGCTAGTGTTGGACAAATCTCAAGCATATGCGATCCTAGCACAAGCGGGTTGCCATCTTGAAGATGATACGTATAATCCTCCATAAACGATGTTCCCTGATTATTCGCCATAATTTTCATTAAGCGTACTAACGCAGCTGTTTTCCAGTCACCTTCCCCACCAAAGCCATAGCCTGCTGCCATTAAACGTTGTGCGGCAAGACCTGGAAGCTGCTTTAAACCATGCAAGTCTTGAAAACAGCTTACAAATGCGCCATAGCCGCCTTCTTGCAGAAATGCTTTCAGGCCTAGCTCTATTCTTGCCTGTTCACGAATTGCCTCTCTTTCTGTGCCTTCGATTTTACTATTCTCAGTGAAATCGTAAAGCTCAGTATATTCATCCATAAGCTCATTCACTTGAGCATTTGTAATATCATTCACACGTTCTGCTAAATCACCTGCAGGGTACGTGTTAATGCTCCAGCCAAAGCGAATTTCACCTTCAACCTTATCGCCTTCAGTAACGGCTACATAGCGCATGTTATCACCAAAGCGTGCTACTTTTAACGTTTGACTTTCTGTATAGGCTGCAGCAGCTTTCATCCAAGCTGCAACGCGAATTCTAACCCCTTGATCCTTCCAATGCCCTGCAATAATTTTTCGAGGCAAGCGCAGTCTTGCACCAATAAAGCCAAACTCACGGTCACCATGGGCAGCTTGATTCAAATTCATAAAATCCATATCAATCGTGTCCCAAGGTATTTCTACATTAAACTGTGTGTGCAGATGGAGTAATGGCTTCTTTAATTGCTTTAATCCAGAGATCCACATTTTTGCAGGTGAGAAGGTGTGCATCCATGCTACGACCCCAGCACAGTTTTCGTCTGAATTCGCCTCCAAAAATACTCTCTTAATTGCATCTGATGAGGTAACCACTGCTTTAAAGTTCAACTTATATGGCAACTGCTTGTCATTAAAAAATGCTGCTGCAATTTCCCTTGCATTGACTTCGACCTGTGCAAGTACCTCTTCACCATAAAGATCTTGACTACCTGTTACAAACCAAAACGTATATTCTTTTGTTTGAAGCATTTCATTACCTCCTAATTGTTGATTTCTTATATACAAGCTCAAAGAGCCTAACTACAGCCAATACGCAGTTCTAGATTGTAATTCACACATTCCCCTGGCTCAAGTATTCGTAATGTTCCAAGTTCTCTTTCCTTAGAGCGACCATACGACCAGCAATTGGACGGCTCTAAGCCTAATACATGTTCACCTGCTCCTGGCATTCGCCACTGCACCATTCTTGGCAAGCTAGACGTATCCCACTCTAATTCAACTTTCAATCCTTTATATCCACCAGGCATAGCCGAGAAATTAGGACTAAAAATAGTTGTACAAGCTCGCTCAATGCTAGAATCTAGCTCGTGATAGTAAACTTGTTCGCTATGCCCCACGTCCGGTGATTGCCAGTGCGTCATTACCCCCATGTCCATTTCCGGATCACGAGGTTTTGATATACCCTTCGGAAGTATAATTTTTGTTTCTTCGTCCAGTAATGGAAACCCAAAGTTAAAATGATAAAGCATCATATGCGGGATGCTCGAGAAACCAAAGTTTTCAACCTGATCATTAATAGAGATGCGATTTTCTCCTAAATGGCTGGTGATCACACGAGTCAATCTTATGCGTTCTCCAAATATAGATGTCTCTTCTACTACTCCTCGAACCTTCATAACATACTGATCACCCTCCCACTGTGCAAAATGAGATACCTCTCGTGCAGGAGTGTGATGAATACGACCATGAAGCCCATATTGCCCAAGCTCATCCTCACCCGGACTACCAACCTGAGTTAATCCGCAGGTCATTAATAATCCTCCCGAAGCTGTTCGAAGCCATTGTTGACCATTCTGATTATAGTAGGCTGGATGTGATGTACCATTGCCTGATGACCAGCTAATAGGCACACCATGAATTTCCGCAATCGAAATATCCATACCCTTTTCAGGAGTAACCCAATAAGATAAACCACTTCCTGTTCTAACTCTGAACATCGTCACATCTTTTTCAGGACCTTCTGCTCCTACAAATCGCTCAATGCCTCCTAATTGATCAATACGACCAACTCTGGCTTCAAGTTCTCTGCGGGTCCATTCTTTTCCAAAAAGCTGCATGCTATCACCTTCCTATTAGGATTTAGCAACGAATTCTCCGAGAAACTTTTGAAACGCCTATGCTTTACCGCTGCTCCGGAACTTTCTCATAATTTCTTGAGCATCTTCTTTAATATCTTGGATAACATGCATCATATGATCATGGTAAAATTCTTGTTGCTCATTTTGAATCATGCGGTCTTTAGCACGATCCATAACTTTAATCGCCATACCTGTATAGTAGTTAATTTTGGCAACACCTCGATCAATTGATTGACTAAAGTCGTTATCTGACAGGCCTGACCCACCATGCATAACAATCGGAACACTAGCAGATTGTTTTATTTTTTCTAGGCGTTCCAAATCCAGCTTCGGCTTTTTCAGATAAACACCATGAACAGTGCCAAATGCGCAAGCCAGTGCATCGATTTTCGTACGCTCAACGAATTCACTTGCTTGCTGAGGGTCTGTATAAAGAGAAGTATCGTTGATAATAGAGTCATCGTCTTCTCCTTCAGCACCACCGCTCTTTGGTCGCGTTACGTAGCCAAGTTCTCCTTCAACAGAGACTCCTAGTGTTTTAGCAATTTTTACTACCTCCGAGGTTCTCCTCACATTCTCTTCATAGTCATACTCTGAACCATCGAACATAATCGCATTAAAGCCTAGGTGCATTGCATTAGTTACAGCAGAGAAGCTTTTACCGTGATCCAGAAGTATACTTACTGGAACCTTCGCCTTGTTCATCGCATCTACCATTATCGGTGCTATTAATTCTAATGGTGTATACTTAAAATGAATTTCAGCATGACATAAAATAACCGGAGATTGCTCTTCCTCTGCAGCTTTAATAATTCCTCTAATCATGTCTAAATTAATCGCATTAAAGCAAGGAACTGCATATCCTCTGCGTGAAGCATCAATAAGCATTTCATTCATGGCCACTCTTGCCATATATAAATCCACCTTTCCATAGACAAAACACAGAATTGTTCATTTCAAACATAATTATAGTTCATTACGAAAATAAAACAATAACTAACTAGAAAAAAAATGTTCATTTGTTTATAATGAACATATTGATGATTTTGGAGGATCTCTATGATTACATTTTTAGGAATCGATATAGGCACCACTGGTTGCAAAGCTTCACTATTCAACGAAGACGGAGTTTTGTTATCAGACTCCTATATTGAATATCAAATGGAACATGCAAAAAATTCTAATGAATATGAGCTGTCTCCACTTCTTGTTTGGCAATCCGTACAAACAATCATTGCAGAGGTTATGCACAATGCTCCTCACGCTAATGTCAAAGCACTCAGTATCTCTTCACTAGGAGAGGTTGTTGTACCCGTTGACTATGACGGAAATGTTTTAAGCAATGCAATTCTATACTTGGATCAACGTGGAACCGAACAATCTGCGCGGCTAGATGAAAAAATAGGTAGTAAACGAATTATGGATATTACTGGAGTGCCTAACCATCCGATGTTTTCCCTTCCCAAAGTGATGTGGATTAAAGAGCATCAGATTGATATTTACAATAAAACATGGAAGTTCATGCCGTTTGGAAATTTTATTGCTTATCAGCTTACTGGTATTTCTGTCACAGATTATTCCCTCGCCTCACGAACTATGGCATTGAATATTGCTCAAAAGCAATGGGATATAGAAATGTTTAATGCTGCAGAAATTGATATTAATAAATTCCCTGACTTAGTTCAGTCTGACAGTATTGTAGGAGAGGTTAGAGGAAATATTGCACAAGCTCTTGGTTTAAGAACTACCACACTGGTAGTTGCTGGAGGGCATGACCAGGCATGTGCTGCTCTTGGAGCAGGCATACTAACGTCAAACCAAGCCGTTGATGGGATTGGAACAGTCGAATGTATTACACCTGTATATGCTAAGCCTGTCCTGAATTCTAACATGCTGGAATCACAATTCAATTGTGCGCCACATGTTATCGATGGCTTTTATGTTACGTATGCCTTTAACTTCACTGGCGGCTCTGTATTAAAATGGTACCGTGATTATTTGGGTCAAAGCGCTCAGCTTAAGGCCATGGAAAAAGGTTTATCTATCTATGATTACTTAAGCTTAACGGCCCCACAGGATCCTACAGATTTGCTTGTGATTCCTCATTTCGCCGGATCTGGTACTCCATATATGAATCCCAATGCAAAAGGAACAATCTATGGACTTACCTTGAATACTAGTCCTGAGCAAATATATCGAGCGCTGATGGAAGGTGTTACCTATGAAATGCGCCATAACCTAGAATGTTTATTAGCTGCTGGTATATCTATTCATTCCTTGAGAGCAGTCGGTGGCGGTGCAAAATCAGATCTTTGGCTGCAAATTAAAGCAGATATTATGAACCTACCAATCGAAAGACTAAACGTTAATGAAGCAGGAACGACTGGGAACATCATATTGGCTGGAACGGCTGCTGGCGCCTATCATTCTCTAGAGGAAGCAATTAATGTTTTTGTAAAACCTCTTCATACTTTCGAGCCTAGTCATAAAAATGTAGAATACTATGAGCAGCAATATAATAAATATAAACAGATTTCACGTGCAATAACGAAATTATATTAAATTGACCTAAAACCAGTACACGATAAAAAAATCTGCAGAGAAAAATGGCATCATTTTTCTCTGCAGATTTTTCATTTTAGACTCGTTTAAACATCTCAAGTATCATTTGATAATCAGGTTCATACTGTTCATTTCTGCTAAAATAAAATTTCAATTGATGAATTCAAAATTCATTAATTGTAGGATATATTAATTTAACATTTGCCTCATTAAGGCTGTCTATCCAATCTCGAGTTGGTTGCTTATCTGTAATAATAGCATCTATTTCTTCTAGCTTGGAAAATGAAAACAAAGCATTCTGCCCAAATTTGGTATGATCCATAACAATATACGCTTCATTTGCCCTTCTAATGGCTTCTCTCTTTATCTCAGCCTCCAGCATATTAGAATTACTAAAACCGTGTAATGGGGTAACTCCCGTTGTTCCTAAAAAAGCTTTATCGAAAGCCATCTTAGAGATAGATTCTACAGCAATAGCTCCCCCCATTGCATTAGTAGTCTCTAGTAACACTCCTCCAATTACAATGGTATTGATTTGCTTAACTGATAGCTCCACAGCTACATGAATAGCATTCGTTACTACTGTAATAGGGGTTCTCTCGGGAATAGCCCTCACAATTTGCAGCGTTGTAGAGCCACTATCTATAAAAATAGATTCACCTGAACGTATTATATTCTTTACGATCTGTCCAATCGTTTCCTTCTCTTCTATATGAACAACTGCTCGCTCTGGCAATGCAATTTCTTTAGTTTGAAGAATAGCACCACCAAATGTACGTTTTAATAGTCCCATTTGTTCAAGTTTTTCAAGATCTCTACGGAGCGTCATATCCGTAACTGTAAACATTTCCTTTAACTCTATCGTTTTAACTTCTCCGTTTTTTTGTAATAGATCTACAATTTGTTTTTGACGTTCATTGAGTCCTGTCGACATAGCCTTCTCACTTCCATTTATATAAATTAAAACCTTTAATCTAACTAGGATTAAAAGTAATATTAGCTAGTAAGCAATTCCTTTGTATTATATATCATGTAAATTATATTAACAAACAAAAATGTTTTTTTCGAACATAAGTGTAATTTATAATATAGAAGAACTTGTCGAATTTTTTTGAATGGACCATACGTTGAAACGTGTACTTGAGCGTTTATAGGGTATCTACAATCTACTCTAACTGGAGATCCCTCGTCTGCTCGGAATAAGGTCCCATCTCGAAAATCCGTGTTACCTTAGGTGTCCAGTCTACAACAAGAAATTCAAGCTGATTCATATGCAGAAGCAAACAAAGTGTTTCAATCGGCGTTGATGTTTTCAGTCAACTTCATATCTCTTCCAATATAGTCAGTACTCAGTTTTAGCTGTAGTATTTGGAAAGAGGAATAATAATCTAGAGACAAGAAACTGCGTACAATAGCATTTATGTATATTAGATTAATTCCTATATACTCTTAGCGCCTACTTATTACGTAACCACTCCTCGATAACTTCAGAATGAAATATAATTCTTCTTCTAATTCTTTTATACGGAATTTGATTTTCACGAACTAGAGTATAAATCGTGTCTTTTGAAACTTGTAAATATTCTGCTAACTCATTTACATTTATAATTGACTTCATAAACACGCTCCCTGTACTTATGATATAATGATCTTGGTAGACTATGCTAAATTTCAAAGAATTAAAGATTTAAAAGTGTAAATGCTTGTTTGGAAATGTACACTTTCGCTTGCATAAGCATGTACAGTTATGATTTTATGAGTATTACAGTCGTTTCAAAGATACATCGTGAAAGCTTGACATTGAGCCTCTACGAGCATGAATTACGAGCCAAGAAGCCAGCTGTATCAACGGCTGGCTTGCCCTAGAAAGGCTATCATGCTCGCCTCTCCAAGTAAAGCTTTCACTCAGAAGATTAGAGTTACTGTCTATTCATAAACGATCATTTTTGTACATCCTTAAACAAGCATTTGCAAAAAGATTAGTCATGCATATGTTAGGGTACCTTCCTAACCTTTAATTTTAAGGATCTTAACTTTGTCTCGTTTTTCAAAAGACCTCAATTTTTCTTTTTCCTCAAGGAGTATGATCCATTCTTAGGACAAGTCTGTCCAATTGTTAAAATTCTATATTATCCATATAGATTTTATTAATCGCTCTAAGGACCTAATTGCCTAACCTGTTCTATTAATCATTAACAAACCATGTTTCATAACCACAAAAGTAAAGTCATACTTTACATTTCTCAGACCCGATATGAATTACGGTATTTTTTATCTGGGAGATGATTGTATGAAACCTAGTTCTGCATACCATATTACTCAAAATGAAGTGAAGGACATCGCAAATAAATATCTTGTCTACACTCATTCTGATGTAATTAATGACTTTACATTAGTGGACTATCAAAATAAAATTTTAGATCTTAATTATTTTGAACTAATCATTTTACAAAGTGATTCCATGCTCTGGAGAAAACTCTGTGAAAATGCAAATGCCGAATTTAGGCGTCGACTTATTTGTAAATTTTATAATTTGACGCCTACTAAACTATCTCAGATCATGAATAAAACAAGAATGACCCTTAGCAATGTATTTACTAAAGGGTCAAATATGAAAGAACCTGATCGCTATGAACTAGCAATTCTATTAAACCATCCCTATCAACTGATTTTCTTTGATAGGCCAAATCGTGAATCGTATTTTATTTTAGAAGATAAATATGTTTCTGCTGACACACATTTTATACCTAGAATATCGGTTCAACAAATTTCATCTCACTATGTAAACACTGATTACATTAAAGCAGTACTTATCAAAGACATTTCTTCACTATTACCTAGTGTTACGGGAGATTGTTTGGGTCGATGGGTAAAAACCTATCCTGAATTTCATTATTTTGAACTCATCTTACCTTTTGAACCGATCATCGACAATGTATTTAAGAAAAAAACTAAGCAGCTAATTCCTAATGCAAAATATCTCTTAACTACCTTTCTGCCGATGCGAGAAACAAATTATCGTTCTATTTGGATGATTATCCCTCAAAATACATCATCCGTTATTTATCAGAATATGTTGTACGAGTTAAGCGAATGTCGTGAGAAATCAGAATGGCACTATCTATAGTAGCTCACTCCTTGTAAAGTAATACTTTACTTTTCTAATCTTACCTCCAATGTTGCAAAGACTAATGCTAACAATCTTCTGGAGGTAAGAAACATGGATAAACATCACGTTAATAATGAGTCAAATATACAGGCAAATAGGAAAGATTCTTTTCCACAGAATCCTTTTTTTACGGAAAAGAATCTTGAATTAAAGGGTATGATCCCGCCTTTTGACGGTGATAATGATGTTAGAACCATTACACGTCAAAAGGTGGTGAATACTTTGAATAACACAGCAATCGCTAATCTAGACCCCATTATGAATGTAACGAATCCCCCAGAGACAAAATCTTCAAATGAGTGGATCTATCAACATTGCATCTTAACAGAAGTTCCGATCACTCTCTTCCAAAACTATATGAAGAGTAACTTATCCAATAATCCTATAGTTTTTTTTACTAGATATAGGGCTTTACTGAACATCCAACGGAAGCTATCTTGGTTTTCAAATAAAGATATTGAAAAAATTACAGAATCTGATCTCTTAGATCCAACTACACTCAAATGGTTTTTTCAAAATTTTAGTCAAAATGAAAGTAATCGAAAGCTTCTTAATCAATTAAATAATGAAGCACTACGACTAAATTATATTACCGAACCATTTCAATTTATTAAAGCAGTACCAAAAGAAAAGATTATCCATCCAAAAGTATTAAGTTATTCAAAAATGAAAAGTCAATCTCTTATTTCTCAAGGTCATATTCATACTTCTTGTCAATCAATCTATGAGTTTTTTAATTGGCTACTTCAACATGAACGATTATTTTTT